>WFLX010025768.1_pt1 | contig 39242 bp, 20 predicted proteins | sample 4967041 | NCBI WGS metagenome assembly WFLX01 (sample SAMN12857096, study PRJNA449069) | gut metagenome | isolation source: stool from male and female vole | host: Microtus ochrogaster | place: USA:Florida | collected 2017
ACGCTCACATTCGAGTACTCAACAGACGGCGAGAACTGGACGGTAGCGTCACAGACGGTGGACAGCAGCAATGCCTTCAGCACCGGAGGTACCCAGATTATATGGGGCTTGGCAGCCATGCAGAACGCCTTTATCATTGATGACATAACATTCGACGGCGTGACATACGACCCGACAGGAATAACANACANCATCAAACACAGTGGCAACGCCAACGACAATGTCATATACAACCTGCAGGGACAACGTGTCAACACCATGCGCAAGGGTGAGATATACATTACTAACGGCAAAAAAATATACTAAATCATGACACATAGACTGTTAATAACATTATTTATATGCCTCTTTGCGGCAAAGACATACGTCAAGGCATGGACCGATATGCCGATGCCGGCACTGCATATAGAGGGCAAATACCTTGTGGACGAGAACGGAAACAAGGTAACGCTCCACGGTTTCGGGCAGACCTACAGCCCGTGGTTCAACGAGCAAGGCAAGTATTGGAGCAACTATAACGTAAGCCAATGCTTATACTACAACAAGAGAATGATAACCGGACTGCTCAAAGCCGGTTGGAAAGTGAACTGGATTCGCATGCACATGGACCCCTATTGGAGCAACACACCCGGTGTGAGCACAACGGGAGAGAATGACATCTCGGCATTCGACATGGAGCGTTTCAAGACCTATTTCGAGTCGGTATTCCTGAAAATGGCGCAGTATGCCGAGGCAAGGGGGCTGTATATAGTAATGCGCCCCCCCGGAGTATGCCCCGAAAAGATACAGCGCAGCGACGCATATCAGAAATACCTGATACAGGTATGGACACACGTGGCAAAGCGAATGGTAGAGCTTGGCAACACGACCTATATGTTCGAGCTGGCCAATGAGCCTGTGACTGTAACAGGAGACATGACGGCTTACTTCCAGGATATAGTGGATGCGATACGCGCCCAGGGATGTAACAATATCCTTTGGATACCCGGTTCCGGCTACCAGAGCGACTATAGGGCATACGCCGCCAAGCCTATCAAGGGCGAAAACATCGGCTATGCGGTACACTGTTATCCGGGATGGTACGGCAGTGACGCCGAGGTAGAGAGCGTGGAGAACACCGGCGACGTTGCGGGTGGCGGCTACAAGGGCTTCCTCAACGGCTGGATTGACAGGNTAAAATGCGNTGCNGACNTTGCACCGATACNGATAACANAGATGGACTGGTCGCCAAAGGCATTGGGTTGCTCATGGGGCAAGTCCATAACCGGCACACGTTGTGGCNGCGGTTTCGGCGCCAACTTCAAATATATGTGTGACCTTACGGGCAATGTCAGCTGGATGTTATTCACCGGTCCGGAGCTGATGGCGCAATATAACGACGAGGCAGAAGANGGAAACACATTCCTGACATCACCTGACGCCTGTGCAAGGCCTATCTACCGCTGGTATCAGGACTATGCGGCGGAATGGCCTGCAAGCCAGACAGAGGAGGCAAAGCAACTCGTTGACATAGAATTGGGATGCGATGCCAATATCANCGCNCTGACAGGCGGCATATTAACCATTCCNGTTGACGCNATATATGCCGACGGTCACAAGAGCTGCGTAACGGCAACGGCGGAGTATTCGTTCAGCAATCCTGACGTGGCAAGCGCCGATGGCAGTATCATACGCATCAAACAGGACGGCATAACAGACGTGGAAGTCACGGTAACCGATGCTTTCGGCACAAGCAAGAGCGTCACAGTGACCGTCAACGCCACATCATTCCCATTGACAAACGCCGACTTTAACCCGTGTATATGGGAGAACGGCACCTTTGACGAGGCTACCGGAACACTCGTTACCGGACAATACGGCTTCGGAGGATGGCAGTATGGCGGCGGTCTTGACATCAGCGGCTGGAAGTATATCATCATAGAACTATACGAACAGCAGAGCGCAAGTGCCTCTTTCCGCCTCTTCGACGAGAACAACTACTGGACAAACCCGGCAATGGTAGATATAGGTACCGCCAAGAGAAAGGTTATAAACCTCACCACTCTGAAGAAGAACGGCACCACACCGCTCAACCTCAGACATATCTACATAGCAGGTTTCTGGACAGTAGGCGGTAAGCCTGTAAAGATAAAGAGCGTATTCCNCNCCAACANCTCAACGGCAACAGCCGCCGAGAGCGTAGAGGCTGACCTCACCCCATGCGCCAACTACATCTACANCCTGCAGGGACAGCGCGTGAGAGACACTAAGAAAGGACAGATATATATTTCTAACGGCAAAACATTTATTCAACAATGAGAAAGATATTATTGATAGCCGTCGCACTGGTGGCGGCTATCTCAAACANCATANCACAGCANAAGNCAATGGTAGTGAACGGCCTTACCCGTAACTACATTCAATACGTACCCTCCAATCTCGGAGAGAGACCCGCACTGCTCATATCATGTCACGGCATGAACCAGGACGCGGCATACCAGAAAGGCATGCTGTCCATAGAGAAAACCGCCGACAAGGAGAAATTCGTTGTGGTATTCCCTAACGGCATAGACAGAGGATGGGACCTCGGAGGCGACAAGGACATCAACTTCATGCTTGCCATTATCGACAAGATGGTGGAGGAGTATGGCGTTGACCGTGACCGGGTATATATGTCAGGCTTCTCCATGGGCGGTATGTTCACATACTACTGTATGAACAAAATAGCCGACAAGATAGCGGCTTTCGCACCTATCAGCGGCTATCCTATGTACGGAGCGTCATTCACCAGCAGCCGTCCCGTACCCATCATACACACCCATGGCACCGGCGATGACGTGTGTACCTTTGACAGAGTGCAGGGAACTCTGGACGGATGGATTAAGCGCAACAACTGCAATACCACCGCAAAGGTAACGAAATCATACGGCGGCTACGGCCATATCACACGCCGCGAGTGGTCCGGCGGCACCAATGGCGTAAAGGTAGTGCTCATGGAGCTTGCCAACAAGGGACACTGGGTGAGCAACGACGGACTGTATACCGGTGACGAGATATGGAAGTTCTGCAAGAGCTACTCACTGACACAGAAAGGCCCGAAGGCCGCTTTCACCTACCCCAGTAACGACGAAACCACCCCAAACGCATTCACAGCAGAGGTAAACGCCACCGACATCGACGGCAATATAACACAAGTATCGTTCTATCTCGACAACAAACTGCTCGGCAGGGTGACGGAAGCGCCATACCGTTTTGATGTGAAATCGCTCAAAGACGGCTCACACACACTTACCGTACTGGTAAATGACGACAACAATTACAAAGGTAACGCAAGCGTGAAGTTCACCGTCGATGGCAGCATCACAGGTGTGGAAGAAGTAAAACTGTCACCGGAACAGGACAAAGCGGAAAGCGCACGCAACAACGGCACGGTGTATCAGCTCAACGGACAGCCTGCCGGAGAGATGCAATCCGGACAGATATACATTGTCAACGGTAACAAGATACGGAAATAACTCAACAGAAACAACGGCAACACATGAAACGGAAAACCATACGTACGGCAGGCATCGCCATGGCAGCGACCCTCCTCTCCATTACGGCTAAAGCCCAAAACCCAATAGTGCAGACCTGCTACTCAACCGACCCTGCCCCGATGGTATCGGGAGACAGGCTGTATGTCTTCACCGGACATGACGAGGAAGGAGCCGATTTCTTCTGGATGAACGACTGGAGGCTGTTCTCCACCACCGACATGGTGAACTGGCAGGACCATGGAAGCCCCCTTTCACTATATGATTTCACATGGGCCGACGACCGCGCGTGGGCTCCGCAGTGTATAGAACGCAACGGCAAATTCTATTTCTATGTACCCGTTCACTCCAAGACAAGCGGAGGAATGGCAATCGGTGTGGCCGTGGCCGACAACGTGGAGGGTCCTTATCACGATGCGATAGGAAAGGCATTGTACGAGGATGGCAAGTGGGATCACATCGACCCGACGGTTATGATAGAGGACAACGGGCAGGCATATCTCTACTGGGGCAACCCACGTCTGTACTCTGTCAAGCTCAACGACGACATGATAAGCCTCGCATCAGAGGTGAAATGCGACACCACAGTGGAGCGTTATACCGAAGGCCCGTGGATACACAAGGTCAAGAAAGGCAAATACATCATGATGTATGCCGCAGGAGGTGTACCGGAGTGCATTGCATACAGCGAGAGCAAAAAGCCGCAAGGCCCGTGGAAATACGTCGGAGAGGTAATGCCTCAGGACAATGCCACCAAATCATTCACCAACCACAGCGGCATAATCGAGTACAAAGNNCACAACTATTTCTNCTANCACACAGNCTGGTTGCCCANGNGNGGCGNCTTCTNNCGCAGCGTCTGCGNNGANNAGTTCCAATNNNCGGACGACGGACGCCTTCCTATCATAAAGCCAACCCAAGAGGGTGTGAAGCCCATCGGCACCCTGAACCCTTACAATCGTGTCGAGGGCGAGACGATAGCATTCAGCAAAGGTGTTAAAACCGAATGGAACAAGACACAGAAACGTGTCTGGGTAAGCGACATACACAACGGCGACTGGATAAAGGTGCGTGAGGCAGATCTGTCAAAAGGCGCGAAGAACATAGAGGTATCCGCCGCCGGTGCCTTACAGGGAGGATACATAGACGTGCGCCTTGACAAGGAAGACGGTCCCGTTATCGCCACTGTAGCCATAGCGCCTACAGGCGGATGGGAGGAATGGCAGACCTTTACCGCACCCGTAACATCATCCGTCAGCGGCAAGCACGACATCTACTTCTGCTTCCGTGGACTGAAAGGCTGCAAGCTTTTCAACCTCGACTGGTGGAAGATGAACTACTAACCCGACCATCTCACGGCCATATATTATTATATAATGAACAAGACAATACTCACAATGCTCATGTTGCTCGCCGCCTTCACGGGCAAAGCGCAAAGCGTTGAGGACTTCTACAATCAGAATACCATACTGAACTACAACGACGGCGACAACGCACCGGGCGAGATACCGCAGCCGGAGGGCTTCGATCCCAACTTCCATATATACCTTTGCTTCGGCCAGTCAAACATGGAGGGCAACGCAAAGATAGAATCTCAGGACCGCAAAGGCATTAACACACGCTTCCGTATGATGGCGGCGGTGGACATGGACAACAGCGGCCGCAAGATGGGACAATGGTATGCCGCCGTACCTCCACTGTGCCGAGCGTGGACAGGCCTCACACCCGCCGACTATTTCGGCCGTACCATGGTGGCAAACCTGCCCGACAACATAAAGGTGGGCGTTATAAACGTGGCCGTGGGAGGATGCAGCATCGATCTCTTCGACGAGGACAAGAAGGACTATATCATATCCAATGCGGCCGACTGGTTCAAGAGTTACTGCCGGGAATATGACAACAACCCCTTCCGCCGCCTCATGAATATGGCCAAGAAGGCACAGAAGGTAGGTGTTATCAAGGGCATATTGCTGCACCAAGGTTGCACCGACAACTGTCAGCAAGACTGGCCTCAGCGTGTGAAGTTAGTGTATAGCCGTATGTTACGTGAGTTAGGGCTCAACGCACAGGACGTTCCGCTGCTCGTGGGANAACTGCTGAGCAAAGAGGACGGAGGCTGTTGCTATGGNCACAACGCCNTAATAAACAAGATACAGCAGNCNATACCCACCGCTCACCCGNTGTCATCGCTCGGNTGCCCGGGCGCACAGGACATGCTGCACTTCACCGCCNANGGCTACCGCATACTCGGANAACGCTATGCGGAGACCATGCTCCCGCTGCTGAAAGAAATGGATGAGTATCAAGGACCTAAGGCCTCTTTCGTTTACCCGAAAGCCGGAGACACCACTCCCGCCACATTCACAACGGAAGTTGATGTGACCGACACCGACGGCAACATCACACAGGTGTCGTTCTATATCGACAACAAACTGCTTGGCAGAGTGACGGAAGCACCATTCCGCTGCAATGTGAAATCACTCAAAGACGGTTCACACACCCTGACCGTACTGGTTACGGACGACAACGGCAAGAAGACCAATGCCACCGTGACCTTCTCCGCAGACAACAGCATAACAGGCGTGGCCGGCATCACCCTGTCAACAGAACAGGAGAACGAGACAAAAGCACGCAACGGCGGCACGGTTTACCAACTCAACGGACAGCCGGCCGGCGAGACACGCCCCGGACAGATATACATTGTCAACGGCAACAAGATTCTAACCAAATAACATCACAGCCTTTATATCAACTACAATGAACAAGATTATCCTACCAATGCTCATGCTGCTCGCCGCCTTCACGGGCAGAGCGCAAGGCGTATCGGAATTTTACAGCCAGAACACCGTGCTGAACTATAGCGACGGCGACAAGGCGGCGGGCGAGATACCGCAGCCGGAGGGCTTCGACCCCAACTTCCATATATACCTTTGCTTCGGCCAGTCAAACATGGAGGGCAACGCAAAGATAGAGCCTCAGGACCGTAAGGGTATCAGTACACGCTTCCGTATGATGGCGGCGGTGGACATGGACAACAGCGGCCGCAAGATGGGACAATGGTATGCCGCCGTGCCTCCACTGTGCCGAGCGTGGACAGGTCTCACACCCGCCGACTATTTCGGCCGCACCATGGTGGCCAACCTGCCCGACAGCATAAAGGTAGGCGTTATAAACGTGGCCGTGGGAGGATGCAGCATAGACCTCTTCGACGAGGACAAGAAAGACAGTGTCATCGCAAACTCCGCCAATTGGTTCAAAAGTTTCTGCAAGGACTACGACAACAACCCTTACCGCCGCCTTATGGACATGGCCAAGAAAGCACAGAAAGTGGGCGTCATCAAGGGCATACTGCTGCATCAGGGCTGCACCGACAACACACAGAAGAACTGGCCTCAGCGTGTGAAGTTAGTCTATGAGCGCATGTTACGTGAGCTGAACCTCAACGCCGAGGATGTGCCGCTGCTCGTAGGAGAGCTGATGAACAAAGAGGACGGAGGTTGCTGCTATGCGCACAACGAGATAATAAACGCCATACAGCAGACAATACCCACCGCACACCCGGTGTCATCACTCGGCTGTCCGGGAGCGAAAGACCAATTACACTTCACCGCCGAGGGCTACCGCATACTCGGAAAGCGCTACGCGGAGACCATGCTACCGTTGCTGAAAGGCGTGAGAAGCGCCGAGACCAACACCGAGGGGGCGGAGTATCCCAAGGTAGATAACGAGGGAAGGGCGTATTTCCGTGTCGTGGCACCTCACGTATGGCGGCTGCNGGTGGACATNTGCGGAAAGAAATNCGACATGAACCGTGACAAGGACGGAGTATGGACCGTAACCACCGACCCTCTTGTCGTGGGCTTCCACTACTACTTCCTGCTCGTGGACGGGCTGTCGGTCATCGACCCCAACACCACGACATACTTCGGATGTTGCAGACCCTCAGGCGGCATAGAGATACCAGAGGGCAAGGAGGNCGACTACTACCGCCTGCANCAGGGCGNGGCCAAGGGTCAGGTGNGTNCCTGCCAGTACTATTCACAGACCNAGGGCGAGTGGCGACACGCCATGGTCTATACCCCCGCCGAGTACGAGAAGAACCCGAAAAAGAAGTATCCGGTACTCTACCTGCAACACGGTATGGGCGAGGACGAGACAGGATGGTCATCTCAGGGACACATGCAGAACATACTCGACAACATGATTGCGGCCAAGCAATGCAAGCCTATGATTGTTGTCATGGAGAGCGGCGACGTGGAAGTGGGCTTCGCACCACGCAAGGGCAAAGACGTCAACGCCGAGCGTGAGATGTACGGGGCGACATTCCGACAGGTGCTGCTCAACGACCTCATGCCGTGGGTACAGTCAACGTTCCGCTGCTACACCGACCGCGAGCACCGTGCCATGGCCGGACTGTCATGGGGCGGCAAGCAAACGTTTGACATTACGCTGAACAACCTCGACAAATTCGCGTACATAGGCGCCTTCAGCGGTGCGCTGTTCGGCGTAGACCTCAAGACATGCTACAACGGAGTGTTCAACGATGCCGCCAAGTTCAACAAACAGGTGCACTACCTGTTCCTCGGCTGCGGCTCGGAAGAGAATTTCGGCACTAAGGCCATGTACGACAATCTCAAGGATATGGGTATCAAGGCCAGCTACTACGTGTCTCCGGGCACACACCACGAGTGGCTGACATGGAGAAGATGTCTGAAAGAATTTCTGCCGCACATCTTCTAACTCCCGACACAGCAACAGAACGACCTAATAATAAGATGTTTACAATTGCACTGCGATTAATCGGTAAACGCACTGCGATTAATTGGTAATCGCAGTGCGTTTGTATTACAATCACAACGCTTTTGCGATGCCACACCGCCGCCCACACATCTCACTACATATTTCAACACAATAACAGATACACCTATGCGTTACTTCAGAAGAACCGTCTCGTTACTGATATTCAGTATCATAGCCACACTGGCCACTGCCGGCGGCACACAAGTTACAAACCCTATGCTATGGGCTGACGTGCCCGATCCCGACGTAATACGTGTGGGCGAAGACTACTACATGGTCAGCACCACCATGCACCTTATGCCCGGCGTGCCCGTCATGCACTCCAAAGATCTCGTGCACTGGGAGGTGGTAAACTACGTTTACGACAAACTCGCCGACAACTCACTGTACGACCTTGAGGGTGGCACGGTATATGGACGCGGACAATGGGCCACAAGCATACGCTACCACAAAGGCACCTACTACCTGTTGTTCTCGCCTAACGACCGTCCTTACCGCAGCTACATATACACCACCAAAGACCCTGCGGGAGAATGGACACTGCAATGCCGCACCAACCACTTCCACGATGCGTCGCTGTTCATAGACGATGACGACAGGGTTTACGTTTTCTACGGCACGGGACAGGTGGCAGAGCTGAACAAGGACTTCACGGGACTGAAAGAGGGAGGCCTGAGAAAGACACTCTTCAAACGTGACGCCACGGAGACAGGACTGCTCGAAGGCAGCCGTGTGATAAAGAAAGACGGCAAATACTACCTGCTCATGATATCATGGCCCAACGGCGGCAGGCGCAGACAGGTGTGCTACAGGGCCGACAGCATAGAGGGACCATACGACAAGGAGGTGATACTGCTCGACAACCTGCAGAAATTCGGCTATGTAGGGCAAGGAACCATCGTGGACGACATACACGGAAACTGGTATGGAGTGATATTTCAGGACCGTGGAGGCATAGGCCGTGTGCTGACACTGGAGCCATGCCACTGGAAAGACGGCTGGCCTATGCTCGGTGACGAGAACGGGCGCATACCGGAGACATTCACCGTTCCGCTTGAGCCAAGCCCCGTGGCCACCGGCATTGTTGGCAGCGACGACTTCGAGTCAACCACCCTCAGCAAACTGTGGCAGTGGAACCACAACCCAGTCAACGCCGTATGGTCGCTGACAGAACGGCCGGGATGGCTGCGGCTGAAGACATCGAGAATAACAGACAATATATTCCTTGCGCCAAACACACTGACACAGCGCATGACCGGACCGGAATGCGAGGCCACAGTGACCGTGGACATAAGCAATATGCACGACGGCGACGTATGCGGACTGGCGGCCTTCAACGGCGACTCGGGCATACTGTCAATAACAAGCGACGGTAAAAAGCGCAGCCTGCAGCTGTCGTTCGAGTCCGTTGAGCTGCAAGACCCCGGCAAACGTGTCACAGGCGTGAGGAAAGAGGTGGTGACAACGGTGCCATTAAAGGGCGACAAGGTATGGCTGCGCATACACGGCGACTTCAATCTCGGCAAAGACCTCGCCACATTCGCATACAGTACCGACGGCAAGACATTCAAGCCATTAGGCAAACCCTTCAAGATGGTGTTCGACTACCGCCGCTTCTTCATGGGTACCAAGTTCGCCCTCTTCTGCTATGCCACGAAACAGACGGGAGGATGGGCCGACTTTGACAACTTCGTCTTTGAGGAAATAAAATAATGCGACGGCACAATATCATAACCGACAAATACACCACACAACCATTCTAAGGCATAAAAACCTAACAAGCAATATGAAAAAAGGAATCACGACAACCATCATCGCGGCATTCATGGCATACGCTGCCACAGCCGCGCCACTGACAAGCCCCGACGGGAGACTCTCCGTTACGGTGGAGTGCGAGCAGGGCATGCCAACATACAGCGTGGCATACAACGGACAGACAGTAATAAAACCGTCGGCATTAGGCCTCAACACCAACGCCGGCGACTTCACGCAGGGCATGACACCGGCCGGAACNACACCGNTTGAGAGCCACAAGACAGCCTATCATCTGTACGGCTCCAAGCNGAGCGACATAACAAGCGANTACAACGAGCAGGCATTCACATTCAAAAACAAAGACAACGAGGGCATAACAGTGCTCTTCCGTGTGAAAAACAACGATGTGGCATTCCGCTATCTGCTGCAGAAACAGAACAGAAGGAATGCACCGCTCTGCTGCGTTATAAACAACGAGGCGACATCATTCAGCATGCCTGAGGGTACGACAACATTCCTCTGCCCCCAGATGGGCGAGATGACAGGCTTCGCGCGCACCGCACCAAGTTATGAGACACACTACGACGCCGACGGTGAAATGGGCAAAAACGGATGGGGACACGGCTATACCTTCCCCTGTCTGTTCAAGGTCAAGAGCGGCGACAAGACAATATGGACCCTCGTTTCGGAAACGGGTGTGGACGGAAACTACTGCGCTTCGCACCTTGAGGGCAAGGCCGGCGGCACCTACAGCATAGCCTTCCCAAGCATTAAGGAGAACAACGGCTATGGCTCCAACACCGTACAGGCCGCCATTCCGAGTGCCACGCCGTGGCGAACGATTACCGTTGGCGAGACACTGAAACCGATAGTGGAAACTACCATAACANGGGACGTAGTGGAAAGTCAGGGCAATGCCAGCGGGCAAGCACCGCTATACGCCGAGGCCGCAACGAAATACGGCCGTGGCAGCTGGTCATGGATAATAGGAGGCGACGCAAGCTGCAACTACGACACACAGAAGAAATATATTGATTTCAGCGCGGCAATGGGATGGGAGTCACTGCTCATAGATGCGTTGTGGGACGTACAGATAGGCCGTGAGCGCATAGCCGAGCTGGCACGCTACGGCCGTGAGAAGGGCGTCAGCCTGTATCTGTGGTACAACTCCAACGGAGTGTGGAACGACGCGCCGCAGAGTCCCCGCAACTGCATGGACCGCCCTCATGTCCGCAGGGCTGNGNTGGCGTGGATGAAGAGTATCGGCATACGTGNCATAAAGGTGGATTTCTTCGGNGGTGACAAGCNATGCACCANGCAGCTTTACNGNGGACATACTGAGAGACGCACAGGATTACGGGCTGCTCGTGATATTCCACGGCTGCACATTGCCACGCGGATGGGAGCGTATGTACCCCAATTTCGTGGCGGCAGAAGCCGTAAGAGCCAGCGAGAACCTGCATTTCAGTCAGGGAGAGTGCGACCGTGAGGCTATGGACGCAACCTTCCTGCCGTTCATACGCAACACCGTGGCAAGCATGGACTTTGGCGGCAGCACGCTGAACTGGTACTATAACGCCCGAAACGAGGCGGGAAAAGGCGGCGGACACCGCATTACGTCAGACGTATTCGCACTCGCCACGGCCGTATTGTTCCAGAGTCCGGTGCAGCACTTCGCCATGACACCAGACAACCTGACCGGCGCTCCGGCATGGGCGGTGGACTTCATGAAGCGGGTACCGACGAGATGGGACGAGGTGCAGTACATAGACGGATACCCCGGACAGTATGTCGTGCTGGCGCGCCGCACCGGAGACAAATGGTATATAACCGGAGTAAACGGCAAGAAAGAGACATATCGCACCACGATAAAGCTGCCAATGTTCGCAGTCGGAACGAAACTGCGCGTCTACTCTGACGACTCCGCACTGAAAGGCTCAGTACATGAGATAAAGATGGGCCGCAAACAGGAGATAGTGGTAAACATACCATACAACGGCGGACTGCTCATTGAGCCGGTAACGGAATAGTGAGAAGCCACCGTGCAATAGAAACATTATGGAGTAAGCAAGGCATTTTCCTTGCTTACTCTGTCTTTTATTTATTAACCAAAACCTATATCCCGGTATGAAACACATATCAACACTAATAGAGTTGGCCTGCATAGCGGTAACAATGGCGCTACCTGCCGGAACCAACGCGGCTACAACATCACCCAACGGTAAGATAATATGGAATGAGACAAAGGCCGCAGACAGTCCGGACGGCTTCACCATAGAGTTCAACGGCGACGGACAGCCACGGCATATACTGTCAATAACGGCGTATGGCGTAGTGACAAAAGACGGCGGCGGACAAGGATTGAAGCTGAACGGGACAACGGAACGGCAGCATCAGGACAGATATACCATGATTGGGGGCAAACGCCGGCAATGCGCCAACGATGCCAATGAGGTGACATACACATTCACCGACGACCTGGGCAGGCGGCAGCTGATGGACGTAAGGGTCTATAACGACGGTGTGGCATTCCGTTACCGCTTTGACAACCTGCAGCATACACGGGTCACAGAGGAACTGACGACATACCATATAGAAGACGGTGTGAACCGCTATATGATGCAATGGAACGAGAGTTACGAGAACTTTTTCCCGTTGTCAACCACCGGTAAGACGGAGAACAGACACTGGGCATACCCCGCTCTGATACAACCGGCAGACAATGTATGGGCTTTGATTACCGAGGCGGGCATAGAACGCCAGAACAGCGCGTCGTCAATGTGGAACGACAAATGTCCGGAAGACTATTGCATAGTGCCGGATGAGAACGTGCAGAACGTCACAGGACAGTGGGCTTCACCGTGGAGGGTGATAATAATAGGAGAGCTGAAAGACATAGTGCAGTCCACACTCGTGACGGATGTCAGCCCCGAAAGCCGCGTACAGGACACTTCTTGGATTAAGCCCGGCAGCGTGTCGTGGATATATTGGGCGCATAATCACGGCTCAAAGGACTTTCAGCTGATACGCCAATACATTGACATGGCGGTAGAGATGAAGTGGCCTTACATGCTTATAGACGCGGAATGGGACGAGATGTCAAACGGTGGAACGATAGAAGACGCCGTAAGATACGCCGTGGAGCACGGCGTAAAACCCATGATATGGTATAACTCATCCACCGCATGGCTGAAGACATGGGGAGCACCGGGGCCGCATAAGCGCCTGAACGCTCCGGAAAACCGTGAGCGTGAGTTCGCATGGTTAGAGAAAATAGGCGTGGCTGGCGTGAAGATAGACTTCTTTGCGGGAGACAAGCAGGAGACAATGGAATATTGCATAGACCTGCTCGAATGCGCGGCACGCCACCATCTCATGGTAAACCTGCACGGAGCGACGATACCCCGCGGCTGGCAACGCACCTACCCCAACCTCATGTCGGTAGAAGCCGTATACGGAGCGGAATGGTATAACAACAATGCGGTACTCACAAACAAGGCCGCGGCTCACAATGCCACACTGCCGTTCACACGCAATGTGATAGGCCCTATGGACTATACGCCATGCACCTTCTCTGATTCGCAGTATCCGCACATAACGACCAATGCCCACGAGCTGGCACTGCCGGTCATATTCGAGTCGACTCTGCTACACTGGGCTGACAGACCGGAGAGCTATCTCACACAGCCGCAGGAGGTAAAAGAGTTCATGAGCATCCTGCCAACGGTGTGGGACGAAACACGTCTGCTATCAGGAGCACCCGGCGACCATGTGGTAATGGCACGGCGCAGCGGCAACTGCTGGTACATTGCCGGCATAAACGGCAGGGACGAGGCGAAGACGCTACAGACAAACGCGGCATTCCTGCCCAAATGCACACACATCATATACGCCGACGGCAAGCCATGGAGCATTAAGAAGGGCAAAGGGCGCATCCCTTCCAAAATAGAATGCAAGGCACGAGGAGGCTTCGTGATAGTATGTCGGGTGGATTAAACGTAAATTTGGCAATACGATTTTAATGCTTTTACAATACTTTTCGGGCCTGATTACAATGTAATTGCTATGCTTTCACACTGTAATCAGGCCCGAAAAATATCCCACACAAAATGGGTTGGGTATCAATATGTTACCTCGCCTCTATCTCAAACGGCGATGCCGGCAGGCCGTTGCGCCCGTACAGGTTGACACGGGCGGGGTTATTCTTCCATGCATAACGCACGGTCAGGGAGGCGGGACGGTCGGACAACGGTATGATAACCTTGTTACCGTCAACCGATGCCTTTACATTGGCAAACTTACCCCCCGGAAGACGTATCTCAAACTCTTTCAGATCATCACACTGACGCAACGCCTGATTCATGACAATAACCGCCTTGTCGCCCTCGATAACGGCAGATACAGGCTCCGGCGACAGGGTGTTCTTGGTGCCATACACGGCATTGGACAGGGCAAGAGCACAGCGTTCCGCCACCTCCCGCTTACGCAACGGATGTATATCCGATGCCTCACCGAGGTCTATGGCAACGGCAAGAGAGCCGTAAGGGTCGGCAAACGCCGTCAGACGCTGTTGCTCACGCAATGCCGCCCAACCGCTTTCCTGCGGCTGCTCCGTGGCCTCCATGTGGTTGGCCAGCTGCACCACACAGAAAGGCAGGTCGTCACGCTGCCACAAGGTACGCCAGTTAGCCGTCATCTTGCGCAGCAACGCGCCATATTCACCGGGCTTTCCGGTGTTCGACTCACCCTGATACCACACCACTCCGGAGAGTGCGTAGGGCGCAAGCGGGTGTATCATACCGTTATATAACACCGATGCCTGATTGCGGGTATTCTCCTTGCCGCCCAACGGCGGTTCCATTATCAGCGAGCCGTTGTGCGTGCGCCACTCGGTGGAGATGGGTTGCCTCGTCCCGTCGGCAAAGATTATCTCATGGGGCTTGTCCTTATAGAAGAACGCCATGCCGGATTTGCATATTATACGCACCGCTATAACGTTGTCGCCCTCATGCAGCAACCCTGCCGGTATGGTGTAACGGCGCGGCGGATACTGATAGTATGTAACGCCAACCTGTTGCCCGTTGACGTATGTGTAATCCATATCATGCAGTGTTCCGAGCATCAGTGTGGCACTCTTGCCGGCGTTGGCCGCATCTACCTTTATGTGCTGGCGCAGCCACATGGAGCCTATTATCGGGCGTCCGTCGGCATTTCTCGCCCATGCACGGTTATCATACTGATCGTGAACAGGCCATGCGGAATCGTCAAAGTCCTGTTTTTCATATTTACCGAAACCCGGATCCGACTCGTCCATGACCTTCATCCACACATCGCCGGCACGCTTATTGGCCTTGCTCTGATAGTCCACATACTCCGCATCGGTGTAGAGCATATAGTCGGTGTAGTAGTTGGCGGGAAAGTTTTTGAGGGAATCAATATCCACCCATGCCTGTATCGGACTGCCGCCAAGGCTGGACTGTATTACGCCCTGCGGCACACCGTGTGTGTCATTGAACATCTTCTGTCCGAGGAAGTAGCCTATAGCCGAGAAACTCCAGGCGTTATCCTTGTTCAAAGGCTTCCACTGCGTGGGCAGTATATCGCTCTTGCGCTTTGTAGAATAGTCGGTATTGACTCTGAAAAGGCGTATCCTGTCATTGCTGTAGGCATCAATATCGGCGGCATACTGAGGGTAAACACGCTCTATGTTGGTGTCGATGTTAGACTGTCCGGAGACCATCCACACGTCGCCAATGAGCACATCCTCCAGTATCACATCGCCAACCTGCAGCGTATACGGGCCGCCGGCCTTCTGTTTGGGCAGCATAACGCTCCATTTGCCGTTATTATCGGCCGTGGCAGTATATTCCTTACCACGGAACCGCACCGTCACCTGCTCGCCTTTATCGGCCGTTCCCCATACGGGTATGGGCCTGTTGCGCTGCAATACCATTCCGTTGCCGAACATCTGTGGCAGCGTAACAGCCCCGCAGCATAGTGACATGAACAGGAAAAGGGTCAGAAAAAAATGCTTCATAGTATGTCCTTAGTTATTAAAATATATTACAATGTCTCGGGTCGCCACGGGATTTCCCCGTCAGCGGACCCGAAACGTAGTGACTATTTCACCACTGCCTTGCCGTCAACGATATATATCGCACCGCTACGCATCTGCCTTACCGGCATTCCCTGCAGGTTATAGACGGTCTTGCGGCGTGCGGCGGCAGCCTTGACCTCCTCATCCGGAAGTTCTTTCACACCGGTAGGGTTATTGTCCATGGTGAAGATAAAGGTGTTGACGCTATGCCCCTGTATCGGAACGGTCAATGTCTTGACCGGCATTTCTATATCTATAGCCGTCTCCACGCACAGGCTCTCGGGCGATGTGCTGGCGATATGCTTGCCGCTCTTGACCTCATACGGCAACTCAAGCCTCAGATTCAGTTCCTTGGCAATGGTGTCTATTGCTATGATAATAATGCTGTCGCCCTTCATATACGCCGAGCGCTCAAAGCTGCCGGTGTCTGAAGTATAGTTGCTGGTGGTGTTGACGCGCCACGCTCCCGGCAGATGCTTGGCAAAATGTGACATAACATAGCCACGCGTCAGTACCTCGCCGTCTTTGTTTCCGCCCGAAGGCACCTTCTCGCCATCGCCTATCATGCCGAAACGCTGATAGAGATACCAATAGACATAGCCGTTAATGCCGGCGAGCATCGACTCGTTCAGCTCCTCGGCAAACACCAGTTCGTCCTGCCAACGGGGTATGTCGTATATCTTGTTGTTATCGGCCTGCGGGTCTACCGTGTGCTCCGTCATCCACGTTTCCTTGCCGTACATAGTGGCTTTCGCACAGGCAGTCTTCATGGGACCGAGTGGATTGCTGCCATATATGTGCCCGCCGATAAGGTCTATCAGGTCACGTGTCTTCGGGTCGTCAAGGAGTTTGTTGGCATATTCGGGGTTGAACCAGAACGGCTCACCGCCCATCAGCCTCACTCCTGAAGCCTTTGAGAACCTGCTGCCATACTTGGCCACAAGGTCGTGCATCTCGTCGGGGGTGTAAAGGCATCCGCTATAGCCTACCCACNAGTCAGGCNCATTCTGTATGGACACTATATCCACGGGTGCCCCCNGCCCTTNCATGTAGTTAACAAAAGTGTNCAGCCATGAGAAGAACATCTTATATCCGTTGGAATTGAGCTTGCCCTCCACTGACTTTGAGTCGTCATCGTCGTTCTTACCGCCCGAAGAGCTGTTGTTGGTCTTATACACTGNCGGCGGAGACCACGGNGTACCCAATATGATGGCACCCTTGGAGCGGGCCATCTTGACGGCCTCCACATAGCCGTGCCAGTCATAAGGCGTGTCCCAGCCATCGTTTATGTCGCCCACAAGATTAGGGGACACCTCCATACGCAAAATGTTGAGACCGACAGGAGAGNCGGGGCCGNAGGCTTTTTCTATGATTCTNGCATCGGTAATAGGCCGCATAAGCGTACCGAGTGCCGCGGCTCCGAAGCCTGTCACACGCTGACAGGAGTCCTTGGATACCGTTATCCTGACGGTCGTGGCGGCGTTGGCAGCCGTAATCGCCATGACAACGGACAGTAATGACAATAGAATTCTTTTCATATTCATTTTGTAATTAAAGCTGTTTAATATGTGTCAAGCAAGTCGTCAGCATTAATGTATAAGTATAAATCTTTGTTGTTTCTGACTTTAATGACTCACTTATCATCAACAGAGCCGGGGAATTGCATTGCAATAGCCCCGGCTCCATCGTGTTTTTATCTCTTGGGCAGATACCAGTTGTTTTCGTCCATGAGCAGGTTATACATTCCCTCATCGCGCGTGCCGTTTCTCATTGCCACCGGCAAGGCGAGATATGACATATCGCCACGGCGCTTGGCAACACGCATAAGGTCGTAGAAACGATAACCCTCAAATGCCATCTCCAGTGCCATCTCGTTTATAATCATGTCCTCTACAAGCGGTATGCGATACTGTACGGTATCCTCATACGCAGGCAACTGAGCGGGAGGCNCCGGCAAACAGAATAGCTTGTCGCATCTGACATCGCCGCATCCTCTGGCGTGTATGCCCTGTNNGTTATCGGTAGCGAACACATCATCAGGGAAATTAAGNAGATCTCCTATCGNCACACNCTCCCTCTCGTCTATATAACGCTGTATGTTCTGCTGACGCAGACCGTACTTCAGTATGCAGAAAGCGGTCTCCGGATAACCGGCCCGGCACAGAGCCTCGGCAAACATAAGGTACACATACTGCACGCGATAGATGGTAACGAAATCAGAAGGTGTCTTTTCTATATACTGTACATTGGGTGAATAAGGACTCATCTCATTACGATTGACAGTCCTGTAGCTGTAAACACCACCCAATCGCAGGTCACCACGGTAATAGTCCCTATACAGTCCGACCTTCGGAGCCCTCACGGTGTCGGTAGGTATACCGTTGGTAAGAACCTCATACACATAATCCTGAGCCGCGGAGAGATTCAGGATACCGGCAGAAGGTGTTATTTGGAAGTATTCATCGTTATTTGACGATGACTCGAATACATCCTCAAGTCTGCTTTTAACACCGTCAAACTCTGACTTCTCCATCGGTATAACAGAGATATTCTCATTGGCATTAATCGACAACCAGCTCGTGTTAGAGGTTATAATACCGGCATTGATGAAATCAAGACTTGCACCAACACTCCAATATGTACTATTGGTACTTGTATATACCGGGTTGTTTTTCATTGTAAGGTACTGACTCAGGTACTGGCATGCCTCAGGATAACGACCCGTCCACAAGCACATCTCGCCAAGAAGCACACGCACCGGTATGAAGAACTTCAGCGAATTGCGCCCATCTATCTCACCATACAGCGGCAGGTCAGTGTCAACATACTTACGCAGGTCGTTGATAAAATATTCGCAGACATCATTAATGTCAACCAGTTTCTGCTGCATAGCGTTCTCAGCCTCTTCCTCGGTCATTATAGGCGTGGTGACAAGCGGCACCTGTCCGTACACCTTTGCCAGTTGCAGGTAGGTCCACGCACGGTAGGTCTTGACCACCGCATACTCCCTTTCAAATATCTTCTTGCCGAGACGCTGCAGAAGAGTGTCGGCATGGGCAAGGAAATAGTTGCAGTTATTTATAACGGCGTAATAGTCACTGATGTTATTATACACATTGTCCGCATTGAAATTGTAGCGCGCAATGTCCTTGATGGCAGTGGTGGCTCTGTCGGTAGGCGTCACGAGGTCGGCCCTAAGCTCTCCCAGCAACACCGTACGGTCAGCTATCACCTGCATCTTCTTTATTATGCCCATAACGCTGTAGAGGGAGTCCTCAGGCATAGACAGCGAGTTATTGTACTCCACCATCTCAGACGTCGTATCGAGCATGTCTGAGCAACCGGTGAAGGCGGCGAGGCAACACAGGCCTAATATGGCGTGTTTATATCTTTTTATATTCATGATTATTGGATTGTTTTTTGATTACAGATTTACTTTCACACCCATGGCGAAACTCCTTCCCGTACCGAGCAAGCCGCGGTCTATGCCCTGCAAGAGGACATTGCCTGAGAGCGTGCAGTCGGGATTGCTGCCGAGATACCTGGTTATGGTGAACAAATTCTGTGCGGAGCCCCATACGGTGACGCCCTGAATGAATGTGCTGTTGAGAGGCAGCGCATAGCTAAGGGTCACGTTGCTCAGACGCAGATAGCTGCCGTCTTCGATCCATCGGTCGCTGAAACGGGCGTTGCCGTGCGGATCCTGATAGCTGGCACGTGGTATATTCGTCACTTGTCCCTCGGTTGTCCAGCGCGCGTTCATGGCCGTTGTCTGGTTATAGAAGTACTTGCCGCTCTCAAGAATACTGCGCTCATAGTTGTATATGTCGTTGCCCAAAGAATAAGTGAACGTCACGTCCAGAGTCCAGCGCTTCCAGTTGAGATGACTGAAGAGGTTGCCATAAATGTCAGGGTTGGGGTCGCCTATCACAACACGGTCGTTGTCGTCGATGCAGTTGTTGCCGTCCATGTCGGCAAACTTCATATCGCCGGCCTGGAAATAGACTTTGTTGCCGCTCTCGTCCAACTGGTAGAGTCCCGCCTCGTTGGCGGCTTCGGTTGTGGCGAACACGCCATAGGTTCTATATCCATAGAAGAGTCCCACGGGATTGCCTACCGATGTGAGTATGCTTGCACCGTAAGCGTTTGTCTCTATGTTGTTTTTAGAGCCGAGAGAGGTCACCTTGTTTGAATAGTGGCCTATAGAGCCGCCGACCTCCCAATGCCATGACTTGGTGTTGTAGGTCTTTACGGCAAAGTTCATGTCCAAGCCAGTATTCTCAAGTTTGCCGTCATTGCACCAGTTCTCACTGAGTCCGCTGGTCCATGCCATCCCTCGCAGCGTGAGCAGGTTGCNGGTCCATGACTNATACATATTAAGTCCGANATGCAGANGGNTGTTGAGGAAGTTGCNTTCCACGCCACCCATNAGNCTGCGTGTGGTCTCCCATTTCAGTTTGTTGTTGCCTACATTACCGAACAGCTTGCCGTCGACAGTGGTGCCGAGCATGCTCTGCGCAATGAAGTAGGAGCGTGAGGCGGTATAGGCGATGTCATCGTTGCCCGAAACATCGTAACCGAGATTCAGACGCAGATAGTTTACGCCAGCTACATCGGCGAGCCAGCTCTCGTTACTCATAACCCACGAAGCCTGAAGGCTTGGGAATATGCCCCATACCACACCGAAGGCCTTCAGTCCGTCAGCGTCCTTACCGAAGCGTGAGGAAGCCTGCGCCGCGAGAGAAGCGGTGAGATAGTATTTCTCGGCGTAGTTGTAGTCGCCGTTGGCGTACCATGTTATATCGTTATAAGAGTCGTCAGCGCCATCAGTAGACTTGTATTTGAGAGAGTTAGACATGTTTGGTGTCTTGTCGTTACCGGTGTTGTAACCCTTCTGTATGTTCAGCTTGTAGGTGTTGCTGATATACCTCATGCCGCCATATACCTTGACTGAATGTGCGCCATAGCGGTTATTCCAGTCNAGACGCGTGTCGCTCTGAATGGAGTTCTGGCGTGCTGCAAGAGAAGATANGACGTTGTCCNCATAAAANCGGTCTGTGAAGCCCGGCANACGGAAACTCGGCACACCCGTAATAGGCNGGTAATAATTCTCGTTAGTGTNGACGAGAGTGAAGTTGAACAGCTCCTGCACCGACAGGTGCTTGTTGATTTGGAACTTCGGTGTTACGGAGAACATTACAAGACGGTTACCGAAATCGTTACGGTTACGGCCGTCACCATTGTCAAGAATGCTGACAGGGTTGGCCAAACTGCGGTCACTTGTGTCTATGATACCAGAGAGGTAGTTGTCTGCCTCAGACAGGTAGTGGCTTAGATTGCCATTGAAATCGTAGGCATAAGGTGACAGGAACGGAGCCTTGATGAGTGACAGGAAGTTAGGAGAGGTAATGGTGCTGCTCTCCACATCCTGCGGAACACCAATGTCACGCAGGTCACGGCTTACATCGCTGAAAGAGGCATCGAAGCGAACATCGAGGTTCTTGACAATGGTGATGTCAGTGTTCATGCGCATATCGAAGCGTGAGAAGTCGTTGCTTTTAAGCGTGCTGTTGGCCTTGGTATAACCTACGCTGAGGTTATAGTTGGCAACAAGGTCACCACCCTGAACGTTAATGGCGTATGATTGGGCGAAAGCGTCGCGTGTAACCTCCTTCTTCCAGTCGGTATTATTATGATATGTGGGATAATAATAATAATTAGGGTCAGACACAAGGAAATTGAGTCCCGACATGTTGGTGAGACGTGAAGAGAGCATCTCGGTGGCATAGGTACGGTATTCCTCCGCACCAAGCATGGACGGCGTGCGTGGCTGAGCCTGGAACTTGCCGCCAATTGTGAGATCTATCTTCGTGGCCATGCTGCGGTTGCGCTTCGTGGTGATGAGCAACACGCCGTTGGCACCCTTGGCTCCATACAGTGCCGTACCATTCTTGAGCNCCTGTACCTTGTCGATGTCATTGACATTGATATTGNNAAGCAGGTTGTTATAGTAACNGNCGTGNAGNATGGAGCGGNNATACTGCANGTTCATCAGCACTCCGTCAANTNCTATCAGCGGCTGGGCATTGNCGCCAAGGCTGTTGAGACCATTAATAAACATCACATTACNCACAGCGTCACTGCCGCCACGGCTGATGGTTCTGATCTCGCCGGAGAGACGTTGCTGTATGAGCGGGTCAATACTCTGCTCCGCATTATTGTTGAAAGCGGATACGGTGGAGCTGTATGTGGCCGTAGTAGCGTCGCTGTATGTAGCGCTGAAAGAGGCGGAATACATTTTGGCATTAACGCCCTTGGAGTCATTGCCGATAGCTACCTGCAACGGCTGGAGGCCCTCAAGTGACATATATACGCTGCTAAAATAGTCGGGTAGCGTAAGGGTATATTCGCCGTCAGCGTTGGTCATGGCCGAGAAATGGCTGTCGCCATAGGCCTGAACCTTTACACCCGCAATGGGCTCGCCGGTAGCGGCATCTGTAACCTTACCCTTAATGTCGCGGGCTACCGCGTCGCAAGTGAGCAAGGAGAGTCCTAACGCAAGAAGCGTCGCGGCCCCTTTACAATTGTTTTTCGTTTTCATATCAGTAAGGTTTTATTCGTTCGGTGAGTCTTGGTTATCGTTTGGACGCAGGAAAATGCAGTCAAGATACATCTCGCGGTTGTACTTTGAATTCTCCTTGGCCGTGATATTACATGTAAGAGTGAGTGAGATCTTGTCATTAGACTGATTGAAGTTACATGCAGGGAAAGTGAAAGTGGCCACCTTTACAGTGTCAACAATATCAGGATCTGTAATGAACGTACCGCATTTGTATGTTGCGGCCTTGCCGTCGGCGGTAATATAGTTTATTGTCGCGTCGAACTTACACGGTCTCTTGTTGCCGTTAGGACCCAATATGGTTTTTGGCAGCACTATAACGCAGAAGTCATAAGTGCCGGAGAGAGTGTTATCGAATTTGTAAGTTACATTCCAGTTGGCGTTACCGCCTGTTGCCACGATGTCGAGATAGGAACCCTTGGAGATACTGTCGGCTGCAAGCGAACGCGGATTGAGTGTACAAGACTTATAATCCGTAACCCTCCAAGTTTGCTCCGCCTCCTGCTCTATCTTAGTGAAGTATGTCTTCTGAGGATCATGAGGCCACTCATCGTAGTAATACAGGATACCGTTACTGCAGGCACGTGTTCCTTTCGCCTTGCCAAACAGCCCGTCAGAGGCGTAAGGGTTATAGAAAACATGGTACTGCGGCTCTACGGTGTTATACCATCGGCTCACAACACTGTCGTTGGGGCTGGCCTGTATGGTCTTACTGAATACCGCGTCATCGAGCAAGGCACGGCATGTCCAGTAGTTTTGCAGCGAGTCGCCCTTCTCCATATCAGTGCTATAACGGAAGTATGACGATGCCTTGTCCCAGGCTTTCTGCCATCCTGCGTTGGTAGGAACGGTAACATAATATGTGGAGTCTTCTTCGTTCAGAAGACCAATAGCGTCCATCAGTATGTTGCGCTCAACCACAACGGAGTCAACATATACCGGAACACCGTCAACAAGTCCGCTGCTGACACTGGCTTCAGGCAGGAAATAGTCCTCATTGTAGCCTTTCAGCTTATCGCCGGTACCTGAGAACTCAGGCAAATGCGTCAATGTCTCATATACGGTATAGGTGTATGGCATCTGCGACTNNATCACATGNAGTATGNCNTTCTTNCTATGCACGTTNGCATCCTTTAGNAACACNTCTCCGATTTGGTTGTCTTTAATCACNACACGNTTATCNTTAAGCATTCGCATGGNCGTTTCCATATNGACAACGGAATACAACTTTGACGCAAGATGGNTCTTGACGAAGAACATCTCAACGGCAGAGTCGCCCTGCGCCGTCTGTGTCAGCGCAATAATCGAGTCCTTATTAAATGTGCCATTAACCGGCGCAAGCACCGTCAGAGCCTGTCCTCCCTGCAACAGCGAGGCGTATGACACATTGGTCTTCTTGTGTTGGCGGAATACTGTGGTGTTCTGCAACACCTCTGCAAAGTCGCTCAACTCCGGGCGGGACGCTATCTCGTCCCACAAGGTGGTGTTACTGCCGTCCACACTGCTGTTGTCATAGTGGTCATCCCAGTCGGAACAGGATGTAAACCCGCCGGCGGCGGTCAGTAGCGCGGCCATGATAAGCGCTCCTTTTCTTTTCATTATATTCATAATAGTATCTTTTTTATGATGCGTTGGCGAGCCGGAAGCTCCGGAATGTCAAGGCTGCCGCCCTGCGTTCCGTGCTTCCGCCGCGGTTTGAAATATCAGTGTCTGTCCTCTCCGTCAGGGCTTGCGTAAACGCTCTTGGGACAAAGTTCTATATAATCGAATGACCATTCCACATCGCCATCCATCACCTGACGGAAACGCAGCCAGTATTCCTCGCCCTCTCTGAACTGGGCGGTGGTAAGGATGCGGCGCATGTGCTCTGCGGCATCAACACGGAAGCTGGTTGCTCCGGGCTTGCCGTAAGAATCCATACCCTTCATATAGCCTCTGTTTCTCATGGCTTTATCGTTGGCGGTATTGTGATCCTCATCATCAGTGTCTGCCTCGTAGCCTACATCAGGTCCCCATGCACCGTATCTCAGGTCAACAGGTATGCCGCAAGCCTCGTTGTTGAGGTACACCTGTACCACACCACGGTCAGCACCGGCCACGAATCCAAGACGTATCTCATAGAGTCCGGGAGGCGGTGTCGGCAGTTTTATCTGTACGTCGTACTGTCCCTTTACGCAGATAGCGTTGCCAAGGTATGAGCTCCACCATACATCATCGGGGTGAACGCCGATGAATGTCTCAGGAGATGTCTTCCAGTTGCTTATATATCCGTTCTTGAACGCTGTCACATACNCNTNNGTATAACCCTGGTGGCCNCNCGNNNNCTGGTTCATGAANTCGGCACTGANAGTGGTTCCGTCAATACNCATNCGGCAGTTGAGCANCTTATCTCTCACGTTCACATCGTAAACGAGTATATCATCAAGGTAATGGTAAACACCGTTGATAGCATTCTGGTCGTGCTTGCCGCTCTCAGAGGCTGACAACACCTTCACACCCTTACAGCCGTCGATAACTTTTGTCTTGTGACCCTTGCGGTTTGCATACAGCACACCGTTGGCACGGCAGAAGCGCAACATCGCTCCCGGACACATGGTCTGCCAGAAGTCTTCCGGATCAGCCACGTCAGGACGACAGCAGTCGGTAAGAATAACGCCTGAAGGTGCCCAGTCGCCGTAGTTTCCTATTCTGTCCATGAGGTGATAGCTTACAAAGCGGTTCAGCGGGTTCTTGCGATGTGTGAAGTCATCGTCGTAAAGCCCTGCGTCGTTAGGGAACGACGCGTCATAGATACGCTTGGCATACGCTATGAGATCCTGCAAATCGTTGATACCTTTCTTACGGTATATGCTGTCAGGCTCTACAAACGCCGTGAACTTGAAATAGCGTTTCTCTGGATAGTAGGCCGGCATGTCACGACCGCCGTAGTGTACCGTCACACCATCTGTCACAGAGTCGTCGCTACAATAGTATCCAAGGTCAATGAACTTTGTCAGCGAGTCGGTGAGGTTGGTCAGCTTCAACGCCTCAGAGAATATTGTGATAGTCGGGTCCTGAGCCATCAGGTCAGGCAAGAAGAGGTTACTTGCCGTCAGCATACGGTTGATGGTGTGTACCACACCGTTGGTAACGGAGTCGTCTTTCTGGACTATCCTTGAGTTTTTGTTAACAAACAACAGCAAGGCGTTGTTGTTGGTAACGTCGCTATCGCTTGAAAGTACAAGATAGCGGTCGTCCATATTCATCTCCGGCAACGCTCCGTCACTGTAGTCAGTGGTGAAGAAAGCACCCTTGCTGACAATGTGTGTACGGGCCAAGGTATCGCAGGTAGCCGGCGGTATCTCGTCAATAGTCTTAAAACCGTTCTCCGCGAGATACTGTGCTACGGCATCATTGGTCGGCGCAAACACCGTAAACGTACCGTAGGTGCTCAGCAGGCTATAATAGTTTGCACGCTGCAGCAAAGCCTTGAACTGGCTGTAACGGCCGGGATCATCTTCTATCAGTTGCGCAGCCNTGCGCTTGGTGGCGGNGTAGTAGTTAGCGTCTTCAAANTCGTTGNCAACACATGACGCTACGCNTGATATNCCGAGGGCCAGAACGAAGATGTATATCAAACTCCTCATGAGTCCTCTTCTTTCTTTTGTCCTAATCATAATTNAGTTATTTTATTATANTANTGTNTNTAGGTNGTGTTGTGGTGGCGTTATTTCTCAAACTCCTCAGTGTTGCCGTAAGCGCTGTTCTGCTGCAGATACGGGNTCANTTTCNGTTCTNCTNTNTNATAAGGGAAGAAGAGATNGTTGAGGTCTGAGAGACGGATCTTAATGGCATTGACATTGTCCTCATACTTTACAGTAGCCTCTGAGGCCAGACGCTGGCTGTCGCCTTTGCGCAATGCCATTCTCACGAGGTCAAACCATCTCTTACCCTCGAACATAAGCTCACGGTTACGCTCGTCGAGTATGAGTTGCTCCATCTTCTCCCTGCTGTTGTAGTCGTTAAACACCAGAGTGTCCTTAGTAGCCGCGGATGTCAGGTTGCGGGCTCTTTTGTTCACGGCATTCACCATAAGGAAAGCCGTCTCCAAATCAGGCTCTTGCTTTGCGGCAAGCGCCTCAGCCTTCATCAGCATCACGTCTGTCAGTCGGTACACTATCCAGTTTGCGTATTTGTCGCCACGAAAGCCAAGTACCAGTTTGAGACTCTTCAAATCACTGACATTGGAGTTGTCAAGAGAGGGCGACGAAACGGGATATTTCGTTATGGCATAGCGGCTGTTTGTGCTATACATCGTCTCATAAACACGACAGTCGTTCTTGCTGAACAAAGGACAGTTGCCGAGCGCAGCATCTTTGCAGTGTATCGCAGGAGCCGCGAATTTGCCAAGCACTTCATTTGAATTGCCATAGAAATCAGCAACAAACGTGTTCTCTACATTCAATCCGTTATGGAAATACAATTCAAACAGGCTCTCAAAGCTGTTGCCTGTACCGAATATATTTTCATAGGCACTGCCACATAATGTTGAACCGTCGGGCTTTTCCAATATCATCGGTATACCGTAGAACTCGCCAAGGTCTCTGATATTGCCGATATTGTCTTTCTTCANCTTGTACTGCTCCTTCTTGAAGTCAATGACCATGTCGCAGTATTTCACCGTCTCATCGTAGTTTCCGCGCCAGAGGTTGAGGTCGGCAAGCAACGCATAGATAGCAACACGGGTCACACGACTGCTGTTTTCATAAGCGTTTTTCGCTGCCGCTGAATTGCTCATGTTACTGTCATCCACATATCGCTTCACGGCATCGTCCTTAACGCTCTCCAAATCGGCTATAAGCATATCTATCGCCTCGTTCATCGGTGTTGCCGGCTTGCGGTAATCGGTCAGGTCGTCAATACTCGGCTCAAACGAAAGGGGTACGTCACGGAACGCCCTTATGAGGTAGAAGTAGCACAGGTCACGTATGAATGACGCCTCGGCAATATTGGCTTTCATCTCGTTCAGGGTGTAGTTAGGATCCAAGTCCAGCACCTGCGGAGCGTAATGTATCACCGTGTTACAGCGATTGATAGTGGTGTACATCACCGCCCAGTTCGACATAGAGTTGGTGGGCAGTATGTTTTCTTTCAGAATGTTGATGTAATCCATCTCGTTCATACCACGTCCCTGCACGATATTGTCCGAGCGCATCTCTCCCCACACTGCCATTCTGGTCATGCTTTCCGGTGTCTCCAAAGACTCGTAACAGCTATTGAGCACACTTTTTACATCAGCTTTCTGCGTCCAATAGTTTTCAAGTATCACATCGTTCAGCGGCAATATGTCGAGGAAATCGCTACATCCCGTCATGGTCAACAATGATGCCGGTATGGCAAGCGCGAACACGAGGTCTCTTATTGTTTTCCTGTATTTATACATAATTATATATTTTAATAATTTGGTAGTTTGTTGTTGCATTCTCTCCGGGCCTTACGACCCGAAGTATTACAGGCCGTTAGAACTGTACCGTTATACCACCGGTTACAGATTTCGCCCTTGGTGTCTGCGCGTTGTCATAGACAATGCCATAGCCTCCGTAACCCACTTCCGGGTCTGCTCCGGAGTATTTGGTGAGACAGAAGAGGTTGTTGGCCGACACATAGAAGTTGAGTTGTGAAAGACCTAACTTCTTAATGCTCTTTGTCGGGAATGAGTAGCTAACCTGTGAATAGTTCAGACGCAGGAAAGAGCCGTCCTCCACAAAGCGGTCACTGCCCAGATAGTTATAACCGGCCTGATGCAGTGCTCTCGGTATCTGTACGATATCACCCTCAACACGCCAACGGTGGTTTACGGCGCGGCTCTGGTTATTGTTGTTGTACATGCTCTCGGCGTTCATGCGGTTGCCGTTGATAATCTTGTTACCGTAACGGAAGTTGAACTGGTTGTTCCATGACCAGCGACCGTATTTGAACTTAAGACCGAAACCGCCGGTAATCTTAGGCAATGAAGAACCGATATAGACGATGTCCAGCTCGTTGATGTTACCGTCGTGGTTAACGTCCTCATAAATGGCGTCACCACCCTTGAACTCGTATGAGCTACCCGTGCCGTAGCAGAACATCATAGGTTTGGTGTGACCCTTGTTGTCCTTTATCACCGCTCCGGTCTCGTCACGTACTACAGGGGCATTAGGGCCGCTCACTCCTGGCACCTCGTCATCGCTGTAGTTCTTATTCTGATATACTCCCTTATATATAAATCCATATATACTGCCGAACGGTTTGTTCAGCTCTACACGTGTCTGGTATGAACCGTTCTGCCTGTTGAAGTCACCGTTCATCTTGTTCAAACAACTCTCGTCCATCTCGGTTATGATGTTCTTGTTGTTTGCGAAGGTAACGTTAATATCCAAACCGAACTTGCCGGCCCTGATAAGGTTGTTGGTATTGATATTAAACTCCCATCCTGAGTTCTCCATCTTACCCACGTTGTCGTATGTGAGTATGGAGTAGCCCGATGATGTAGGTATCGCGCGGTCTTTCATAAGCAGGTCTGAGGTGTACTGCTTGTATATTTCAAGGTTACCGGTCAGCTTATCATTGAAGAAGCCGAAGTCGAAACCAAGGTTCCACGTTGTCTTCTGCTCCCATTTCAGTTTCTTCAGCTGAACGTTATCAGGATAAGCGGAGCTTCCACCAAGATAGCCCTTACCCGTCTTGTATTTGCTGAAGTATAGGTACTCGGCATTAGGCTGCTGACCTACGATACCCCATCCCGGACGTACGGAAAGCATAGAGAGGACGTTTGACAACGGTTGCATCCACGGCTCCTTGCTGACATTCCATCGCATTGAGACAGCAGGGAATGTACCCCATCTGTTGTCGGGACCGAACTTGGTGCTACCGTCATGACGCACAGAGAAGTCAAACATATACCTGCCCTTGTAAGCATAGTGCAACGAGTAGGTAAAATACAGGCTGCGCCATTGTCCCGCAGAGCTTTCCAACTGATCCTTGACACCCGGTGCCGCCGTACTGATAATCGAGCCTGTCGGCAATCCGTGTATACCGGTATTCTGAGTATTACTGCTACCGTCCGTCATCTGTCCCCTCGCCATCATCATCATGCTGTGGTCCATATTCCGGAAGTGAGGAATAAAGGTCAAGGTATGGGTCGTGGTTATACCGAGACTCTTGTAGCTGCCGGCAGAAGACTTGTTTACATCGCCATCATTCCAACCCTTTACATCCAATGTGGACGGCAGGAATTTGTCGGTATAGTTATTGAATATATCAAACACTATCTTACCCTCATACTTGAGCTGTGTCTGTCCCTCCTCTATGCCGAGCAGGTTGTAAACCAACTGGAACTCCGGAGAAATCTTGTAACTGGTCTCCTTGTTGGTAGCAAGGTTAGCCACGGCCACGGGGTTCAGCTGAGGGTGGTTCTTCCAGTCATTAAGCTGATCCTGCAACTCCGGCGAGATAGTCGTCGGTATATTATAGTAATATCCCGTCTCAGCGCCGTTCTGGTCACGCTCCATGATAGGCAGGTTAGGCATACGCTTGTATGCCATGTCGAGCAATGAAACGTAGTTTTTGTCGTTCTTGGTGTATGTGAACGAAAGGTTGGTCACAATCTTGATGCGATCACTCACGAAATAGTCGAGAGCCACACGTGATGACAGACGATCCAGCTGCTGCTTTATGATAGAACCAGTCTCGTGGTCGTAACCGGCACCAATACGGAAGTTGGCCTTCTCACCACCACCCGTCAACGAAACGTAGTGGTTCTGTCTCCAACCTGTCTGCTTCACTGCAGCAATCCAATCGGTATTGTTGTTGTAGTTGTTCCATCCGTTAGGGTTACTGGTGTCATAGTTGAACTCAACGATGTCACTCGCCTCACTGCTGAGCTTCGGGTTGAAGTATGCTTCCTTCATGAGCATGGTGTACTCGTCACCCGTAAGCATCTTGTAGCCCTCAGGCTGCCATGTGCCCGTGAGACGATAGCTGTAGCTGACACGCGTCTGGCCTCTCGCACCACGCTTTGTCCTTATCTCGATTACACCGTTTGCACCTTGCGAACCCCAGATGGCGGTAGCGGCGGCGTCTTTCAATACGTTGATGTACTCGATGTCCTCAGGGTTCACGTTTAGCAACTCCGCAAACTTCTCGTCATTGGCTGACGACCAGTCTATGTCGTTATTGCGGTCGGTCTCCCATAGACTAGCGTCCACGACAATGAGCGGCTCACTGTTGGAGTTGATGGAGCTGACACCACGAAGGCGCATAGAAGTACCGGAACCGAGGTTACCGCTGTTAGCCACAATGTCAAGACCGGCGATACGTCCTTGCAGAGCCTCATCGATAGTGGTCAGAGACAAGCCCTCAAACTCCTTGGTATTGATGGACTGGTTGGAGGTAGAAAGCTCGTCCTGCGGTATGGCAAGGCCTGAGCCTCCGGCGCGACGCTTGCTCACCACGGTCACTTCTTTCAGCGCCGTGCGGTCTTCCAATACTATATTATAAGTGGTAGAGTTGATGGCAACGGTCTTGGTCTCACAGCCAACGTAGCTGAAACGCAGTTTGTTCTTAGGGTCTTTAATCTTAAAGGAGAAGTTACCGTTCATGTCGGTCTGCGTGGAGCTGACGATACGGTTGGCACGGTCTATCTCCACTACGTTAGCCATCATGATGGGGCCGATAGCGTCAGACACTGTACCGGAAACGATGTCGCCCGCCACTTGGGCCAATGCCGCGCCGTTAAACAGCGACAGCTGCAGAGCGCCGAGAAGCAATACCCGCCGCATACGCCCGTTAATATCTGTCAATAATATTTTCATAGAATTGTCTTGGTTGTTTTATTGTTATGTGTTACCTTCACGCCTGTGCCGCAACCGCGCGGCACAAGCCAAGGTCAAAACGCCTGAACCTTATTTATATATAAGGGCTCCGTCTATCAGATGTATAACAGCCGTGGACGAGGTATAAATCGTTGTAGCATCCACTTTGTCCAATCCGTTAACCAGATATTCCCTCGCCATGAGGTTGTAGAGACCGGGAGTCTTCAACACCTTCACGGGCTTTGTGTCCGTTTGCGATGTCCTCACGGTCAGCCCGTCCCTTGTAAGTGTGGAATATACCTTGGCAAACTTGCCGTTTGAGCCTATAAGAGCCGTCTCATAGCCCTCTTCCGTCTGAGGTGCCGCGCCTATAAACATTGAGCCGTCCTGTATGTGGTATCTCAGGAAGTTCTCAATTGCCAGCGAGTCACGACGCATATCCTCATACTTTTCGGCCTCCTCCAGCTCGGCAACCTTCTCCCATGTAGGCAGTTTGCCCTTGGCCTGCAAATCGAGTATGACCTCGTTGGTGGGCACATATACTGTATAGTTATATGTATTGAACACGCTGATGTTCTCGCTTATGCACGCATTCCTCTCATCGTGTATCTCCTCACGCAGTGCAGAGCCCTCGAGCAGCTTCAGCATCTCGCTCATTTCCTCGTGCTCTCTCATCATGTCTATGACACTCTTTCTGGTAGTCTGTATCGGCTCATCATCAAGAATGTAGCACTTACCGTTACCCTGCACGGTCTGGTCANATATGTATTTCNCGCGTANCGGATTGTAGGTGTCGTTTATCTGCTGGCTGCCGGAAACGGTCNTGCCGTTCACTCCGAGCGCCGCGTTCTCCACCTTTATCTCCTGTCCGCCCTTGGTCTTGTAGTAAGTGTTGCCGTCTTCCACATTGCCAATGACGATATGGTTGTCCAACACATCCTTGAGTTTTTCTTTTAATACGTATGAATNGCGTACCTCATCAATGGAGTCACCCAACTCTCCCATCACCATATCATACTTCCAGCGGCTTGCCCATACTGTCTTCTGCAGGTCGTCATANTGGAAGCGNTACAGCTCTGTCTCAGGCTTGCCGTATNATACCNGGTCAACATACTNCAACAGCGCGTCATTGTCAGGTATGAAGAAACTGTAATAAGAGTTAAGGGAGTTAAGGTAAACGTTGTACTGGCACTCCTTAACGGCCCAGTTGATAATCTTCATACTCTCGTTCACAACGGCAGGATAAAGCACGCTCACGAAGGTAGTGGGCGAATAAACCTTGTTTGTAAGGAACACCGCGCCGTTACATCCAAGCCATACGCTGTCGATGTCGGCCCTGTCAACGCCCATCGGGTCGTTGGCATCGTTCAATATGCTTGAGAACTTGCTCGGAACGCATTTGTTCAGGAAGTCAGGCTGCATGTTATTGTTCACCAACTCAACGATAACGTTTGTCGGTACGTTGTCCCATGAGCCGTACTGGTTCTTCAACACAAGACCGGGGCCATTGTTCCAATACTCTTCCATGGCCTGATCAGACGGTGCCATGATAACGCCCATGTTCTTCTTCATGGTTGTAGTGGCCGTACTGCCGCTCAGGACAAGTCCCTCATAATAGGTATTCCACTCCGGGTCAAAACGGAGCAGGATATCATCGTGCCTGCCGTTGTCATCGTCAGTTGACAGCATGGAACCGTTCTGTGACTTCTTTGAGAAGAAACGCTTCTGGAATATAGAGTCAACACTTGTGCCGAAGGTGTAATTGTACTGGTTTACAATGTCATTGCCCACGAAATACGGGGCGCAGAACCTCTCCAGCAACCTGTTGAAGATGCTTGTCTGTGGTTTTGACGCGATAATCTCGGCCATATTGTCCAGCGGCACCACCACATCTTCCATCTTGTGTATGAAGCCGTTGCTGCACCTGATGTTCTGCTGCACCATCTTCACGCCGTTCACGTTGGCATCGCCCGCCTTGCGGTCGGTGGTGTAGTTATACAGGAAGTTGTAGTCATCGTTGGTTATCTTGTTGTTCACCATCCACGCCTCAATAAAGTGAAGCATAGGCGGAATGGTTCTGTCTGTCATCAGCAGGACATTGTCACGGTCAGCGAACTTCTTCCAAGTGGTGTTCCATCTCCATGAGTCGGTGGTCATGTTGGGCAGATCCTGCGTCTTGACCACAGCCACAGAGTCGAATATGGTCTGCGAGGTCATGCGGCGCATGCACTGTCCTACTACAGGCTCGGTGATACCCTCCACGCTCGACAGGTCTGCAACCTGATAGCTGTTGTTGACCATCGCGCCTAACAGCAACATCTTTTTCTGGCTCAGCGACAAGCGGTCATAACTACTAACGCCCCATTTGTTGTTGGCATAAAATCTGGCGTAAGCATCGTCATCGGCCACGAACATCGTCTTGGAGCCGGTCTTTGCCAACACCTCCCTAAGCCCAAGGTCATCTATCAGCCGCACGGTGTTGGTGTAATGACCATCCTCTGCCAGATAGCTGTAGATGCTTGCCCCCCAGCCGTCGGGGTCGTTCTCATCCAAATCATACTTGGTGCATGCCGTGAAATTCATCAGACACGCCGAGAGCGCGACGGCGACAGTAGCCCTGCGCCATCCCGATTTAAGCATTTCTTTGTTTGTTTTCATTTCGGTCAGTTTTGTTTTTATGTTTTGTTCAGGTTTTCCGGTTAAAAAAGTAATTTCTGTTTGCAAAATTAGTTAATTATTATTTAACGGACTTTCGAAAATGTTTCCACAACTTTTGCCAGTATTCCAAATTGTGCAAAAACTTTCGCTCATGTTCCAAAAACCTTTTATTTTGTAACATTCCGGCTCCAAAAACGCCTGAAAGACAAAAAAACTCAAAAAATAAAAGAGACACCGGAGGTAAAACAAAAAAAAGTGTTAACTTTGCAACATATTTATTATATGGCAATACTATCATGACTATACGGACTCTAAAACTACTAATCGCCGTTATAATAACACTCGCCACTCACAATAGCGCCCCCGCGCAGAAGGGCATACTGTTCAGCACGGAGACACGGCTGTCAAGCTGTCTCGTGCATCAGGTGTACCAGGGCGGCAAGGGGATAATATGGATCAGCACCGAAAACGGGCTGAACCGCTACGACGGCTACAACTTCCAGANATACACAACAGCCGACGGTCTGTGCAACGNCAACGTCAACTGCGTCATGCACGACAGNAAAGGCAACCTGTATATCGGCACCATCAGCGGACTGTGCGTATACAAGAACAACCGCATAGACAAAGTGATGAGAATGCCGGAGAACGAGGTCTTCAACGCTTTCACGCAATGTTTCTGCATGGCACCGGACGGCTCGCTGCTGCTCGGCACGTCAGGCAGGGGAATATGGAAAGTGGAGGACAACGGGACGGTGACAAGGATATACCCCGACATTGCCGAACTGGCGTTCGCGCTGAAGATGGCCTACGACAAGAACGGGGTGCTGTGGGTACTGACCAACAACCAAGGCGTGCAGGCGATAAAGAACGGTAAGGCCACCGCCTACCCGCTGAAGGAAAGCACTAACTACGGCGACATAGTGTGCGACAGCCGCAACAATGTGTACGTGGGATTCATAAACGGCGGCGTGTACCGCATGGGGGCGGCGCGGAAAGGCTTCGGACTGATACCCTCCACGGCCAACCTGTCCGTCACATCGCTAATGACCGAGCAAGACAACCGCCTGCTTGTAGGCACCAACGGAACGGGACTGAAATATCTCGACACCGCCACGGGGGTGCTGACCGACAGCCGTCTGTATAGCAACGAGGTGGACATGAGCCGCACAAAGGTTTACTCCATGGTAAAGGACAAAACGGGGAACCTGTGGTTGGGACTGATGCAGAAAGGCGTGTTCATGCAACCGCCCGCATCCGGAGCGATACACTACATAGGACGCAACAGCGGCACGCTGAACTCAATAGGCGAGGCATACGTACAGAATGTATTCATGCAGCGCAACGGCACCCTGTGGGTGGCCTCAGACCAAGACGGTCTCTATGCGCTGACACCGCGCGGGGAGCTGATACGCCACTATGCGCCGAACATGTCTGACCCGAACAGCGTGCCAAACNCGGTGCTGACAATGACCGAAGACAATGAAGGCAGGCTGTGGATAGGCTCATTTACCCAGGGATGCGGATGGTTTGATGCCGCCACGGGGGTATATCACCGCTCGGAAGAGGTGGACGCCATAACGCAAAGCGTATTCGACCTGCGCATGGGCAATAACAACGACTTGTGGATAGGCACCCTCGGCGGCGGGCTTCTAAGGCTCAACCTGCTGACGGGCAAAATAACAAGATACACAAGCCGCTATGACAATCCTGACGACAAGAACCATCTGGCCAACGACTTCGTGGTGCAAATGGAGCTGTCGCCTGACGGCAAGCTGCTATTTGTGGGTACGGCAACGGGGCTGTCATGCCTCGACATAGCGAGAAACAGATGGGACAACGTGTTCGGAACGAACCAGTTGCTGGACGGAGAGGCGATAAGGGCCATCAGATACAGAAAGGACATGGGGCTGTGGGTAGGCACATCCAAAGGACTTTATAACATAGAATTTGCCCCCCCCATATAAAGGTTCCGCGCCAAAGATAACACACTACACCACCGCCAACGGACTGCCGACGAACCATGTGGCGTCAATAGAGTTCGACGCCAAAGGCCAGGTATGGGTCAGCACGAGCGGAGGACTGTCGCGGCTGAACCGGGAAAACGCGCGTTTCACACATTTCTATGACTCTGACGGACTGCACGGCAACGAGTATTCGGAGGGTGCCTCATTCCACGACAAGGCGGGAAACCTGTACTTTGCAGGCTCTATGGGCGTGTCATACTTCGCTCCCGCAAAAATGGGACAGAAGAGCAAGCATATAGAGCTGATACTGTCGCAGATGCTGGTGGGCGGAGAGCTGATAAAGGCGGGAGAGAAATCGGGACGCTTCGAGATATGCGACACGGCGGTAATGGCCGCAAAACGTTTCGACTTCTGCAGCGATGACAACACCCTCACGCTGCGTTTCTCAACACTCACATACTCCGGGCTGAAACACATAACATTCCGATACAGCATAAACGGGGAGCGATGGAAGACACTGCAACCCGGAGAAAACGACCTGACGCTAAGCCGGATGCCGCCGGGAGACTACGCGTTGCGGGTACAGGCACTGTACGACGGGACGCCGACAGCCACAAAGGAGTTTCTGATAGTGATACACAACCCGTGGTATTTCACCCCCGTGGCAAAGACAATATACCTGCTCATAGTCATAGCGGCGATATTGCTGTACCTGAGGGCGATGAACAAACGCAGCAAGGAGAAGCTGAAACTGCAGAAACACATACACGCCGAGGAGCTGAACGAGCAGAAACTGCAGTCGTTCATAAACCTGAGCCATGAGATACGGACACCCATGACGCTGATAATGGCGCCGCTGCTGCAACTGATGAACGAGGACAACGACTCGCACCGAAAGGCCACATACGACATCATAAAGCGCAACGCGGAGCGCATAATGCACCTTGTGGACCAGATAATGGACATAAGGAAGATAGACAAGGGGCGCATGACGATGCACATGTGCGAGACGGACATGGTGGAGTTCGTGGACGATGTGGTGGGCATGTTCCGCATACAGGCCGGCACAAAACAGATAACAATGGGCTTCGACCACGGCAAGGTAAGGCGCATGGCACTGTGGATAGACCGCGCGCAGTTTGCCAAGGTACTCAACAACCTGCTATCGAACGCCGTGAAGAACACGCCGGCGGGAGGTGAGATAACCGTGACGGTGACGACAGACGGCGCGGCGCAGGAGGGAATGCCGGAGGGAACGCTGACACTGACAGTGTTCAACAGCGGCTCAAGCATACCGCCGGAGAGCCTGCCGCACATCTTCGAGAGGTTCTACCAGGCACCGACAAAGACTTTCAAATACAAGTCAGGAACGGGAGTGGGGCTTGACCTGACACGCTCCATAGTGCTGTTGCACCACGGCACCATAGCAGCGCGCAACGAACAGACTGGCGTGACATTCACAGTGACGCTGCCTTTGGGCAAGGAACACCTCAAACCGGAGGAGATAGCGCCATGGACGGAAGAGGAGCAGGCAGAGGAGATGCAAGGACAGAGGCCGCAGGAAAAAGAGACCGCAAAACAGGCGGAGGAAGAAACAGGCGAGGCACAGGCCATGGCGGGCGACAATAGCGGCAAGGCGACAATAGTGATAGCGGAGGATGACGACGAGATACGCAACTACCTGAAAGACGAGCTGTCGGCGACATACCGCATACTGACATTCCCTAACGGCGAAAGCGCACTGACGGCGACACTGCGTGAGGTGCCGCAACTGGTGATAAGCGACGTCATGATGCCCGACATGGACGGGCACGCGCTGTGTACCAACATTAAGAAGAACGTCACAACAAACCACATTCCGGTAATACTGATAACGGCAAAGACAAGGGATGAGGACAAATTAGAGGGGTTGGAGACAGGCGCGGACCTGTATGTGACAAAGCCGTTCAACCTCGACATACTCAAACGTAACATAGCCAACCTCATAGCATCGCGCAAGGTCATGCAGAACAAATTCACAGGAAAGGAAGACGGGGCGGAGCAACTCGACGACATAGAGGTGGAGAGCGAGGACACGGACGAGAAGCTGCTAAACCGCATCCTGGCCGTCATAAACGACAACATCTACAACTCTGACCTGAACATAGACATGATTTGCAAGGAGGTGGGCATAAGCCGTGTGCATCTGCACCGCAAGATGAAGGAGATGACAAACCAGTCGCCGCACGACTTCATAAGGAACGTGCGACTGAAACAGGCCGCAAAAATGCTGTGCAAGAAAGGCACAACCGTTACGGAGGTGGCATACCGATGCGGCTTCAACAGCAGCACATCGTTCTCGACCATGTTCAAAAACATGTACGGCGTATCGCCACGAAACTACAAACTCGAACACGAAGAGAAATAAGGAAAAACAGAGGTGAACAGAAGTGTTATACCTGAGCAATGTTTTTGAATCAATAAAACGCATATTGATATTACCTCATTATGCCCGACAAAACATGAATACCTTACAAAAATCAATTCTACTAATCATCAAATTTTCAAACAAACATTTTTATATCACATTAATTTAAATTACAATTTCACAAAAGTATATAATAAAAGCTAAAAACAATTTTCTCCGTTGAGCTTACCGGCCAGCATGGGTCCGCCGGAGCAGAAGATGGTGGGGATGTTCACCCGGGCCGCCGCCATCAGCAGCCCCGGCACGTTCTTATCGCAGTTAGGGATCATCACCAGGCCGTCGAACTGGTGGGCCATCGCCATAGCCTCGGTGGAGTCGGCGATGAGATCACGGGTGACCAGGGAGTACTTCATTCCCACATGGCCCATGGCGATGCCGTCGCACACGGCGATGGCGGGAAACTCGATGGGGGTGCCGCCCGCGGCCCGGACGCCTGCCTTGACCGCCTCGGCGATCTTGTCCAGGTTCATGTGGCCGGGGACGATCTCGTTCTGAGAACAGACCACGCCGATGAGGGGACGCTCCAGCTCCTCCTT
>WFLX010308625.1_pt1 | contig 39064 bp, 33 predicted proteins | sample 4967041 | NCBI WGS metagenome assembly WFLX01 (sample SAMN12857096, study PRJNA449069) | gut metagenome | isolation source: stool from male and female vole | host: Microtus ochrogaster | place: USA:Florida | collected 2017
GCTGCTTCTTCCTCCGCGCGTTTACGCTCTTCTTCCGCCTTGCGCGCCGTTTCTTCCTCCGCGCGCTTACGCTCCTCTTCCGCTTTGACGCGTTCTTCCTCTGCCTTGCGCGCTGCTTCTTCCTCCGCGCGCTTACGCTCCTCTTCCGCTTTGCGCGCCGCTTCTTCCGCTGCCCGCCTGCGTTCCTCTTCCGCCTTTTTGCGTTCTTCCTCAAACTTACGCGCCGCTTCCTGCTCTGCCTTCCTGAGTTCTTCCTCCGCGCGTTTAAATTCTTCCCTTGCTCTCCGGACAGCTTCTTCTTCCTCTATCCTCCGTCTTTCTTCTTCCTTCCACATCGCTTCCTGATCCGTCTTGGAATCCACAGACGGATTGGCAAACAGCGGATTTTTGTTCTCGTCAGATGCCACGGCTGCCGGACGCCACGCAGGCTGCGCAGCACTTTGCGCTTCTTCTGACTGCTTTGCCTCTTTCAGAAAATCCAGCTTTGCCTCTGCCGGCTGCTTTGCTTCTGCTGGCTGCTTTGCTTCTTTCAGAAAATCCAGCTCCACTTCTGCCGGAACTTCCTTCTTTTCATTCAAAAATGATAAAGAAATATCTCCTTCGTTTAATTTCCCGCACTTGGGGCAGAACTTTGCCTTAGCATCCATCGCCACGCCGCAATATACGCAAAACTTGGTTTTTGCAGATGTTTCAATAAAAGCTGTCCCCCCGCATTTGCCGCAGAATCTGTCCTTTCTGCCGATTTTTGTTCCACATTGCGCACATACCTTCACTTGTAACACCCCCGGTTTTTTCTATTTTTTATTGCTGTTCTTTTCCCTGTTTGCGCTTCAAAGCGCTGATGTGCTATGTATACCGCCACATGGCATATATGGCCGCCACGCAGGCTCTTATTGTTCACTGACTGCCTTCGGATATATTATATAATAATTATCCACTCATGAACATCTTTTTTATTATTTTTATTTAAAATTTTCCACCCCCGCAGGCTTTTTCCATACCTATAAAGGTTCTTTGCTTATTGGGAATTAATGGAAACATATAACCTGCGCGACCCAAATGCCACCGCCGCCTCATGGGATTCAAAATAAACATCGATATGATTCTGCCTGACAGCGCCGCCGCAGTCCTCTGCAATATAATCTCCCATGCCGTCAATATGCACGCTTGTACCATAAGGTATGACCATCGGATCCACAGCGATCGTCCTCCCCTGCTGCGGGATCGTTCCCGTCGCTGTCCTCGATTCACGTCCCGTCACTTCCGGGCTGTAATTCCCACAGCATATCCTGCATGAGCAGTACGCCGTCACCGTAAATAAGACCGGCTCCGTCCCAAATCTTGACACATCGACCTTATCAACGAGGACATCTTCCAGCACATATCCCGTAATACCATTATACTGTACCATGGTATATCCGCCTGCCGTCTCTCCGAGACTGATCACGTCTGCCCCTGCCGGAAGCGTCGTGATCCAGCCTCCTTCAGCAGAAGGGGACGTCCTCATATTAGCACGGCTGCGGATCTCATAAGCCGATCCTTCCGCTATCACCCCTGCCGGTCTTACCGCTGCTTCCGCCTGCGCAGCGGAGGTTATGATCGTCTGTACCTCGATCATATCAGATACAGCCGCCACTTCACTTACTTCCACCGCAATTGGCGTTGACACATCATTGCGGTTAGACAAGAGCCCTCTCTGCGCCATCAGCGCCATTCCGTTGTTGTTTTGTCCCCCCCCGCTATTTTGCATCTCCCTCGTTGTAACTGTAGAGACGATACCGCTGTCGGAAGCCATAGCTTCTTCCAGCTCCAAAAGCTTTGTATAAATATACCCCGTCTGTCCCTGATAGGAAATATGTGTAAATCCATTCTCCCCTTCATCCAAAAAAGTAACCATAGTCCCCTCAGGAACCGTCAGGATCCTCCTTGTCTCTATGGAAGGGCCGCCACGCAGATTGGCATTGACCAGCACCTCTATCTTCCGTACCTCCGGCGTCTGCACATCAACGTAAGTATTCGTAAGACTGCCAAGTCCCGATGCGCTGCCTATCAGCATTAATTGACGGCTGTCATTTGTTGAAGCATCCGCCTGATAATCACTCCGCCCCATTGCGGAAACCTCCACTGCGGACTGTACCGGCTGCGTGGATTGCACCGGCTGCGCGGATTGTACTGGTTGTGCAGATTGCACCGGCTGTGCAGANTGTNCCGGNTGNGNNGANTGNACCGGNTGTGCNGANTGTACNGGTTGTGCAGACTGTGCGNACCGTGCCNGCTGCGAAGANTGTACCGGCTGCGNNGNNNCAATCTTACGGATNCATCCGGAATAAATATATCCNGTCACCCCTTCATAAATGATCTCGCTAAATTCCTGTTTATCCGTTCCCAGGCATCTGACCACCGCCCCCTGCGGGATCGTCATGATCCAGGCGCCCTCGATCGACGGCGCGGCGCGCATATTGGAACGCGCAAGGACTTCGTATGTATTATTGTTATCTGTATCTATACCCCGGCCTTCCGCGGCTGTCACCACGCCCCCGGGATACAATAGAAGAAATGCCAGAATTACTGCCAGACATTTTCTTACCATCGAACTCATAGTTACCCTCCCTGCCGTATCCAAACGCAGACACAGCTTATGGTAATCCCATCATTTAGGATAATATCATCATATAGTTTCATTTCGCTTATGTCAACCGCTAGATAATGGGGATGAAAATNCCATTTTTTTACATATTTTGTGCCTTAAAAGCTTTTATAAGCTTCTTCAAAGCAGGAACTACATAAAATAAAAAATAATGAAAAAAATAATTGACAACCGCGATATGATGTAGTATATTATGAATTGTCTGTAAGAGTAATCGACAGATACAGATGTGCGATAGTGGTGCAGTTGGTAGCACACGACCTTGCCAAGGTTGAGCTCGCGGGTTCGAGTCCCGTCTATCGCTCTATAACGGGGGTTTGACAATATCTTATTTGATTGTCAGATCCTTTTATTTTGTCAAGAATTCTTAAATATCCCAATAACCATTGATATTCCTGCTGAGAATGATGGGGAGACTGCACGAATTTTTTCTGGCAAATGACCCAAAAAAATCAAAGGAGAAAACTATGATCACAAAAACAATTAAAATAGAAAAGGTTATGGGTGCGGATATGCTGCCGTATCTGGTACAGTCTGCCTGCCATTATGAAGCTTCCCTACATATCATCGATCAGGACAAAAAGATCAATATGAAAAGCATCATGGGAATGTCGATTCTTAAATTAACAGAGGGCAAAACCCTCGAGCTGACCGCTGACGGCGCTGATGAGGAAAAAGCGCTCGAAGAGCTGGCAGGCTGTTTCTTAAGATAAGCCGGTCTGCGGATCCTAATCCGCCATCTTAATCGTATAGATTCTGGTAAGAGATTCATCTATCCGTTCTTCCGTGAGTGTACCGTCAGCAACTGCCGCCAGCACCGCCGCATATGCCTCCGCAAAATCAGCCGGCTTCATGATCATATCGGCTCCCGCCTGCAGCGCCATGACTGCCGCTTCCCCGGAAGTATAATGAGCCGTGATCGCCTTTTGATCCATATCTGACGTAATAACAACTCCCTGAAAACCTAATTCCCCACGCAGCACATCTGTGATCATCGCAGAGGACAGGGAACAGGGAACATCCTCCCCTACCGTCATATTAGACACCATGACCATCTGCGCTCCCGCAGCAAATCCGGCCGAAAAGGGCAGGAAATCAGAAGTACGCATTTCATCCAGGGTTTTTCCGGCAGCCGCTGTGCCATTGGCCGGATCTCCGGATGCCGACCCCTGACCCGGAAATGCCGTGAGACAAGTAATAACGCCAAAATCGCTCTGTCCATTCACCGCTGACGAGATCATGGAAGCTACAATATCCGCGTCTGTATTAAACGCACGGTTGCCCAGATAAGAGCCTTCTGCCGGCACATCACATACCGGTCCAAGATTCACATCGACCCCATAGTCTTTTAGATAAGAGCCTATCGTCAGATAAGCCTGATAAGCATTGCCCGTATCCCCGGAAGTCCCGAGCTCTCCTGCCGCCGGCTGCGCCGCCACACCGGTTGCATTACCGGCAATAACATTGACCGCGCCTTCCTCACGCACGACGATCCAAACCTCCGGCGCATAAAGCTCCCGGTACATATCTTTTGTATTTGTGATCATCGTTTTAAACTGATCNGCATTCTGAACATTTCTTNNCGANTATACGATACCNCCTACCGCNTATTCCNNCAGAGCNGNACGNGTNCCATNTCCGGCCTGNGTCGCNGTCGTNACTCCGGTNATNGANTCCGGCGTAACNATNAACAGATTCGCTANNTTNTGNTCCANNGTCATGGAAGCCAGACAAGCCGCGATCTCCTCCTGCAGGGGATCGACCGGCTCCGAAACCGGCATCTCGTCCGGCGATATCATATCTTCCGGCGTGGCGATCACACCGGAATTGTTCGCTGACTCCGAGTCATCGATCTGATTGCCCGAAATAATTCTCTGCTGATTTCCTGATTTAATATGCTCTATCAAAACCCGGATGCCAAAATATCCACCCGTAAATACACCGATGACCAAAAGCACCAGCACCAGATACGCAATCACCTGATTTCTGATCCTTCTCCTCCGCCGTTCTTCCCTGCGGGTATCCCTCTGTTCCTTTCCGGCATTTTGATTTCTTCCGGAACTATTTTCTTTTCCCATGATCTATAACCGCGCCTTTCCATTATCCAGCTGATATCTGCACCAAATGACCGGCTGTATCTCCCGTCACCCATCTGTCTGACAAATATTGACAGATATCGACAGATACAACCGATTCAATCATACCATTTCTATAGAAGTTGCGCAAGATAAAAATGTTATGTAAATCTAAAAAAACAAAAAACAGTGAATTGTTTTGCGACTTCAAACAATTCACTGCTTTGCTTTTCCTCTTTTCAGCAATCTAAGCGCTGTAAAATATCCTGTCAATCCGCCAGTCCGAAAATATCATGCGCCGCATTGACTGCTTTTTCCACCTCTTTCTCGTCAATCAGCACCGTAACGCGGATCTCTGAAGTGGAGATCATCTTGATGTTAATGTTACTGTTGTATAAGCACTCAAACATCTTTGCAGCCACGCCCGGATTGCTCATCATGCCGGCGCCGACAATAGATACCTTGGCAACGCCCTTCTCGCACTCCAGCTTTTGATATTTCAATCTTGATTTATTCTCCTCGATCACCTTTACGGCATCGTCCGCATAATCCCCGACTACCGTAAATGCAATATCCTGTGTATTGTCACGACCTACGGACTGCAGGATCATATCGACGTTGATATTAGCCGATGCCAGCGCATCAAACAGCCGGAACGCGGTTCCCGGCTTATCACTCAAGCCCACCACTGAAATCTTTGCGCAGTTCTTATCGGACGCCACTCCACTGATTAACATTCTCTCCACTTTTACTTCCTCCTTCAATACTGTTCCTTCTTCATTGGTCAGACTGGAGCGGACCACCAGCTGAACACCATACTTCTTTGCCATTTCTACTGAGCGGTTATGAAGCACACCCGCCCCAAGCGTCGCAAGATCGAGCATCTCGTCATATGTGATCTCCGTAAGCTTCCTTGCATTCCTTACAATACGCNGANCCGCCGTATAGNCGCCGTCCACATCCGNATAGATCTCACAGGCNTCCGCCNTNAACGCCGCAGCCAGCGCAACCGCAGTNGTATCGNAGCCGCCGCGTCCANGCGTCGTATNATCCCCANACTTATTAATGCCCTGAAATCCCGTAATGAGCACGATCTTTCTCTGATCCAGCTCATGCCTTATCCGTTCCGTATCAATTCTTTTCAGTCTTGCATTGGAGTAGTTGGANGTCGTGTGCATCGCCACCTGAAATGCATTTAATGAAATCGCCGGAACACNGAGCGCGTCAAATGCNATCGCCGCNAGCGCCACGCTGGTCTGCTCTCCTGTCGTTAAGAGCATATCCATCTCACGCTTGGAAGGGTTGTGATTGATATTCCTCGCCATTTCAATCAGCTCATCCGTCATTTTTCCCATTGCGGAAAGGACGACCACAACATCATTGCCTTTCTGGTACTCGTCAATGCACCGCCTTGCCACATTATAGATCCTTTCCTTGTTGGCAACCGAAGTACCGCCAAATTTCTTTACAATTAACATATTCCTGCCTTCTTTCCTTTCTTGCTTTATTCAAATCCATGCTTCACATTTATTATCTTCTGATCATCCCGATGATCTCAGGGAGCTTTTCCGCCGCATTCCTGTATTCCCGCTCACTCATCTCTCCTGTCAGTACGGCAAACTCATCCGCCGCTTCAGGGATCTGCACGATCTGCATCCCGCCAAATACCTCTTCTGCCTTCTGCCGCATCGCATCCGGCATCCCTTTGATCCTGACAAGATACTGCTGCCGGAACACCCCGTGATCCGTCAGCTCCTTCTCTGTCTCATCCCATGCTGCCGGGATGCTGCTGCCAAGCTTCTTAACACACTCCACCACATCTCCGACGACTGCGCTTGCGGTAGGCAGCTTGCCCGCGCCTCTTCCATAATAAAGAGAAGTGTCTAACATATTGCTATGCAGCTGGATTCCGTTAAATACGTCATTAACGCCGGCAATCGGGCTATCCTCCGGCACCAGTCTGGGACTCACCATGGCAAACTCACCTTCCCCGGTAATCACGGAAAGACCGATCAATTTGAGCTTGCAGCCGATCGCCTTCGCATATGCAAAATCCCTTGGCGTGATCTTGGTGATGCCCTCCGTATAGATCTGTTTGTAATCCACGTTATGTCCGTACAATATGGATGAAAGGATCGCTATCTTCCTGCAGGCATCATGGCCTTCGATATCCGCCGCCGGATTACGCTCCGCATAACCAAGCTCCTGCGCTTCCTTTAATATAATATCAAATGCCGCACCGTCACGTTCCATTTTGGTCAGGATATAATTTGTCGTCCCGTTTAAAATGCCTTCTATCCGGTCGATCTTTTCCGCCGTCAGCGCATCATTCATCGTGCGTATAATCGGGATGCCGCCGCCTACGCTTGCCTCAAACAGATAACTGCACTGATGCTCTCCCGCGATCCGCATCAGCTCTGCGCCATGTGCCGCTACCAGTTCCTTATTAGAGGTGCATACGCTCTTTCCGTTCATCAGCGCCCTCTTGGTATACGTATATGCNGGCTCGATGCCGCCCATCGTCTNNCAGATTANTTTNATCTCCGAATCCGCAAGGATCACNTCTATATCATGCACGATCCTNTCCTGGATCGGAGCTCCCTGAAAGTCCNTGATGTCCAATACATATTTTACANGGATCCCGTCTCCCGCCCTTCGGGCGATCTCGCCTTGATTAGTCTCTATGACTTCCACCACACCGCTGCCCACAGTGCCATACCCAAATACCGCGATCTGTACCATATGACTACCTTACCTTTCCTGATTCCCCTCTGAATACTTAAAATAAGCTTACGCTTAAAACATCCTTAAATACATAAAAACGATAGAAATACATAAAATAGATGTATTAGCGCAGCAGGCTCTTAATCACCTGCTATAAGATAAAAAATCTCATAACGTCAAGATTTTACCATAATTATCAGACATGCGCAATAAAAAGTTCTTTTCTTTTATAAGATTTTATATTACAATAGGATCACAATATGTTTAGTTTGTTCAACATCTGAAAGGAGACAGGGTTATGGCAAAGAAAAGCGGGAAAGTGATATTCTGGGGGCTTATGATTGGAGCGGCAGCAGCGGGGACATATCATTATCTTCAAAATAAAAAGAAATCGGCAACCGCCGAGGAATTTGATGATTTTGACAATTTTGAAGATGCTGACGACACACAGTCAAAGGGCCGCCATTATGTTCCTTTGAATCTTGACGATGCAAGGGCATTTGTCAGCAGCACCATCGACAAGGCAAAAGAGGCCGTTTCCAAAGTCAGCAAAAAACTGCAAAAGGAAGATATCGAAGACGATGTAATCATTGACGATATTTTTGACGACAGTGTTGAAGAAAGCGATGCTGCAGCAGACGGCGCGGATACCGCAGACACATCAGCTGCCCCGGCATCTGATGAAGCGCCGGAACAAGATTCCTCTTCTACGACTGAAGATTTCTTTGACGATGCACAATAAATCGGTATTATATATAACGGAAGGTTGCAANAACCACCACATTACTTCATAACGAAAGTCATGNGNTGGTNTTTATGTTGCGCATCTTCTTTGATNTGTCCNGNTTTCNCACGNCTTATTTCATACGCGTCCTCAATTCTTCCAATACTGCCTCGGCCTGAGTTCTATGCACCTTGGTCGTCTTAGGTGAGGAAAGGATCGTTGAAAGGATCCTTTTGGCTTTGACATACTCTCCGGCTTCCATATTTAACACTGCCAGCATATAATCCAGCGTTTCAACATTCATCCCGGCATATGGCGGTGTTTCCGCAGTCATCGCCTTGGTAAACCCTTCCAGCGCGATCTTCTGGTTTTCCCGTTCCTGTGCCTTAAGCATCTCCAGCGTTTCTTCGTAATCCTTCGTATCCTCCGGCAGCGTTTCCTGCATCCCTCTGTAGATCCAGGACAGCTTCAACGCAATATACGCTTTTTCACTGTCCTTTGCCTGACGCACCACTGCATTCATCATCGCCAGCTTATAACGCACTACGGCTTCCTCATAGGTAATGACGACATTTTCCGTCTTCATCGGCTTAAACCTCGGCATGATATTTTCCTTGAGCAGATTACGATGCGGTCTCGGCATCGGACCGTGAAACTTAGTCAAGGCGGCATATCCGCATTTATTACAAAAAACAACATCATATTTTAAAGTATCCACGCCTTCATTACGCGGCCGCAGATCCAGATCATGCCCATAATTCCTGATCTTGTTATGACGTATGACAGACTGCTTAAATTCCGCATCGCACACCGGACACTCAAATGACTTCTGCAGAAGATAATCTTCCTCGTTGATCACTGCATTCCCGTCATTTTCCCCGTTATTTCCCTCATCCTTTTTTTCTTTTTTACTTTCAAAGATATCTACATTTTCCAGACCGCCCAGTCCAAGCGACTCCAATCCGCTAAGAATTGACATAGATTGACCTTCCCTTTCCTGATGAGCTCAATTCCTGATAAGCTCAATCATATACCGTTCATTAAACACCGGAAAACCGGTTACTATCATTAAAACATGTTTCCGCTATTTTGGCAATACAAAAGAACTCTTTAATCCGACGATCCTGTTAAACACCAGCGCATCCGGTTTGGAATCCCTGCAGTCCACACAGAAAAATCCCTGTCTGACAAACTGGAAGCTCTCATACGGCTTCGCACCCGCAAGAGAAGGTTCCAGACAGCATTCCTTTAATTCAATCAGAGAATTCGGATTCAGATTGATGCTGCCGTCTTCCTCATTATAAACGCCCTTCTCCTCGTCAACAAGATTCTCATATAAACGGACTGTCGCTTTTACCGCATAGGGCGCCGGAACCCAGTGGATCGTTCCCTTGACCTTCCTTGCGTTAAATCCGCTGCCCTGCTTTGTCTCAGGATCATATGTGGCATGTACCACGGTCACCCTGCCGTTTTCATCCTTCTCAAAGCCGGTACAGGTGACAAAATACGCGCTCATCAGTCTGACCTCATTGCCCGGGAACAGACGGAAATATTTCTTTGGAGGTTCTTCCATAAAATCCTCCCTGTCGATATAAAGCTCCCTGCAGAACGGCACCTTCCTGCTGCCCAGAGATTCATTTTCCAGATTGTTCGGTATCTCCAGCTCCTCTACCTGCCCCTCCGGATAATTGTCAATGATCAGCCGGATCGGATCAAGCGCCGCCATCACCCGGGGACGCTTCAGCTTCAGATCTTCCCGGATGCAGTATTCAAGCATGGCATAATCCGCCGAAGCATTGGCTTTGCTGACACCGCACAGTTCCACAAAACGCTGGATCGACTCCGGCGTAAATCCACGCCTCCTAAGCGCTGCAATGGACACCAGTCTCGGATCGTCCCAGCCGTCCACGATGCCATCTTCCACCAGCTTCTTTATATAACGCTTTCCCGTCACCACATTGGTCAGATACATCTTGGCAAATTCAATCTGACGCGGCGGTCTCTCATATTCTAATTCCCTTACCACCCAGTCATAAAGCGGTCTGTGATCCTCAAATTCCAGCGTACAGATCGAGTGGGTGATTCCCTCGATCGCATCCTCGATAGGATGCGCAAAATCATACATCGGATAGATGCACCACCGATCGCCGGTATTGTGATGGCTCATATGGGCAACCCGGTAAATGACCGGATCACGCATGTTCATATTCGGTGAAGCCATATCGATCCTGGCGCGCAGCACCTTTTCACCATCCGCATATTTTCCGGCTTTCATATCTTCAAACATCGCAAGNTTTTCTTCCATGCTNCTGTTNNAGGACGGATCCTCTTTGCCCGGCTCNGTCAGCGTACCCCGGTATTCCCTGATCTGTTCCGCCGTAAGGTCTGACACATATGCCTTACCTTTCTTGATCAGCTTTACCGCGCCTTCATACATCTGTTCAAAATAATCCGATGCAAAAAACAGCCTGTCCTCCCAGTCGGCGCCCAGCCACTCGATATCCTGTTTGATCGCCTCCACGAACTCCGTCTTTTCCTTGGTAGGATTCGTATCGTCAAAGCGCATATTGAATCTGCCACCATACTTCTTAGCCAGTCCGTAATTTAAAAGTATGCTTTTCGCATGACCTATATGCAGATAGCCGTTCGGTTCCGGCGGGAATCTGGTATGCACCGTATCATAGACACCCTCCGCCAGATCCTTATCGATCGCCTGCTCAATAAAATTTTTACTGACCCGTTCCTCTATTCCCTCATCTTTTTTTATTTCCGTCTTTTCGTCCATGCCGCTCCTCCCTCTCCTCTCATAAATTAGTTTTTTCTTCCATGCCGCGATTCTGCCCATGAGGTTTACATACCGTGCAGTTTGAAAATATATGTTCCAAAAATGATTTCATAACATGATATTTTTGGAACATATATTTTCAAACAAAGAGTTATGTAAACCGGACTCAACTCTTTCGCAATTACCTATTTTAAAATCAAAAGAATTATCCGGTATCACCCCATAAGCATACCACAAAAAAATAAAATAATAAAGAAAAAGCTGATCCTTTCTTAAATTGAGTTCTTGTCATAAGAGACATTATTCGGTATAATAGAAAAAAACATTCACAAATCTAATAAACAAAAAGGAGTAAGGATATGAGACTGATAACACGTTCTGATTTTGACGGTCTGGCTTGCGGCGCGCTTTTATTGGAAGCCGGCATTATTGACAGCTGGAAATTTGCCCATCCTAAGGATATTCAGGATGGCCTTGTAGAAGTAACAGAAGATGACTGTTTGGCCAATGTTCCCTTTGTGGAAGGATGCGGGCTCTGGTTCGACCATCATTCCAGCGAGCATGAGCGCAACCAGCTTGCGGGCAAATACAAAGGCGAAAGCCGCATTACTCCTTCCTGCGCCCGCATTATCTATGAGTATTATGGCGGCAAAGAACGCTTTTCCCATTTTGACGACATGATGATCGCTGTTGACAAGGTAGATTCCGGCAATCTGACCATTGACGAGATCCAGAACCCTACCGGCTGGATATTGGTGGGCTTTCTGATGGATCCCCGTACCGGACTTGGCAGATGGCGCAATTTTACCATTCCCAATTATAAGCTGATGGAAGAACTCATGGAATGCTGCCGCACTATGAGCACCGACGAAATCCTTGCCCTTCCCGATGTGGCAGAGCGCATTGAGGTATATAACGAACAGTCCGAAAAGTTCAAGGAAATGGTGAAAGCGCATACCCGCGTTGAAAAAGATGTCATCATCACGGATCTGCGAGGTGTAGACCCCATTTATTCCGGCAACCGTTTTATGATATACAGTATGTATCCGGAGCAGAATATCTCCGTATGGATCGTCAGCGGCCGCGGCGGTATGGGATGTTCCTGCGCTGTCGGATACAGCATCCTAAACCGTACCAGCAATGTGGATGTCGGCTCTTTGATGTTAAAATACGGCGGCGGCGGACACAAGGCAGTCGGCACCTGCCAGTTCACTGATGAAACGATGGACACACAGGTTCCGCTTCTTCTGGATGAGATTATCAACTACAAAGCATAATAACATTATACATAAAATATACCAATTTAAAAATCACCCTGTTACCAATCCTTATAGATAGCATCAGGGTGATTTTTTAATTTTCCTACTCCGCTACCGGTTTCAGCGCTTCCTGAAATCTTCCCATAATGCCTTTTGCAATAATGCCGGCTCCTAAGATCACCAACGTAATCTTAGCATTGCCCAGAATCGGAAATCTTTCCCAGCCAAAGACCTGAACAAGAAGCCCAATCACTGCGACTACCCCGATAATGCTTCCCACNATNGAAATCGGATGNCCGGGACGNGTCATNANAAATTTATANGAATTGGCNGCACAGAAAACCGCNCCNATCACGCCNAGAGTAATGGCTGCAGAGCGCGCACTGTCAATCCATAGAAGATGGATGCCGGCAAGACCCATCCACACTAAAACAACGGAAATAATTACTTCTGCCGTTACAATAGATTTTCCTTCCATATCCGCATACTCCTTTCCAGCAAAAATATTTCTGCTATTTCTAGTATTAAATTTCCGCATTTTTTTATTCTTTTTTATCTTTGCCAAATTTTCGCATCAGACATAATAACATTATATAAAAATGAANTTTTACACTTGTTTCCTNCATATCTTCTCCGNCAACCGCATATTTATGAANACAAAGAANNGAACTGAGGANACCNATNAACGGATTTTCCGGATTTTTTGATTATACCTTACAAAGAGAATATCAGGAAGAATACCTCCAGGAGAAGCTAAACGCAATCAGCGCTCCTCTCTGCAGAATCAGCGTCGAACCCGGCGTTTCGCTGCATACCGAGCATTTTGCCGTCATCAGTTCCACTTCCTACCGACTTTGCATCAAAGACCGCTGCTGTTATATCGCGGTAGACGGAACTGTATTTAACCGGGAGGAACTGCTTGAACTGCTGCGTCAGCGCGGCTATGAAACAAAAGACGGCTGCCTTTCCGAAATCATATTGGTCGGCTTTATGGAGTACGGCATAGAATTTATCCAAAAGTTAAACGGCAATTTCAGCATTGTGATCTTTGATGCGCGCCACGAAACACTTTATCTGTTCCGCGACCACTTCGGTACAAAACCGCTCTTTTACACCACGCGGGAGGACTGCATCATCTTCGCTTCCGAATTAAAATCCCTCCTCGCTTATTCCGAATGTGCTCCGGTTGTATCCAAAAATGGTTTAAATGAGCTCTTCAGCATCGGACCTGCCCATACGCCGGGTAAGACCGTGTTTGACGATATCTACGAAGTAAAACCTGCCTGCTGCATCTCGGTCAACCGTTATGGCTGCTGCTCCACGCCTTACTGGTCACTGCCCTGCGCCGCACATTTTGCCAATTACGAAACCACTGTGCGCCATACGGCGGATCTGTTATCCGAAATCATCAACGAAGAATTGTCACAGGATGAAGATTTCTGCTGTCTGCTCTCCGGCGGGATTGATTCCAGTATCGTCAGTGCATATCTTGCAAGGGCAATGAAGGAACGCGGTCAGCGGCTGGTTACGGTATCCTTTGACTTTGATCAGAATGANAAATATTTCAAAGCGTCCTCCTTCCAGCCNTCTCAGGATCGNCCTTATGTAGANGCNATGGTCAGATTCCTTGGCAGCGNNCNTCACTATCTTACCTGTGACCACCAGACGCTTGCCGATATGCTGAAAGCTTCCGTNCGCTCCCATGACGTTCCCTGCATGGCGGATGTAGATTCTTCCCTGCTGTATTTCTGCGGGAAAGTGAAGGAGATCAAAAATATAGCTTATACCGGCGAATGTGCCGATGAGATTTTTGGCGGTTATCCATGGTTCCACAGAGAGGATCTGCTGCAGGCGGATACCTTCCCCTGGACAGCCGATTGTGCGCCCCGCAAGCAGCTGTTAAATGAAGCTTTTCTTGAATTCCTGAACATGGAGGATTATATCAGCGAGACATACCATAAAGCGATCCGCGGGATCAATGTACTGCCGGAGGAATCTCCTACAGATGCCTGCCGACGTCGCTATACCTATTTAACGCTCCATTGGTTCATGCAGACGCTCTTAACCCGTATGGACCGCTGCGCGCGTTCCACCGGACTGACGGCAAGGATCCCATTTGCTGACAGAAGGCTTGCGGAATATGTCTATAACGCGCCATGGAGCATGAAGGCAAGAAACGGGCTGGTGAAATCACTGCTGCGCCAGTCTGCGGAATATCTTCTGCCCAGACAGATCCTGCTGCGTAAAAAGAGTCCTTTCCCGAAGACCTACAATCCTTATTACGAAAAACTGTTATCCGATATGTTGTCAGAAGTGGTCAAAGACAGCGAATCGCCGCTACATGATTTTCTGGACATGGAAGCCCTGCAGCAGTTTCTTTCCAATCCGAAGGACTACGGCGCGCCATGGTATGGCCAGCTGATGTGCGGTCCGCAGATGATGGCGTATCTGTTGCAGATCGATTTCTGGATCCGCGAGTATCGGATTGATATACGCATGTCCTGATCTTACATCAAGAGAAATACTAAAAAGATGAGATTTTCTGATATAAATTATGAATATGCATGCTTGAAAATATATGTAACTGTCCGGTCACCCCGGGCAGTTTTTTTTATAGCGGTACGATCACCGACTGGAACTTCCTTTTTAAAGTGGCACGATCACCGGCTGGATCTGTCTGCCTTCCAATGCCGCCAATATCGTATCCCCGATGAGATCGACCTTCGCAATCATGGAATTGGGCTTCTTGACGCAGTCATCCTGTCCGAATGGCACAAAATAAATATTTTTCATTGCCATCAGCGAGCCGATATTTTTAAAATTGATCCCCAGCGCATCGTTGGTCGAAACACTTATCACCAATGGCTTTCCATTGCGCAAATGTGCTTTGGCTGCCATCAGAACCGCTGTATCAGTGATTCCGTTACAAAGCTTTGCCAGCGTATTGCCGGTGCAGGGCGCGATCACCAGCACATCCAGATAAGCCTTCGGACCGATGGGCTCCGCCTCCTGTATCGTAAAGATTCCCTTTTTACCTGTGATATCCTGTATACGCTCACGATACTCCTCCGCTTTCCAGAAGCGGTTATCCAGTTCGGCAGCATGATCGGAAAAAATCGGAACCAGATCTGCACCTTTTTTCTTTAGCGCTTCAATTTCCTTCAAAACTTTATCAAACGTACAGAAGGAACCTGTAATGGCGATCCCCACAGTGCACTCTGATAATTTCATACCAGCATACCCCTTCCTTTTGATATCCGTTGATGGATTATCATATGCAGAATTAGGAAAACTGTGACATGATCGCACATATGCAGCTGTAGGAAAATCCGCAGCATGGGCGTTCATACGCAGATTTAGGAAAACTGTGACATGATCGCCTCCGCCAGGATCTCCCCTGACGTCTTCGGGGCATACTTGCCCGGCAGTCCGAGAGAAAGCTTTGCCCTGATCTTTGCATACCGGCAGTAATCAAAATCCGTACCGCCCGGCTTAGACGCAATATCAATGATCACCGCATTGCGATCCATGCGGGACAATACCTGCTCGGTAAGCACAGGCGCCGGCACCGTATTAAATATATACGTATATTTTTCCGCCTGTTCCTCACCCCGTCCAAACATCTCCCTGACCTCATACCCCATGGCGCGCGCTTTTGTACGGCTGACCGTATTCCTTGCCATTATGGTCACCTTTGCCTGCAGCCCTTTTAATTTATCCGCCAGAACACTTCCGCACTTGCCATAACCGATGACAAGACACTCTTTGCCATGAAGCGTCTCCTCACTCAGCATCATCGCCTCCACTACCGCCCCTTCCGCCGTGGCAATAGCGTTGCCGATCGCAACATTTTCATCCTTCATCAGATCATATAAGAGTGCGCCCTTTTGCTTACATATTTTTAAAAGCTGCTCCGTAAAAAGACCGCCGTAAAGCTTTTGCCCTTCCCGCAGATTCTCATACAGCTCCGATAAAAGTACCACATCATCCTCTGTTTCCTGCTTGATTGTCTTACCGTCTACTGATACGGGGATCGGCAGCACGATAATATCCGCTTCTCCCATTTGAAGCTTTAATGCGGTTGTTTTTAAAATCTCCAGCTTGCCTTTTTCTTTCACGGGCACACCATAGCAGCATACGCTGCAGCCGTTCTTCTGCAGCGCTTCCGCAACATAGTACTGTCTGCTGTCACCACCAATGACTAAAACCTTTTCCATCCGGTGCCTCCCAGCCGCTTATTTTCCCTTTGCGCTTATTATATGCACAAAAGCCTCCGGCTGCCACCGGAGACCTTTACATGTCTTTATGTCTTTATCTTTATTTCTTTATCCTTGTTTCTTTTCTTCAATCAGCTCGTAGATCTCGTCCCGTCCCTGCTTGGAAAGTGCAGAAAACGGAATAATTACACTCTCTTTTTTATCTCCCAGCGTCTGCCGGATCAGCTTCACCTGCTTTTGTATCTGACTCCTGTTGATCTTATCCAGCTTGGTCGCAATGATCACCGGTTCAAATCCCTGCGCCACGATCCATTCATACATCATTTTATCATTGGCGGACGGCTCATGACGGATATCAATCAACAGAAAGACTGCCTTCAGCTGCTTCGACTGATGCAGATAGCGCTCCACCATTTTCCCCCATTTTGCCGTCGTCTCCTTTCCCGCCTTGGCATACCCATATCCGGGAAGATCAACAAAATAAAGCTCCTTATTGATATTATAAAAATTGATCGTCTGCGTCTTTCCCGGCTGTGAGCTCGTCTTTGCAAGGGACTTTCTCTGCATCAGCGCGTTGATCAGAGACGACTTACCAACATTGCTTTTACCCGCAAAGGCAAATTCCGCACAGTTATTTTCCGGCAGCCTGCTCGTAATGCCGCAGACGGTTTCCAGTTCTACACTTTTGATAATCATTTAAAGCTCCATCATTTTTTAATTGCCAGCTTCAGCACATCCTCCATCCGCTCCACATAGACAATATCCAGTCCTGACTTAATCTCATCAGATATTTCGCTCACGTCCTTCTCATTCTTTGCCGGCACCAGAACCGTCTTCATGCCCGCCTGCTTGGCGGCAAGCGTCTTTTCCTTCAATCCGCCGATCGGCAGTATCCTGCCGCGCAGAGTGATTTCACCGGTCATGGCGATCTCCGGTCTTACCTTTTTATTGGTCATCGCGGAAAATACAGCTGTCGCCATGGTAATACCGGCGCTTGGACCGTCCTTCGGTACTGCGCCCTCGGGAATATGGATATGAATATCATGCTCCTTAAAATATTCCGGCTTGATCTGATACGAGCCCGCTATGGAACGAAGATAGCTGATTGCCGCCATCGCAGACTCCTTCATCACATCTCCCATCTGACCCGTCAGCTTCACCTCACCTTTTCCGGGCAGGATGCCGGCTTCCACCTCCAGCGTATCACCACCCACGCTGGTCCATGCCAGTCCCCTTACGACGCCTACCTCTGCCTTAGCATTACGTCGGAGATTCTGATATTTTTCCTTTCCCAGATAATCGGCAAGGTTCTTTTTTGTAATTGTCACAGCTTTCTTGCTCTCGGAGCACACTTTTGCTTCCTGCCTCTGTTCCACCAGCTCCTTGGCCGTTCTTCTGCAGATCTTATCCAGCTTCCTCTCCAGTTCACGAACTCCCGCCTCTCTGGTATATCCTATGATCACCTGCCGGAGCGCGCTGTCCTGCAGCCTGATCTGCTTTGCCACCATGCCGTTTCTCTTCAACACCTTGGGAAAAAGATGTTCCCTGGCAATATGAAATTTCTCCGTGTCCGTATAGCCGGTTAATTCAATGAGCTCNATCCTNTCCAATAACGGNTTCGGAATNGTCTGTNTGGTATTTGCTGTCGCNATAAACATNACCTTGGAAAGATCCATCGGCNATTCCACATAATGATCNCTGAAATTANAGTTCTGCTCTGAGTCCAANACCTCCAGCANCGCNGATGCCACATCACCCTTATAATCCTGGCTCATCTTATCAATCTCGTCCAGAAGCATCAGCGGGTTTTTTACACCTGCCTGCCTCAGTCCTGCCGTAATACGCCCCGGCATGGAACCGATATAGGTTCGTCTGTGCCCTCTGATCTCCGCTTCATCCCGCACGCCGCCAAGACAGACGCGGACATATTTCTTACCGGTCGCCTCCGCGATGGAACGCGCGATGGAAGTCTTACCTGTACCCGGCGGTCCTACCAGACACAGGATCGTGCTCTGCGCCTCTTTCGTGAGCGCTCTGACCGCAAGATATTCAATAATACGTTTCTTAACGTCTTCTAATCCGTAATGATCCGCATCCAGAATCTTTTCCGCCTCATCCAGCCGGATATGCTCCTCCGACATCTTATCCCAGGGCAGCTCCAAAAGCGTCTCAAGATATACCCTCTGTGTCGCNGCATCCGATGAAGCATCGNTCATCAGCTCCAGACNATGGATCTCTTTATNNATGGNTTTCTTGATTTTTTCAGAAGCATNCAGCTTTTNTACTGCCTTAAAATATTTTTCTTCCTCCGTATCCTCCCCGGCATTTTTATTCAATTCTTTTTTGATAAANGCAAGCNGCTCGCGCAGGATATATTCTCTCTGATTCTNCTCCACCTGATCAGACAATTTATCTCCAAGCTCCNGCCGGATACGATCCGTCACAATCTCTTTACGCATAATATCCGCAAGAACCTCATATCTTTCAGGAATATCCGTCGCTTCCAGAATCAACTGCCTCTGTTCTGCCGTTATCGGCAGATTTCCTGCCAGCAGATCCAGAAAATCCCCCAGCATCACAGCATGCTTCAGCTGCTCTGCCAGATACTGGTCAAGCTGTCCATGCCCGTCATAATACTGCAAAAACAGCTCAAGGCTCTCCCTGCGCATTGCTTCATAACGCAAGACATCACGTTTTGCCGGAGCTGCTTCCTGTATCAGCATGACATCCGCCGTCGGATACTCCACATCCGTAAGCGTCAGCAATGATACGCAGGCTCTTTGACAGCTTTCAAAAAGAACATGCACCCGTTTCCCCGATACTCTGGTGAGCCGCTCCACCTTTGCCATGATACCGATCTGACAGACATCAGACATTTCCTTTACTTCTTCTTTTTCTGTTCTTTGAAGTCCCAGAAATACATTGCCGTCCGTTGTAATCGCATGTTCCACACTGGCAATCGATTCCTCATCATCCAATTCCAGATGCATCCTCGTTCCGGGAAGAACGACCAGAGCTGCCAGCACAACGACCGGAATCCCCTGCACGATATTTTCTTTTTCCATAGTATCGTTCTTTTTCATTTTCCTCTCCATTCAGACATAAAAGACCGCATCAGCTGCGGTCTCTTTTGCATCATTCTGCTTTTTTTCTTGGCATCTTCTTTGAACTCTGCCGGTGAACTACGATTGGTTCACTCTCTCCTTCAACCGCGCCCTTGGTAATAATGCAGCTTTCAATTGTCTCATCCGATGGGATCTGATACATAACGTCCATCATAATATCTTCCATGATTGAACGAAGTCCCCTCGCGCCTGTCTTTCTGGCAACTGCCTTTTCCGCAATCGCCTCTATGGCATCCTTCTCAAACGTAAGTTTGACCTCATCCATATCAAATAATGCCTGATACTGTTTGATAAGCGCATTCTTAGGCTCCTCCNGAATACGTACCAATGCATCCTTATCCAGTCCTTCCAAAGATACCGTCACCNGCACNCGTCCGACAAANTCCGGAATCAGTCCGAATTTAATCAGATCCTGAGGCGTTACGTCATGCAGAAGCGTCGATATATTATCTTCCGGTTTTATCATAATCTCCGCATTAAATCCGATTGATTTTTTATTCAGTCTGTCACCGATGATCTTTTCCAGTCCATCAAATGGGNACCGCCGCAGATAAATAGAATATTGGTCGTATCGATCTGAATCAGCTCCTGATGCGGATGCTTTCGTCCGCCCTGCGGCGGTACGGAAGCCTGTGTACCCTCCACAATCTTAAGCAGCGCCTGCTGCACGCCTTCCCCTGATACATCCCTTGTGATCGAAACATTCTCGCTTTTTTTAGTGATCTTATCAATCTCATCAATATAAATAATACCGTACTCTGCACGATCTATATCATAATCAGCCGCCTGTATCAGCTTCAGCAGAATATTTTCCACGTCTTCACCGACATATCCGGCCTCCGTCAATGTCGTTGCGTCCGCAATCGCAAACGGGACATTGATGATCTTTGCAAGAGACTGCGCAAGGTATGTCTTACCGGAGCCGGTCGGTCCCACCATAATAATATTGCTCTTTTGCAGCTCCACATCCAGATCCTTTGATGCCGTTACGCGCTTATAATGATTATATACCGCTACGGAAAGAACCTTTTTTGCCTCCTCCTGTCCGATCACATAATCATCCAGAAACTCTTTGATCTGTACCGGTTTCAAGAGGTTGATGTCTTTGTGGTCCAGCTCCTCCTCATCCTCCATATCAAAATCATCCAGTTCTTCCTCGATGATATCGGAACAGATATCCACACAGCTGTCACAGATAAAGACCCCGTTCGGACCCGAAATCATCTTCCGCACCTGCTCCTGCGACTTGTTGCAAAACGAGCAGCGTATTCTGCTATCTGTACTCTTTCCTGCCATAATCTAATATTCTCCTACATATATACCCAATTAATCTTTTTTATCTGCGATAGGACGTTTGGTAATTACATCATCAATCAACCCATACGCCTTGGCTTCCTCCGCCGTCTTCCAGTTGTCCCTGTCGGTATCCGCAGCGACAACATCCAGCGGCTTTCCGCAGTTCTCCGCTAAAATGCGGTTTAATTTTTCTTTCGTCTTTAAAATATGCTTTGCTGCAATCTCAATCTCTGTCGCCTGTCCCTGTGCGCCTCCTAACGGCTGGTGGATCATGATCTCCGCATTGGGCAGTGCGTATCTTTTTCCCTTAGCGCCGCCTGCCAGCAGAAATGCGCCCATACTTGCCGCCATACCGATACAGTTGGTGGAAACGTCGCATTTTACGAACTGCATGGTGTCATAAATCGCCATACCCGCTGTAACCGAACCGCCGGGACTGTTGATATACATCTGAATATCCTTTTCCGGATCCTCTGCTTCCAGGAATAAAAGCTGCGCTACAACAAGGCTTGCAGTTACTTCATTGACCTCACTGCCCAGAAAGATGATCCTTTCTTTTAATAATCTGGAGTAAATGTCATAAGACCTTTCACCCCGGCTCGTCTGCTCGACAACCATAGGGACCAGTTCATTATAAATCGTCTGATTCACGGAATAACACCTCTTTCATCATTTTCATTCTTAATTTTGTCCGGATCTCATATATTACTTCTCTTTCGCATTGGCTACCACAAAGTCAATCGCTTTCTTGATCCTNAGATCCTTCTTGATCATCTTNTCATCTNCTTCTGCCAGAATACNCCTTCAGCTTATCGATTTCCATCTTGTAGCTTTCCGCCATATCCTTTAACTCATTTTCGTATTCTTCTTCCGAAACCTCCATCTTCTCAGCATCAGCAACAGCCTCCAGCACCAGACGCGCCTTGATCTTCTTCTCCGCGCGCGGCTTTGTCTGCTCCATCATCATATCCCTGGTCATGCCGGTAAACATGAAATACTGATCCAAAGAAAGTCCCTGCATGGAAAGCTGCTGGGCAAACTCATCGATCAGCTGACGCTGCTGCGTCTCGATCATCGGCTCCGGTATATCCATCTCCGCCTTTTCTATGATCGCGTCGATCACTGCATCCTCTTTCTGCTCCTTGCTCTCCTTTTCCCGCTTCTCAACAAGTTTCTTTTTCACATCCTCCTTATATTCCTCAACGGAATCAAAACCTGCATCATCCGCAAATTCCTCATCCAGCTCCGGAAGCTGCTTTTCCTTTACCTCGTGTATCTTACACTTAAATACAGCCGGCTTTCCTGCCAGATCCTCTGCATGATAATCCTCAGGGAACGTAACTTCAACATCACATTCCTCTCCGGTATTCTTACCAATCAGCTGCTCCTCAAAGCCCGGAATAAAGGAATGGGAACCGATCTCCAGTGAATAATTCTCACCCTTTCCTCCCTCGAAAGCCTCGCCATCCACAAAGCCTTCAAAATCGATCACCGCGGTATCACCCTCCTTGATCGCCCTGCCCTCGACAGTTACAACCCTTGCCTGACGGTTTCTTTCCTGTTCGATCTGCTCATCGATATCCGCTTCCGTAACCTCCGTATCCAGCTTTTCGATCTCGATACCTTTATATTCACCTAATCTGACAGAAGGATTAAGCGCAACCTCCGCCGTAAAGATAAACGGCTTATCCGCCTCCATCTGTACTACGTCTATCTTCGGGGAAGATACAATCTCCTCCNCACATTCATCANATNCTTTGNTGTATGCATCCGGANTGATNNTATTTNNCGNATCCTNAAANAANATATCCTTTCNGNACATCNNTTCCACNATCNGACGGGGAACCTTGCCCTTACGGAAACCCGGAACATTGATCTTATTCTTATTTCTCTTATATGCCTGATCGACCGCCTTGTCAAATTCCTCATAAGGCACCTCGATAGTAAGCTTCGCCATGTTATGTTCCAATTTTTCAATTTGTAATCCCATTTCTAACCATTCCTCCTGAAGCGATATTATAACTATGAGATTATATCACATTTCACTACTGTAAGTCCAGTTATTTTTTCGCATAAATCACCTTTGCCGATATTCCGCCGATCATACCGATCTTTCCGGACAACGCGCTGATCACGTCCTCAGGCGCTTCCATGGCTATACTGATCAAGGCGATCTCTTTTCCACCATTTACCCGATGTGGCAATCCCATCCTGCCGATAATGTACTCCGAATATTTGGAAAGCGTGGCATTTAATTCCGCTATCCGGCTTCTGTCTTCAACGATAATGCCTAACATTGCGCATCTGTTCATAACATCTTCCTCCATATAATCATCTTTTTTCCGCAATTACCTTATAAGTTTTTACTATCGGTCAAGCCTGAGTACCTCCGCGACCATCCTCGCGGCATCCGCTTCCTCATGCGTCGTAACAATGAGCATCCGGCCGTTTCTGTTTTGCAGGATCCAATGGAGCAGACGCTCATGATTGGCTTCATCCAGTCCGGCAAACGGCTCGTCCAACAGCAGGCAGTCCGCATCGGAAAGCACCGCTCTCGCAACCGCGATCCGGCGTTTCATACCGCCGCTTAACTGCCCGGCAGGCTGCCACAATGCTTCCTTTGGAAAAATCTCACTTAATAACGAAATAATTGTCTCTGTAGAATATTGACGATCCGCCGTCAGCAGGACATTGTTCAACGCGGAAAGCTGCATGCATAGACGATCCTCCTGAAATGCCATGCCGATCTTTTTCTTTATTACATCATTCTCCGATTCTGATTTCTCCTGAGCATATTGCCTCCGCTGTATTTCCTCTTTGCCCTTTTGCAGGGTGTCTTCATCGGAAAAAAAGCTGTAACGCACTCTGCCGTCCATTGTTTCCTGCAGTCCTGCGCACACGCGAAGCAGCGTCGTCTTCCCGCAGCCTGACGCCCCCATAATACAATAGACCTTGTCCGGATCAAATCTTGTGTTCACATGCTCCAAAACCTTTTTATCGTCAAAAGACACTTTGATATCTTCCAGAATAAGAGACCTTTTTTTCCTGCTTTGCCACCCGTCGGAATCATGCCCGGTTTCAGATTGTTCCGCCTTCCCCCGTCTTTTTCTTTTCAATGTCCCGCGATCCTGCCGTCCAAACTGCTTTAACAGCCATACCACCAGCCATTCCGCCAGTGAGCTGAGGCAGATGATCACTGCCGTCCACGCGAATACGCCCGCTGTATTCAGATAGATCTTGGCATTGTATAGTCCTTCTCCAATAGAGGATACCGGCAGACCGATCACTTCCGCCGCCACGCCGGATTTAAAGCTCATACCGACAGATATGACTGTGCCGCTGATAAGATAAGACATGACAGAGGGGCAATAAATATAATACATTTTTTGAATAAAAGAAAGACGAAAAAGTTCTGCCATCTCCAGCAGATCTTTATCCGTATTTTTCAGACCGCTTAAGACATTCAGATAGATATTGGGAAATACCACCATGAAGGTCACATAGACGGAAAGATATTTCGCGCCATACCATATCAACAAAAGCACCACTATAGATGCCACCGGAACGGATTTGATAAACGTCACAAAAGGACTTAATAAGTCCTCCAGCAGCTTACAGTGATAAGCCGCTGACCCCAGCAGGCAAGCCAGCAAAAAGGCAATGCAGAATCCTCCCATGATACGCAGCAGAGAATGCATAACAGAGTCAATGAATGCACGGCTGCCTGCCATATGCGCCAGTTCCTTGAGCATATCCAGCGGTCCCGCAAAAAAGATCGGATTATCCACTAACAGGCACACGATCTGCCAGATAATAAGCCAGAAGGCAATGATCAACATTTTTTTCCATATGCTGCTATTCGTATTTCCGATCTTTTGCTTTTTTTTCACGAACCTTACACCAAATCCTATTTTGCGTATACTAAATATGCATAAATGGTTTACATCACTCTTTATTCAAACAACCGTATCCCAAAAACAATATCCGATTTTTGCTATTCGGGTATATAATAAAATGCATCTTCCGGCAGCGAGCCGCCGATATATTCCGCATTCTGCCCTTTCAATACTCCAAGATACCCGCTCAACAGCGTCTTCATCTCCGCGCCATCAATATACACGATATTACAGTACGGGATTGCCGCTTCCGCAACGGGAGCCTTTTCGATGATTCCCTGCGCTGCGACCAGCTCTGCCGCCGCTGCGGTCTCTGTATTGGCATATTCCGCAGATGCCTTGTGATCAGCCATAAAGGAAAGGACTGCCGCCTCATGTTCTGCCAGAAATTCATTCCTGACGATCGTAACGCCCGTCACCAAAGCGCTGCCGCCCTCGCCCTGCGCCATATCCCACTGCTTTGTCATATCCAGCACGATCTGTAACGATTCATTCTGCATCATCGCAGCGGTCACAAACGGCTGCGGCAGCAATCCCACCGCGTCCGGAGCTTCCGCCAGAAACGCCGCCACTTCTGTTGCCTCTGATTTATATTCCAGCGTCACATCATCAACCGATAATCCGTAAGCGTCTAACAGATACTGCAATGCAAGATCCGGCGTCGTTCCCTTTCCCGTAAGGCAGATCGTCCTTCCGGCAAGATCTTCCATGCCCTTGATCGAAGCATCGGCACTGACCATATAGATTACGCCGAGCGTATTGATATCAATGACCGAAATACCGCCCTGCGTCTTATGGTAAAATACACTGGCAACATTTGCCGGAACCAGGGCAATGTCAAGTTCCCCCTGAGCCATCATGCCGAGCAGGGTATCCGCTGCCGTTTCCATCGTAAATGCATATTGATTCTGCGCCCCGCCATTGGCGCTTTCCTCTATCAGCCGCACCAGTCCGATAGAAGTGGGGCCTTTCAGGGAACCGACGCGTACCGTTACCGCCGCATCCTCTCCTTCTATGGGTCCCGTCGTCTCCCTTCCGCCGCATGCCGCCAGCAGCAAAGCGCATGTCATCACCAATACCAGCCATACTGCTTTTGTNTTTCTCTTTCTCATCATGTTCGCCCTTCCTTTNCCNATTTAAAATCGCCACCCACGNCATCTCTTTAGAAGGAAACGAATCAGTTCATAAAAGAAAGGCACCCCAAAGGATGCCTAGATCACCATGAATCCATGCAGCCTTATATCTCAGAACGTATCTTCAATCTCAGGGATGAACAATATAAATTGTGGCTATTGCAGCTTCTGTTTCCGGTCAGGCTTACCTTTCCGGTCACATAACTCTGTGTTTTCATATTAACATAAAAACTTTTGCCCAGCAAGACAGGTTTTCCTGCAATCGCACCCAAAGCATTGCATTGAGCAATCCGTTCATGGCGGAAGTCTCTTTAATCTTCACTTCCCGTAGCCGCGATCATATCCGCAATCGCCCAGTGGGGATTATCAACTCCATCATCGGAATCATCATACCTCACAAAATAAAATGTGGAATCAATCGTATTGACCCTGCGCGCGCCTGATGTCAGTATCATATTTTTCTCAAAATAAATATGACAGGAATAGCAGTTCTCTCCATAAGAAATATAATCGCTGATCTCAATATCGGAATATGGCTGTCCCGATAAGGTATGCTCGCTGATATAGGTGATATCCACACTCCGCGCATAATCACCGGCGATATTCCAGTAATAAGAATCCCTGATCAGATATTTCTGTATCACCGACATTCCATTATTTTCACCGCCCAGATCCCTTGTCAGGAAATTATCCCATGCCTGCGCCATCTTCAGGGCGTCATCGTACCGTTCTTCCGGAATCTGCGTGATCCGGTTTCCTGACGCATAGACATTTCCGGCTTCGTCACATGTAAATGCGGCTTCCCTGCCATCCGCGTCAAAGACCTTGATCTCCGGCTCATTGATAAGCTCCGAAACCGCGTATTCCACCTGATATGGCATTTTTACATAAAGGGACACATTGGCAAACTCCGGATTCTCAATGATCGTTCCCGTCAGACTGTTATCTTTAAGTTCAATGCCGTTTACCGTGGCTTTGTATGTATCCGGAATCTGCAAGGTATAACTTTTCAGCTCTGTGTCCAGAACCGGCGTAACTGTTTTCACTTCCCAGTCCATTATCGTAAGAATCCCAAAAATAGTGCGCTCATTTGATGCCGAAAGCGTCACCTTCGCAACAGGCACGCCATCACCATATATACAATATACCGGCTCCTGCGTCGAATAACCGTCATCATCCCTGCCAAAAGAATAATTGCCGATATCCGCAAGACGCGCTTCATACAGCTCGTTATAGGCATCCTCCGGCTCAAACGCATTTGGTACCTCCGGCATTTCTATCTTTTCACATAATGTACCGTCTGCAAGCATATTTTGAAATTCTGCCATATAACCTTCCATCGCGGCTTCCGGCTGCGAAGCTTCATACTGTATCAGGGCTTTATCGGTATAGTCTAAGAATCGCCAGCTTAATATCAGCAGAATAACTGTATATATGCCAAGCCCGGTCCAATAAACGGAAATCTTTTTTCTTTTCATCGGCATTTGCTCCCCTTTCATGGCTTCGGCATCACAACAAAAGCTGTCGGAAGCTTCCATGATGAATTTTGATAATAAAAAGTCGTGCTTGCCATTTCATACCTGCCGTTATACACCATGGTCGATGAGCTTCCCCCGTCAAGATTGGCGGCGTTGACCGCACCATACTGCTGCAAGATCTCGATCAGATCAGACGCAGTTGCGCCAAGATGTCCTGACGCGCCCCTTCCATCCGTGACAAGCAGAAGCACGGCACCGTCAGCCCTCTGCCCTATCACAGTACGCGGATTGGCGCCGCTGCCCTGTCCGTCCATCTTTCTTGCTTCGCCATTAATGATCAGCTGCACAAAATGATTGTTCTTGTCTGAGCTTTCTTCCTGAAACGCCACGGCATCACGTATCCCCGTCTCCTGTACATAGTCTTCAAAATCCTGTTCCGTCATATCGGATAGATCCTTGATTATAAGAATATCATCATTATTAAAACCGATCATATAGATGCCTGTCAGTCCGTAAAGCTTGTTATGTATGATGCTGCCATTCTGTACGACAACGCCAAGCGGGTGTCCGCCTTTATTTTCTTCAGACACATAAAGTCCTCCGTTCACCCCGGCAACTGCTCCCGCAGCCGACACGATCTTATCCAGCTCTTTGCCATACTCCGACCATGGATATGTACTCCCAACGCGTACCTGCGAAGGATCTTTCACAATCATCAGCTTTGCATAAAACGATCGTCCCGATATCTCCTCAATGCGGATTCCGTTTTCATCAAACTCTTCCGTTTCGATGCCTTCCATAAGACTGTCAGTCTCCGGGCCGTCTTCTTTTCCGGCTTCCACCGTGATCATGGAAGCGTCTACATCAGCGTTCATTGCCTGCATGGAATTGCTGTCCACAATCTCCAGTATCTCTTCGTCTGTACACACCCATGATGCCAGAAATTTCAACTGTCCCGTTTCCAGGATCGTCGTCACAAATAAATTGCGGGCTGCAGCAGAAGGTCCATTACAGCACTTTCTCAGCATAATATAGAGCGTACCAACTAAAATCACGATCGTAACCAAAACGATCAGCAACAGTCTTCCGGTTACAACGGCAATTTTTTTCCCCATAACGATTGCTCCTATTTTTTATTCTTATTCAATAACTTATCTATTATAACAGAAATCGGCATAACCAAAGTCATGCCGTTCCTGCGAAAAATGCAATCCTGCAATTTTCTTATTTTTACTTCATCATTTCTTCCTGCTTCTTGATCATTCTACGAACCATCTCGCCGCCGATGCTTCCTGCTTCTTTAGCAGTGATATCACCGTTGTAACCATCCTTAAGGTTTACACCTAACTCAGAAGCTACCTCTGTTTTAAAACGATCCATAGCTGCCTTTGCTTCAGGCACTGTTGTCTTGTTAGACTTTGAGCTTGCCATAATTTCTTACCTCCATAAATACTTATCTGCTTTATATATTTTAAGATAAACACTTTTTTGCGCTTACCCTGATGATAGTATTTGTGATCATAAGAAAATTATGTTTGGTATTTTTTTCAAAAAACGTCATCTGCAGTCGACGGTTTATGTTTATTAAGATAATCGGCAAAAAACTGCGCCGCACTCTGATCTGCATATGATTTTTCCATATTGATCTCGCAGACGGCTCCCAAAGCGACATTGATCTCTCCGGCAGCAATTTTTCCCATGACCATGGATCCTTTCTCAATATCCACCCTTTGGTCAACATCCAGATCGCCTTTGATAGCGCCGGTAACGACAAGATTGGTTGCAGCAACATTGCCCCTGACCTCTCCGACCAGCTCCAGATCGCCATCCATGACGACATCACCCTCAATGATCATTCCCTTAGGAATCACACTTTTCTCTGTTGCAGCCATGCTTTCAAACCTCCGGTTTATCAAAAATTTATCAAATATTTTTTAACCCTATGAAATACATTCCTTGTCAATCCTCCAAAAGCGGAACATAGTATCTCTCTCCCGTGTCCAGACACAGACAGCCAAGCTGGCTGGATCTGCTGTTCAATGCCATACCGCAGTCAACATCAATCACATGATATCCCTGATAATCTTCCTTTTCATAAATGCATCCGCGACCGCTTTCATCCAGTTCTCCAAGTCTCTGCGTAAAGATATGTCCTACAACATAGACATCCCTGATATATGCCCATGGCCGCACATAATCTTCGGCAAGCCCCCGCTTATCAAACATGCTTTCCCACACAATCTCCTCCACCTGTTTCGGCGGCGTCCCGGCATATTTGACACCTTTCCCAAAACGCTTCTGCAAAGAATAGGAATGGGATAAATGATAGGCTGTCTCTCCGATCCTGATCCTTCTGATCAGATACTGACTCCTAAGATACTCCTCGATCGCCTTCTGTTCCTCCTCCGGCATGCTTAACAGCTCCAGACATGTCCCTTCTCCGCCGTTGCAGGGATGCACCCAGAGCTCATAAGGCGTAAAACCGTCATAGATCTCATCCTCCACTTCACCGGCCGCCCTTTGGCGAAGATATTCCATGGCATTAAGAAGCATACACTCATGATTCCCCAACAACAGCTCCACATTCTCCCGATTCATAATATCCTGAATCAGGCGGATGCCTTCCGGTCCCCTGTCAATCGCATCGCCAAGAACGTACAAAAAATCATTTTCAGAAAAATGTATCTTGTCCAATATTTTTTTGTATGCATTATATTGTCCATGGACATCACTTAATACATATGTACTCATCTGTTACTCCCTGATTATATGTAACTGATACGCCCTAGAATAGAACGCACCTTATGTCATATCCTCAATATCATCCTCTTTAATGCAGATAATCGGGCGGATTCCCATGCATTTATTCAACATCCAGCTATCCAGCTTATTATTAATCATGGCATGACCTTCAAAACCTTCCTGGCAAATATAGGAATCATCCTCATCAACATGTCCCCGCGAACGCAGGCCATAACTGTTCTGATGAAATATTCCGTCCGCTAAAGCAGCAACATACTGTGAACATGGTGCTTCATCCAAAGGCCGCCGCTCTCTTGCCATCCCACGCTGCAAAGAAAGATCCTTATCATATCCATATCTGACTTCTTCAATAGAAGGGATATAAACCTTGTCATAAGTGATCTTATCAGAAAGCGCCGATACCGGAGTATTGATCCCTGTCACCTGAAGCATCTGCCGTTCCGCATCCTTAAACGCACGCCGCGCAAAGACACTGTTCAGCCATTCCCTGATCCTGCTCTTTTCCCAGCAGATGCCTTTCCGCACCTTGGAAACTTCTTTATCAGACATCTTCAGATACTTAACATGATCATATGATTGGAAATCAATGATATATTCGGACTGCAGCGTCACCCTGTCCTGCCTTTGCTGCACGATCTTCCACGGCAGAATATTAAATTTAAAATAACGGTATCCGGTGAGCTCCTGTTTCGGCTTCATCACACTGCTCAGCAGATCCTTTTCCTGCGTATGCGTCCGGTAAACCGGCATACGCAGATATTTTTCTCCATTGACGACAGCCACCTGCTCCTGATCATATTCCGCATATACGATATCGGAATCCAACTGCGCGCCACTAATCTCATTCATCGGGTACTCACCGAACCAGATACGTCCCGTCCTGTCCATCAGAATCTTCGCCCTTTCTTCCGAAACCTTGCCGACGGAAGCGTTCTTCTCATCCGGATATATACCATACAGATCCTTATATAATTCATCTATGCTCTGCTGCCGATCCTTGGCATTCATGGACAGACCTTTCATGATGCAGGCGGCAACTTTTTTATCAATGTTAATATTATATTGTGCAATATCGATCAATTCATCCTTTTCATTGCGTTCATAAGATGCTTGCGGAACTTCGCTGGTCATAATGCAGTAAAGTGTAGCGCAGATACCGTAGATATCCGTCCATGGTCCCTGCTCCGAGAGCCTGCTGAGCATCTGCTCCAACGGGGCAAATCCCCATTTTCCAAGAAATACCTGTTGATTGTTCAGTCCGACTTTCTTCGAACCGCCAAAATCAATCAGCTTCATGCTGCCGTCTTCATCCATCATGATATTGTCAGGACTAATGTCCCGATGGATCAAACCGGACTTATGAAGCCTTCCGAGAACGCTGATGACCGGTTCCATCAATTCCAGAGCTTCCTTCACGCCCAGCCATCCACCCTGCGCATCGACATACTTGCGCAGATTGCCGTTCTCCAAAAATTCCATAACCAAATAACCTGTATTATTCTCATAAAACAGATCCTTAATGGCAACTATACCGGGAAACTTGGAAAATTCCGCCAGCACCCTTGCTTCCCTTAAATATGCCGTCGTCTCACGCTGATATTCTTCACCGTTGACTTCATCCAATACAAGGACTGTCTTGCCATCCTCCCCACGGTCAACCATCTCGTCAGGGAAAAACTCCTTTACGGCAACACGATATTCAAGCAGCATATCGTATCCGATATAAGTGATACCATAGCCGCCTTTTCCAAGAATATTGCCAATCAATATTTTATTGTTTAATATTGTTCCCGGTGCAAGCGCTTTCGACCATGTCAGCTGTCCCACTTTTTCACGTCCGCAATGAGGGCAGATTCCGACATCATCACTAATCCTCATACACCGCAGGCATATTTTCCCGATTTCCGAAAGTTCCATAAAACTCGCGCTGACCCCTCATGTATTTTTTCCTGATTCTATTATACTATAAAATATATCATTTTCCAGTGGTTTCTTAATTTTTTTTATGAAAGTTCTTCTCACGCTTATTCCGACCGGATCGCAGCCAACGGGCTCAGACGCATAGCGCGGATAGACGGGAACAGCCCGGAAAGCATCCCGATACCGATGGCAAATACGATCGATAGCAGCGACAGCCACAGCGGAATCCGTGAAATCCTCTCAATGCCAAATTCGCTCTGCGCCACGAGATTATTGATGACAACCGACAGTCCGTAGCTGAGTCCTACCCCTACGATTCCCCCGATAAATCCGATAAACCCAGCCTCCATCAAAAACAGTGTCTGAATATCCCGGATCCTGCAGCCGATCACCTTCATAATACCGATCTCCTTCGTCCGTTCATAGATAGACATCATCATCGTATTGGTGATACCGATCGCCGCGACAAATAAGGATACGGCACCGATGCCGCCCAGCACCGCCTGAATGACATTCATCTGATCCATCTCCGAACTGATCCACTCTGATGCCGCATAGGTCTCATAACCCATCGAATTGATCAGGCTCTGCACATCCGCAACATTATCCATATCATCCACTTCCACATTGATCGTGGAATAAAAGATCTCCCTGTATGGCTTGCCGGACTTCATCGTCGGCTGTCCCGGGATCACGCGCCCCTTAAATACCTGCTGCAGCTGCGTCTTTAACGCATCGATATCGCAATATACGCCATAGCTGTAACTATTCCAATCATCGACGTCGCCCTCTACCATACCGCAGGCTTCAATCAAATATTTTTTCGGCTGCGGAATAAGCTGTCCGTTTTCGTCAAGGCTTCCCGCCATCCAATAGCGATCCGTGTCAAAGATCACATAAGCAGTATCATTGTACAAATCGATAGGCGGCAGGGTGCCGGTATCCCAATATTCATAAGTTCCTGTCTTAGTATTGCGGAAATACTGGGGCATCGCATTACCATAGATAAAAGCAAGCGGAGCTCCGGGCTGAGGGTAGCTCCCCTGTGCCAGAGGGATCGCCATANGCTCCATCGCCTCCGGAGAAAGCCNCACANTNTTGGTATTGGCCTCATAGTTTCCTATACGGATGATCGCCNAGATCTNAAACTGGGGAGAAACCATCGTTACATGCTCTATCCCCCGCAGCATCTCCACCAGTTCATCATCAAGAAACAGTTCTTCCGTGTCGGAATCAGAACTGGGACCCCATCGGTTAGGCTGATAGATCTCAATCGTCGTCAGACTGGCATAAGATGACATCTCCTCCAGCATGGCGCTCTTCATACCGATACCCAGCGAAAGCATCACTATGATGGACGTCGTACCGATCACTACACCCAGCACCGTTAATATGGTTCGAAATTTTCTCTTAAACAAGCTGCCGCCGCTCATACGCAGCAAATCTATTAGCTTCATAATAATCCCCCATACCGCCTTTGGCGGCTCAAATAGGAATGAAAAACGCATTTCCGCGCCGCTTTTTACGCGGCGCTTCCTGCTCCTATTCATTTTAGTCATCTAAGGATTCAATATCTTCCAGATCCTTTAACAGATCAGCTTTCTTCTTTTTCTTCTTTACGATAATGATCACTACAATCACCGCGATCACCACAACAACCGCAGCTATGATGCCGATGATCCAGCCGACGGAAAGACCGCCGCCCTCCATATCTCCATAATCGCCCATCATCGGATCGTCAAAAAAATCTCCCTCGCCAAAGCTGTCATAATTATCCTCATAGACATAAAGCATGATCTCTTTTTCCAGCGTGGATACATTACCCGACTCATCCTCATAGGACACCACCGCAGTGATATATCCTTCATCCATAGTCGGCGCAATGCCGTCAACCATGGCATCCACGTTGCCGGTAGCTCCCGGCTCGATCTTACCGATAAACGTATTGCCGCCGGAGACCGTATCGCCTTCAAAGGTAACCTGCACATTGTACAATGTGGTCTTACCCATATTATAGACGCTGAACATAATGTTCGTGCTGCCGCCTACGGCAATGGAATCCGGAAGCACTTCCGCCTCGCCGGTATCCACCCTTGCATTCTGCCTGACAGGAATGGAAAGGTTGGAAGCCGCCTGATATTTGTTAAAAATATCATCCTCATAATTGGCCTTCACTTCGATAACGTAAGGCTTCTGCGTCAGATCGCTTCTGGCAGTCATCTCAATGCTGATCTGCGTCGTCTTTCCCGGTTCGATCCTGTCCACATAGATGGTAGCGGAACCGGAGGTCGGCAGGAAAGCCTCATATGTCGTATCCTTATCATCCCCTGCCTGTGCCGCCGCAAGATCAAACTGGATATTGGAAACCGCCGTCTGTGAAGACGTATTCTGTACGTCGATCGTCAGGTTAAATGTATCTCCCGCATATACCTCTGCCGGATCTGTAGAAAATCCGGTCACAATGATCCTCGGCGTGGAAGTATTGCCCGTCGTCGGGGTAAGACTTTCCAGCGTTCCGTTTTCCGGCGCACCGGTGATATTCATATAAGTCGTAAGATCCGTCTCCTCTATTCCGCCGTTTCGATAATATTTCACATGAAAGGTCAAGGGATACGTACCCGTCATGGCATCTGCCGCCACAACAAAATCCCATGACACCTCCTGCCGCAGGGCATATGACTGCTCTACTGAATCCGCCGCCGGGAGCGCCGCGATCATCCTTGCGTCAGTCGCGGTCTTGATGACAAAGGGCCACTCGGAAACCTTCGTCGAAACCGTCGGTGTGATTACTACATCCGTAACGCCCTCCTTGCCCAGATTGATCAGCGCAAGCGTCAATGTCGTCGGCTGTCCGTATCTTGCATCGGTTACCGGCACCTCATTGCAAAGGAAAAGAAATCCGCTCGTTGAAGACGGGATCGTCTGCCCGGGAACACTGTCCAGATTCGTTTCCACCGTAACAACATAAGCCTGCAGCTGTCTTACGGTCATTGTCGTATTGGCAATATAGACATTGGCCTGATAAAAGATCTCATCGATCTTGCGTAAAGACTCATCCGTCAGATCATACCTGGCTTTCATGCTGTTGATATGGTCTATGATCAGAATATAGGCAATCGAACGATCTGAATCATTGATCTGTGCATCGGGATCCCTTGTATCCCATTCTGAAACATTAGATGATACGGTGGGCGTGGGCGGTATCGTCGTCGCACCCGCAACCAAAGGGGTGGATATCATAAATGCAGCGCATACCATAAGCACCGCCATCACAGCCCCTGTCATCATTTTGAACAGCATATTTTGTATTGCCTTCATAATATCTCATTCCTCCCATTGATTAACTTACTGTTTCTTCTGCCGCTTCTAAGTTTTGTCCCACGCTTTCCGGCGGGTCTATTTCTGTATTCTGCCCATCGGGATTCACTGCCTGAGGATGACCTCTGTTATCGTCAATCTTTAAGATCTTTCCATCCCTGATGTGGATGACCTTATCTCCAAATCCTGCCAGATAATTGTCATGGGTAACCATAACAAGTGTCTGGTTCTTCTTCCTGACGATCTTCTGGATCAGCTGCATGACCTCCAGCGAAGTGTTGGAATCCAGATTTCCGGTAGGCTCATCCGCAAAGATAATCTCCGGATTTACCACCAGTGCCCTTGCGATACCGACCCTCTGCTGCTGTCCGCCGGACATCTGCCCGGGCTTGTGCTTGATATATTTCGCAAGACCTACCATCTTTAACATCGCCGCTGCGCGCTTCAGTCTGGTTTTTTTATCTACTCCCTGAAATGTCAATGGCAGCGCCACATTCTCCAATGCCGTCATATTGGGCAGCAGGTTATAGGACTGAAAGATAAATCCTACATGCGCCTGTCTGAATACCACAAGCTGGCTCTCGCTTTTCTTCTCTATATGTTCCCCTGCAATAACAATCTCCCCTTTGGTCGGCTTCTCCAAACCAGCCAGCATATTTAACAATGTTGATTTACCGGAGCCGGAGGTTCCGACAATACAGCAGAACTCTCCCTTTTCTATGTTGAAATCCACACCGTTTAACGCCCGCACCCTGTTTTCGCCGATCCGGTAGATCTTATACAAGTCTTTTACCCTGATCACCGGTTCCGCCATATGTCATACCACGCCTTTCCTTTTAGTTTCTTTTGGTTTCTTGTAGCTTCTATGACTTTCCTTATTCGTTAATGCATTTAGCCATCAAAAAATTGCGTTGCAAAAAAATCCGTAAAATCTGTATCTGTATATCTTATTCTCCCAACAACAGGCTTATCCCTCTTTTTAGCCGGTGTGGGACTGTTTATCCTTAAAATCTTCCGAGAATCATCAGTCGACAATTTATATTACTATGTAAACCTAAATCCTATTTTAAACAAATATCAAAAAATAGCAACCTTATTTTGCAAATTAATTCTTAAGATTGCATTAAAATACTATATTTTTGGATAAAAATTAACATATATTGCCATTTAATATAATCTCTATATGTCCGGCAATCCGGTTGTCCGGCTTACATAACTCTTTGCCTGAAAATCTATGTTTCAAAAACATCATAAATGAAATCATTTTTGAAACATAGATTTTCAAGCTTAGAGTTATGTAAACCTCGTTGGCGGAGCATAATAATTTAGAATCTTTCCGGACTGCTATTTGAAATAAACATACTTTCTTTTTAAGCAGGCACAGATTGAATCAGTTTTCTTCCTAACTTTTTTATAATTATATCATTTTTCAACTCGTATGTAAATTGTTTTTTCAATGCAATTTGTGTCATAGTTTGCGGTGAGATTTCAAATTATAATTAAGAAGAGAAGTTTATGGAGGAAACCCTATGAATAAATTTGTTGTTACACCAAAAGAAGATAAAACGGTCACCATGACAATTCGTATCGATAAAAAATTGCAGGAACAATATAATGAACTTTCCGCTAAAACCAATCATTCCAGAAATGAATTAATTGGGATGGCACTGCAATATGCACTTGATAATATGGAAATTGTGGAGGGGAAAATATGATACTTGAAACAGAGCGTTTATATCTGCGAGAGATGAATCAGGGGGATTTCCATTCTTTGTGTAAAATCTTGCAGGATGAAAATACCATGTATGCGTATGAAGGTGCATTCAACGATAATGAAGTTCACGAATGGCTTGACAGACAGATTTCCCGATATCAAAAATGGAATTTTGGCTTATGGGCAGTAATTTTAAAAGAAACTGATGCGATGATCGGTCAATGCGGACTTACTATGCAGCCATGGAAAGACGAGGAGGATCTTGAAATAGGATACCTTTTCAATAGAAACTATTGGCATAAAGGCTATGCAACAGAAGCTGCAAAGGCTTGTAAAAAGTATGCCTTTGAGATATTAGGAGCAGATGAAGTTTGTTCCATTATCAGAAACACGAATACTGCTTCTCAAAATGTAGCTATCAGAAATGNTATGACAATGGCAGATACCTGGANAAANCACNTNCGAGGTGTAGATATGCTACATTATCGTTATGTCATACATCGTTAACACTCTGGAAATCTAACATCTTGAGACCGTTTCAAGTTTTGTGTAAACTCAAAATCTGATATAAGATATGTGAATGGTTGCTTAAGGGGCAGAAACCGGATTTTCGGATTCCGCCCCTTACCTGTATTATATAGCCAATTCCGGTATTGTCAATGGGAATTACCAGAACTGTTCTTTCTACAGATTTCTGTCAGAGAGCCGTTCCTCAAAATATATCTCTAACTGAGAATGGATCTGTCCCCAGTCCTGGCGGTGTCCTGTCCATTTCTTCGTGATGTCCATCATCGCCAGGTAAAGCATTTTCAACAGACTATCGTCAGTCGGGAAAACGGTCTTGGATTTAGTCACCTTACGCAGCTGGCGGTTGAAGCCTTCAATGGCATTCGTTGTATAAATAAGGCGTCTGACTGCTTCTGGATACTTGAAATAGGTCGAAAGCGTTGCCCAGTTATCGTGCCATGATTTATAAATCTTGGGATATTTAGAATCCCATTTGTCTTTGAACAGCTCCAGTTCATTCAGAGCTGTTTCTTCTGTAGGAGCCGCATACACAAGCTTCAGATCCGACATGAGTTTTTTGATGTCTTTGTAGGAAACAAACTTTGTCGAGTTCCTTATCTGGTGGATGATGCATTGTTGGATCTCGGTCTGTGGATATACCGCTTCTATCGCCTGTGGGAAGCCTGTAAGTCCGTCCACGCAGGCAATCAGGATATCTTCCACACCGCGGTTCTTTAATCCGTTCATAATGGAAAGCCAGAACTTGGCGCTTTCGTTTTCTCCTACATACATGCCGAGAATGTCTTTTCTGCCGTTCATATCAATGCCCAAGGCTATGTACACGGCACGCTTTACGATGCGTCCTTCGCTCCGGACATGGTAATGGATTGCATCCATAAATACGACGGCATAGACCTCTTCCAATGGCCGTTCCTGCCATTCTTTTACGATGGGAAGTATCTTGTCCGTTATCCGGCTGATGGTAGAATCAGAGATATCCATGTCGTAGAGTTCTTTCATGTGGGATTCGATATCGCCAGTGGTCATGCCTTTTGCATACATAGAGAGTATTTTCTCTTCCATGTCCTGCGTAACTGTGTTCTGGTACTTTTTGATGAGCTGCGGCTCATACTCGCCGTTGCGGTCACGGGGGATAGCCACATCCATGTCACCATAACTGGTATGCATGGTCTTTTTGGAATGTCCATTGCGGCTGTTATCGGTTTCTTTGTTCCTGTAATTGTACTTTGAGTAACCGAGTTCTTCGTCTAGCTCTTCATCCAGTGCCCCTTCCAAAAGTACGGACATCATGTCGCGCATGACAGAGTTGACATCTGTTCCGTTTTTGATGCTGATATCGTTATCTTTCAGATAACTGCGCATCATTTCCCGCATTGCTGCTTTTTGTGGACTTTCATTTTTTCTTGACATAAATAAACCTCCAAACTGTGTAATTTTATCTTACATCAGTTTGGAGGTTTAC
>WFLX010064163.1_pt1 | contig 39040 bp, 24 predicted proteins | sample 4967041 | NCBI WGS metagenome assembly WFLX01 (sample SAMN12857096, study PRJNA449069) | gut metagenome | isolation source: stool from male and female vole | host: Microtus ochrogaster | place: USA:Florida | collected 2017
ACGACAAGGTAAGGCTTATGGCCTTCGCCACGAGTTGTCAGAAGGTTAGGGTGACTGTGAGCACATCAGAGGGAAGAATCCTTATGGATAAGGAAATTGAGATTTCACCCGAGGAGGTATGGGATGAGATTATCTCCGCACAGGGGATTGATTTTCAGGATCTTTCGGTGANNTTCGTTAAAGGAGGCCGTACAGTGCTGGAATGGCGCCCCGAACCGGATGAGATACGCCCCATACCGGATGCCGCGGAGGCTGCCTTGTTACCCGGAGAAATAAAGACAGTGGAACAGCTCTATCTTACCGGTCTGCATCTCGAGCAGTACCGCCACGCCACTTACTCTCCCACGGATTATTATGAGGAGGGTCTGCGCAGAGATCCCGATGACGTACGTTGCAACAACGCCATGGGTAAATGGTATATACGCAAAGGACGTTTCGGCAAAGCCCTGCCATATCTTGAAAAAGCCGTGAGAATATTACAGAAACGTAACCCTAATCCTTACGACGGGGAACCGATATATAATNTCGGTTGTGGCTTTGAAAGCNCTCGGCCGATTTNATGNGGNCTACGCACGTTTCTATAAGTCTACCTGGAACGGTGGCTGGCAGGATGCGGGTTATTACGCATGTGCCCTGCTTTCCCCACGTCGCGGTGATTTCGAGGAGGCGCTCTATGAAGTCGAGAGAAGTCTGGCGCGAAATGTCAACAATCCCAAGGCACGTGCCTTGAAGACCGCTTTACTGTCGCGCTTGGGTAAAGTGGAAGAATTTGACAGATGGTGTGAGGAATCATTGCGGATCGATCCGTTCAATTACGGGTGTCTCTTCCTTTCGGGTAACACAGATAAGATGAATGAACTCATGCACGGTAACGCCCATAATTATGATGAGCTCGCTCTCGACTTTTGTGCCGCAGGACTGTGGACGGAGGCTGAGGGTGTATGGCAACTTGCAATTGAAGCAGGAGCTGTCACTGCCATGACTTATTATTATCTCGGACATGCACTGCTTCAGGCAGCCGGGGTGGAGACGGGGGAACTGAAGGATGAGATGAGAACGAAGGCTGTGAGTCGGTTTGCCGACGGTGCCACCGCCGATCCCTCTATGGTATTCCCGAACAGAACCGAAGCTATACTTGCACTCGAAGCGGCTCTGGAGATGAATCCGGAAGATGGAAACGCCCACCATTATTTAGGTAATATATTTTACGATAAGCGTCAGTATGACGAGGCCCGTAAACATTGGGAGAGAGCGGCACAACTTCATCCCGAATTCCCTACCACTTGGCGTAATCTCGCCCTGCTTTATTATAATAAACTGAATGATGCCGACAGAGCCCTTGAAGCTATGGAACGAGCCTTCGCGCTTGATGAGACAGATGCCAGGGTACTGATGGAACTTGACCAGTTGTATAAGAAACTACAGCGACCCCACAGTGAACGTCTTGCTCTTCTACAGAAACATGCCGACCTCACTGCTCTGCGTGACGACCTTGTGCTGGAGGAAATAACATTGCTGAATCAGACAGGACGCTATGAAGAGGCGATGCGGAAACTTGATGCCCATATATTCCATCCCTGGGAAGGAGGCGAAGGGAAGGTGCCTTTTCAATACCAGACGGCGAGAGTGGAACTGGCAAAGCGAGCTATCGGGGCAAAACAATACTATAAGGCGATAAAGCTACTCGAAGAATGTCTCGTATATCCCCGACATCTCGGTGAAGGAAAACTTTATGGCGCACAGGAAAACGATTTCTACTATCTCTCCGGTATCTGCTACCGGGCCCTCGGAGATGAGCAAAAGGCGAAGGAATGTTTCCGCAAGGCGACATCAGGTCCCACCGAACCGGCACCGGCATTGTATTACAATGACGCCAAACCTGACAAGATTTTCTATGCAGGCCTGGCATTGAGAGAACTGGGGGAGGAAGATAAGGCACGCGGCTATTTCAACCGTCTGACGGCCTATGGGAAACAGCACCTGCATGATGAGGTGAGAATGGATTATTTTGCTGTGAGCCTGCCGGATCTGCAGGTATGGGACGGCAGCCTTACGGAGATGAACCGTCTGCATTGCTTCTATATGTTGGCGCTCGGTTTCCGTGGCCTGGGAGACATGGACCGGTCTGAACGTTATCTGAAAGAGGCGGAGACCATCGATGTGAATCATCAGGGATTGCAGGCATTGCGCACCCTTATGAAACTCTGAGCGACTCCGAACTTCAGGACGTAAAGTTTTATTTTGTCGGGAGGAAGACGAAGCACACCGCAGCGACGAGACAGATGAACGCCGCTATATGGTTCCAGTGGAGTCTTTCTCCCGAAAAAAAGAACATGGCTATGATAGTGAACACGGTGAGGGTTATGACCTCCTGAATCACTTTCAGCTGGAACAGGGAGAAGGGACCTCCATTTTCCTGATAGCCGATGCGGTTGGCGGGAATCATGAAGCAGTATTCAAGCAGAGCCACACCCCATGATGCGAGGATGACAACAAACAGTGGCCAGTTTTTCGAGATACCGCTTGTCTGAAGACGAAGATGACCGTACCATGCGAAAGTCATGAATACATTGGAGATGATGAGAAGGAGGATGGTAACGAGTGATGCTTTCATTACTGTGATTTTGTAGTTGCGATATGCAGGGTCTGATTTTACATTTACAGGGGTTTCAAACCAAATACGAAAATCCTTGTTGAATTATTATGTATGCTGTGAAAAATAATATGTTTTCTTTCCTTGAAGTTATCCACGCTTCCATTTATGACTCAACAGACATACGATTCCAATGAAACTATTCAAAAAAACTTCTGCAAATGGAATGGCTGATACAAATCTTTCGAGAGAATCCTGTTATCCCTATTTTCCTTACCTTGGGACTCGGTTTCTGGCTCGGTAATCTCAGGTTCAAATCATTTTCTCTTGGTCCGGTCACGGCCACGCTAATCGTGGGAGTGATTATCGGACAGATGAACATCCCTATGTCTGACAGTGTGAAATCGTTGGCTTTCATGCTGTTCCTTTTTGCCATAGGCTATAGTGTAGGCCCGCAGTTCTTCCGCTCGCTAAAGGGGGAAGGGTTGAAACAGATAGGCTTTGCCGTGGTGGAATTTGTAGTGGTGATAGCTGTAACGGTTATTGTATGCCTGATCATGGGCTATAACAAGGGCATAGCGGTGGGTCTCTTCGCAGGAGCCCAGACGGTGTCGGCCACCATAGGTGTGGGCTCAGACACAATACGTGCCCTCGGATTGCCACCCGAGGAGGCTAACAAACTGATCAGCTATATTCCGGCCTGCTATGCCGTATGCTATGTCTTCGGCACAATCGGCACAGCCTGGATAATCGCTAATTTCGGGCCCCTCATGCTCGGTGGCCTTAAGAAAGCTAAAGCCGAGACCGTTAAACTCGAAGAGGAACTCGACACCGGTGACTTTACGCCCGATCCGGGTCAGGTCAATGCCAATCGTCCCGTATCATTCAGAGCCTACAGGGTCGAAGCCGACTACTTCCGGAAATCACGCACAGTCAGGGAACTTGAGCAATNTCTTAAATCGAAGCNCCTGCGTCATTTCGTNGAACNGGTGCGTTCTCGTGGTGAGATATTTGACCCCGATCCTGAGGTGAGGATNCGTNGAGGNGATATCGTGNTGCTNAGTGGCCGTCGCGAGAGTATCGTGCAGGATGCGCATTGGATAGGCCCCGAGGTTACTGACCATGAACTGATGACTTTCGGAACCGAGAATCTGCCGGTGGTTGTGTCGAAATCAGGGGCTGCCGGTATATCGCTGGGTGAATTGCGTTCAAAACCTTTCATGCATGGAGTCACTATCCATAAGGTGGTGCGTAACGACATACCAATCCCTATGCGCCGTCAGGTGAAGCTGGAGAAAGGTGATGTCATAACCCTGATGGGTCTTCCCGACCATGTGGCGGTGGCAGTGCCTGAAATCGGCTACAGCGACCGTTCCACCTATGAAAGCGATATGGTATTCATAGGTCTTGGCATAGCCATCGGATGTCTTATCGGTGNCATAGTGATACNGTGCGGTGAGGTGCCTTTGACCTTGAGTACAAGCGGCGGCGCCATCCTTTCCGGNCTTANCTTAGGTTGGCTACGCTCGAANCGTCCTTCGTTCGGTCACATCCCGCGTTCCGTGGTATGGTTTATGAATAACGCCGGACTTAACCTGTTTATCGCTGTCGTGGGCTTGGCTGCAGGTCCGACTTTCATCAGCGGACTTAAGGAAGTGGGCGTGGAACTCTTTTTCATCGGTATACTTACCACGACGATTCCCCTCATTATCTGCATGTATATAGGCAACAAGATATTCAAATTCCCTGTGGCGGTGACATTGGGTTGTGTGGCCGGCTCGAGGAACGCTGTGGCGGCCTTGGGAGCCATTCAGGACAGTCTTGACAGCACAATCCCGGTGATGGGCTATACCGTCACGTATGCGGTCAGCAGTGTGCTGCTGATTTTTGCCGGTATCATTGTGCCGCTCCTGTGCTGAACCCAATAAGGTAAGCTCTCATACATCTGCATATAACATCTTAGTCTGAAGTAATCTCGGTATCTATTCGGAATAACATTGGCATCTTATTAATTATTAATAAGATGCCAATGTTATTAACAGGTTATCTACATAGGTGTAAATAAGTGTAGATATATGTAAATAACACAAAATAAATTGTAGATAACATAATAAATGATGTATATAAACTAAGTAAAAAATGTAGATAATACTATGAATTGTGAAGAAAACATGAAATTAAGTGTAAATAAATTGCTAAGGTAATGTAGATAATTATAAAGACTGATGTAGATAAATTTAGAGAGCGGCCTGACCNNNANTTNNGGTCANGCCGCTCTCTAATGAGAGTATATTTACATAACGGTATTTATTCTGCCGGTTTGTCGGAAGGCTTTACGTTGAGTTTTACAACTGCCGGTTTAAGTCCCTTGGCTGATGCTGTGAAGNTGACCGGGCCCGGTGTATTGCCGCTACGAACGATAGCTGTGGCGGCGCCGCTGAAAAGATCCATCTCCGGATTCTGGAAAGGTAGGATACAGGTGGGATCACCGTTGGCTGTAGCTTCAAACTTGCCCGCGCCCTTCACATTAAACTGCACACGACGGTTCTCTGTAGGAATGATGTTACCATCTTTGTCAGCTATCTGAACAGTGAAATAAACGAGATCATCACCGTTTGCTGTAAGTTCGGTGCGGTTGGGAGTAGCTACGAGGTGGTGTGGCTTGCCCGCCGTACGGATAACTTTCTCTGCTTTCGGATTACCGGCTCCGTCGTAAGCCACGACTTTCACTTCACCCGGTTCATATACAGTCTCATTCCACATCAGACGGTAACGGGTTTGCAAAGTAGAATCATTCTTTTCGCGCATACCCTGGCTTTTACCATTGATGAAAAGCTCAGCTTTCGGATAAGATGTGTAGACAAACACGGGAGTTATCTCTCCTTCGCGACCTTCCCAATTCCAATGGGGGAGAATGTGGAGGGTCTCGTCCTCTTTATTCCACTGAGAACGGTAGAGGTAGTAACGATCCTTGGGCAGGGAAGCAAGGTCGATGATACCGAATACAGAACTATGGCTGGGCCACGCGTCAGTATCGTATGGTGAGGGTTCACCAAGATAGTCAAAACCGGTCCAGACAAACTGTCCGAGCACCCACGGTTGTTCATCCATAAAGAAATCTATGTCGGGAGTGTTCGACCAGTCGCAGGTCTCGTTGTCATAGCTTGATGACTGATTGTCGGGATGAAGCACGGTGTTATGCTCCTTGTCAAAAGATACAGGGAAATGGTAAACGCCGCGAGAAGAAACCGTAGAGGCAGTTTCAGAACCGAGTATCAGTTTCTGTGGCAGGGTGGCGTAAGCTTTCTCGTAATGCTGGGGCTTATAATTGAAACCGGGTATGTCGAGGGCAGCTGCAAAACCGTTGTCGAGTACGGCACCAATCTGGTCCATACCACAGGTGACAGGACGTGTAGGATCGAGTGAGTGAACAAGATCCTGAAGCATGGTAAGTTCCTGTACGCCGTCAGGACCCCATTGGCTGGGTACCTCATTGCCGATCGACCACATCACGACCGAGGGATTGTTGCGGAAATGCTTCACCATGTTGGTGACATCTTTCTCTGCCCATTCAGTAAAGAATTTACCGTAGCCGTTAGGAGATTTCGGACGGAAACTCCAGTCGTCGAAAGGTTCTACCATAAGCATCATACCGAGTTCGTCGCAAAGCTCCACGAGCTCGGGAGCAGGCATGTTATGAGATGTACGGATAGCATTGGCTCCCATATCCTTGAGCAGTTCCACCTGATGACGCAGAGCGGTCTTATTAACTGCAGCGCCCAAGGGACCTAAATCGTGGTGATTACATACACCTTTGAATTTGGTTTCCTTTCCGTTGAGGAAGAATCCTTTCTCAGGAATATATTCAAGTTTGCGGATACCGAAACGGGTATCGTAGGAGTCCACCTGTTTGCCATCGACAGAAAGTGTGGTGCGTGCGGTGTAGAGCTCGGGTGTCTCGGGGCTCCAGAGTTCGGGATCTTTCACGAGGAAATTCTGTGTGAATTTCTGACCGTGTGCCACATAGCGTGTGTTGTTGGATGCAACCACTTTTCCTGCCGGTGAGAGAATATCAGTGGCAACCTCTACCCACTCGCCTTTACGTGCCCCGGCAATGTCCATTTCAAGATGCACGGAAGCCTCCTGAGGAGAGACAACGGGAGTGGTGATATAAGTGCCCCATGTAGGAATGTGTACACGGTCGGTATTTACGACATGCACATTACGATAGAGACCCGCACCGGGATACCAGCGGGAAGCACGTTCAAAATTCTCTAACTCCACTACCATGTCGTTAGCACCGGGTTTCACCGCGTCTGTCACGTCAGCATAGAAAGAGTTGTATCCGTAGGGCCAATAAGCCACGTCTTTTCCGTTTACTTTCACATGGGCATTGCTCATGGCCCCGTCAAAAACGAGGGTGATGTTACGGTTGGCTGTGTCAGGCACTTCAAAAGTAGTGCGATAGGTGCCTTGACCGATAAAGGGGAGTCCGCCTGTGCGGCCTGTCTTAACCGTTTCCTCCTTTTCACCGTTCTGTTCCACGGCTACTTTCTGGAGATCGTTTTCACGGTCGAATGGACCGTAGATAGCCCAATCGTGAGGTACACGCACCTGCTGCCACTTTGTAGAGGCTTCGGGGCGCCCTTTTGTAAATTCCCAACCGTCATTGAGTGTGGTCACTGTGCGCTCGGCGAGAGCGTTGATGGCGACGCTGCCTGTGAGCAGGGTGGCCAAGAGAAGTGTCTTTCTGTATGTCATCGTCTAATTTTGAGTTTTTCAATAATTAATACTTATATANTGTAAAATAGTAAGGTGTGTTTATTAATAACGTATTTTCTGATGTTTAAAGTATGCAGCTAATGAGCCGAAATCAGTAAANAGANGTTAAGGAGAGAAGAATTTTGGTTAAAGAACTATATTAACACGACAANAGGNGANAGTTGATGGGTAATAGTGAATAGATGATAGATAATAGGTGAGTNGGGTTAGGTAACGGTGAACAGGCCTGGGGGATACGTGATAAGTAATAGTTAATAATGAGTAGATGATGGAGTAAAGTAATGGTGAGTATGTAAAGGATAGTGAAGGTGTACAAAGAAAGAGAAAGCGATCGATTCACATCGACCGCTTTCTTATGTTTTCCATAATACTTTTTAAACTAACCTAACATCATGAAACGAGTAAATCATTGAATCTTTCTTTTATCATCTGATTTACGATATTATAACATCGCGGAGGTTTTTTTGGTTCATCCGGTTGTGATAAATTTTTAATAAATTTCAATTTTTATAACAACTTAGGAGTTAACGAATAATAATGAATAACTAACGAATAATAAGAATGATGGCTTTCCCTTATTTTTAATTTGCGGGGCATTGAGTTAAATTCGCTATTTTTGCGTATTAGTTTATATAATCATAATCTTTAATTTGAATAAAGTTTGGATAAAGGGTATTGTCATTATTAAATTTGAATGATGGATGGGATCATTCTTAAGATTATTAAGGATAGAAGAATCTGACTTTATTTTAATGATGATAATGATGTGAGTTTAATGATGATTATGATTTGAAATCTAACAGTTAAATCAATAGGAATAGATGAAATTATTTAAGAGCATAATTCTTTCGGCTGTTATGGGGTGTTGGATTTCTGCCAACGCTATTGAGCATCCCTCTCTGTTGTTTACTCCCGAGAGGGTGCAGGCTGCCTCCGAAAGGATAAAATCTGATCCCGTGATGAAAGATTCATGGGAGAAGATAAAGAAATCAGCTGATGAGCAGGTGGCAGGAAAGATGAACATTATGAAACTGGAATATCCGGCACTTGCATATCAGATTACAGGTGACCGCAAATATGCCGATGCTCTTAAGAAAACACTGTTGAAAACATCTGAAATCAAATCCTGGGGCGATAAGGAGATGCTGGCAAGAAATCCCTCCTGGAGAAGTGAGCTTCAAATGGCACACCGTGCTTTCCAACTCGCCATAGCGTACGATGCCATCTATAATCTACTGACCTCCGAAGAGCGTCAAAAGATAGCGGACGGCCTATATGATCTTGCAGTAGAACCTTTATTGGGGGACTGGATTCTGGAACCGACACGTATCCATTCCTTGAATTCAATGGGACATAACTGGTGGACCTCTTGCGCCGGTATGGGCGGTCTGCTTGCCCTTGCCATCAGTAATGAAAAACCGGAAGCTGCCAAAGCTGCGGATATATTGATAGAACTGCTCCCGGAATGGTTCGCTTTTAACGGTGATGTGATTCAGCATAAACCGAAATCGTTCGATGATGAGGGGGGAATGTATGAAAGTATAAATTATGCGAGTTTCGGTATCACGGAAGCTCTGCTATTCAGATTAGCTTACCTCAATTCTCATCCTGATGCGCAACTTGAGGAGATTGAACAGATGAAACTGTTAGCACCCTTTTTCTGTCATGTGGCTTATCCGCGTACAGGTCAGCTATACAGTATCAATTTTGGCGACAGCCATAAGAATGTTACCGGTGAAAGCAGCATGCTTCTCGCTTACGCTATGGGTAAGGAGACCCCGGAGACACTCTGGTATGCCTGTCAGATAGAACCCGGCCAGCACCGTGAAGGGTTCCCCACTATATTTCCTATGGGTTTCTTGTATACTCCTGATCTCTCCGGGGCTCCCGCTTCTCCCGATCTTCCACATTCTCATCTGTGGAAGGATTTCGGGTGGGCTACCATGCGCGACTCCTGGGAGAAAGATGCCACAATGCTTGCCGTAAAAAGCGGTATGACCTGGAATCATTCACATGCGGATGCCAATTCATTGATACTCTTCCATAAAGGAGTGGATATCATCAAGGATGCCGGAAACTGCAGTTANGGNAAACCTGAATACCGTGAATATTTTTTCCAAAGCCCTGCTCATAATGTAGTNNTNTTCAATGGAGANGGNCAGAAAACNTATCAGCAGTATCATGGCACCATGTTNCCNGGTTCTGTCAGCAATCTTGTCGACGGTGGTAATATCAAATATGTACTTGCAGACGGTACAGGTCCTATGAGTAATGTGTTTGACCGCAATTTCCGTCATTATCTCTGGATTGATGACGTGATATATGTGATAGATGATATTCATTCACATGAGCCGGGTCATTTCGAGTGGTTATGGCATCCCGGAGGTGAGGCAAAGAAAAANGGTTTTGACCTTGAAGTGACAAATGGTGATGCAGCTGTGGCAATAAGGCCTATATATCCTCGCCCTTTGGCTTACAGCAATTATGTGCATGATTATCCTGAGGATATGTATTGGGAAGTAAAGAAAGNCCCGAAAGAGGATTTGTCGGGAGAAGAGGATTACTATTCATTTCATCTTCCCGGAAACACCGATAGAATTAAAGCTCTTACCGCGATTATTCTTAAAGACTCCCCTAAAGATAAAAATCTTCCCGTTATTGAACGTCGCGAAGGTAAAGACTGGATTGGCGTTAGGGTCAAGAAAAATGGAAAGGTGACTGATATCTATATCAATCAACTCGCCGATGGCAGACTCATGCATCTGAATTCATGGATTAATGCCGATGGTTGGGATACGGATGCCTATATGCTTGCCGTAAGTTATCCTGAAAATGGCGATGCAAACAATCCTGAAGAGGTGTTTATCGGTCATGGCAGCAGTCTTAAAAGGGGTGAGGATGTGCGTTATTCATCCCTATCGAAAATGAATGTGATTGCCAAAAATAATGGAGAGGCTCTTGACTTAAACGTTGTAGGGCAACCACGTGCTCAGATAAGATATAANACCGGTGCCTCNGCCATTACTCTCAACGGAAAGAATATTTCTCCTGCCAAAGAGAAAGATATGGTTAAAATCAACTATAAAGCTCAAGTTTACGAATGAAAAGGTAATATAAGTTTGTGTGGCTTTCCAATCTTTCTTGGTAGACAGAGGAAGGAGTCATTGTTGCGCCTCTCTATGATATACATCGTGAAAGGTATGTAGTCTATTGGGATTCGGAGGAAGATTAATAATTCAGATGTAAACTAAAATTCAGGCAAATATTAATAATTTGGAAGACCCTAAAACTATGACATACATAGAAAATAGGAAGCGATCGATTCACATCGACCGCTTTCTTATTTTTCCATAATACTTTTTAAACTAACCTAACATCATGAAACGAGTAAATCATTGAATCTTTCTTAGTATCATCTGATTTACGATATTATAACATTACGACAGTTTATTTGGTTTAAAATATTTTAATTTTTTTTGAGAAAACGCCCATTTTATTTCTTTTATCTTGAGGGATGATTGCCTATCAGGNTGATAAATAACCTGATGTGTTGGATATTGAATTTTAAAATTTATTTGGCTAAACAATTTTTGAGATATAGAAATAGTAAAGGATTTTGAATTTGTCTGTACCGGAAGGAAAAAGCTTAAGAAAAATAAAAAAAATTAAATTTATATAATCAGAAGTTAGGTTTGATTTAATTTGTGTAAATTTACACAGTTATGGCAAAACTATTGCATCTTCTCGTGGGTCACTTAGTGTTTTTCATAATTATTATTGCTTTTCACTAAATTAAATATCTCAAGAATTATGGTTAGAAATAAACGTTTTTATGGAATGTTGAGGCTCCTTACAGGCTTATGTCTTTGCATAGGTTTATGTTTTTGCGCTTGTAATGATAAAAATGCAAAAGAGGACCTTCCGAAAATCGATCTTGAGAAGGCAATCTCAATTGGGAAAACGGATAAGCTTGACCGTAAGGGCTGGAAGGTGGAGACGGTGCAGTTGGCTGAGACCGACAGTACTGTCTTGGGTTATATACAGTTGGCAGGGGTAAAAGATGATAATGTGTGGGTATTCGATGAAGAAAGGGTTTACAGATTCGCTAAAGATGGGGAATGTGTATCCGTATTAGATAAACATGGAGCGGGCCCGGGCGAATACCGTGTCATAATAGATGCTGTGATTCTCCCTGAGAACCGTATCCTCTTATCAGATGCGTGGGCTATGAATTTTTATTCAGCACAAGGCAATTTTTTAACTTCAGTGAATAAAAACCGTGTGAAATCACTCCTTTCGGTAGATAAGGAGTTGGTGGTCTTAGGTTTCGGTCAATCTGAAGAACACGGCGATTCCGTACCGCTTTACTGGATGAATGATAATGCCTCGGTTATGTCATCAATGTTGCTTCACCCCGATAATGTGGGTAATGGCGCACTGTATTTTACCGTTCTGCAAGAGTTTGACGGCCGACCCGCTGTATTGTCGGCAGATACAATTTTCAGTCTTGCCAAGATAGGGGAAAAGATTCCTGAATTAACTTTCCATACGGGAAAACTGGCACTTCCTGTTGAAGTGGCCGGCGATTGGGACCGAGCGGATGAACGTGCGAAATATATAATGATATACGACGCGTTAGTGTGGAACAATTATGTGTTTGTTAATTATGGATATGACTCCAAAGGTTATTTTGATGTCTGGAATATGACAGATTGCACTCTGCTTTTCCGTAATATGGTGGCTAATGTAAAAGAGGGGGCAGGTATGCCACTCGAGACACCTGACGGAAGAATCGTGAGGGTGTGGCCCGCTAAAGTGACGGATGGTAAATTAGTAGGTATCATTATGCCTGATTGGCAATCGGAGGAGGCATCTGATGATTCCAATCCCGGAGTCTTCATTATTTCCAAAGAATAATAATTTTTTACAATAATAATCTATCTATTGAGTAAAATAGCCATACTATANGGGAANGGAAAGGGGTAATNAGNTNCTTCTCAATTAATAACCCTCAATATGAAACCAGTCAACATCCATCCAGCCACGGCTTAGNCCGGNCGGCTGAGAACTGAAGAGTCCTATTTTAGCTCCTATCCATTTCCCTTGACGAGCTCTGAAAGTGCCCGGCAATTCTATGAATTCGTTGCCGTCGAGACTATAAGAGAATTCACAGATACCCCCTTCTGCCATACGTGTGCGTAGATAAATATCACGCTCGTAATTTGGATTTAATCCGGCTTCGTATATTCGCGAGGCCGGAATTTTTATTGATGTCAAAGTTTCCTCCTTACCCCCTTTCTCGGCATCGTGACATGTAATAAGTTTTACCAAGAAATCCTTACCTGATTTCTCTACCGCAATACGTGCATAGTCGTGTCCCATGATTATGAGACCCGACTGTTGGCCGTCTTCTTTTGCGCTAACTTTCATCTTTGTGGTGGCGGTGAAGGCCGGAGCAGGCAATTTCTGGAGAAGCAGGTTAGGAACTTCNCAANAATTGACAAAGTCAGGNNANAAGGAATGCNCGTATATACGGAGAAAACCTTGANCTNATNTCANGCCAAACAANGNATTATAGTTGGCATGCCATTGCCATTGCTTACCTAACTCATGCGAGTTGAATTCATCGTTTTCTTGAGGAGTGGCCGGTTTCATATCGGCTACCGGTTTCCTGTATTGTTTTACAGGTGCTCCGTTTTCCCCCATAATCGGCCAGCCTTCTTCCCATTTCACGGGGTTGAGGTGAATCACGCGTCCATACAGATCTTTGTCTTGGAAATGAAGGAACCATGATGAGCAGTCAGGGGCATCCACTAATCCTCCCTGATGAGGTCCGTTGATATCTGTATTGCCTTGAGCCATGACTATCTTAGATTCGTATGGACCGAAGGGTGAGGAGCTACGCAGAGCCAGTTGCCAACCTGTAGCAACCCCTCCGGCAGGACATAAGATATAATATTGATCACCTCGTTTATAGAATTTGGGCCCTTCAACCGTGTGGTTTACTCCATCGTTCCCGTCGAATACGATCACAGGATTACTGTCAAGACCTGTACCATCCGGATTCATTTCCCACACAGTCAACACACTGTTCATTCCGGCACGTGATCCTGCCCATCCGTTTACGAGATATGCTTTTCCATCCTCGTCCCAGAGAGGACAGGGGTCGATCATTCCCTTTCCCTCTTTTACAAGCACCGGCTCACTCCATTTACCAAGCGGATTGTCAGTCTTAACCATGAAAATACCGAAATCCGGATCACCCCAGTAGATGAAATATTCCCCATTATAATGACGTAGTGCCGGTGCCCACACTCCTTTACCATGCTGTGGAGTAGAGTAAACATCGTATGGAGGCACTTTATCGAGTGCATAGTTCACGATTGTCCAATTCACCAGGTCTTTGGAATGAAGAATCGGTAATCCCGGTGATGATTGGAAGGAAGAGGCTGTCATGTAAAAGTCGTTTCCTACGCATATCACATCAGGATCAGAGTAGTCAGCATGTATTATAGGGTTGATATAAGTTCCGTCACCTTGATCCGCTACCCATGTTTTGGAAATCTGTATTGTATCAGAGGAACTGCCGTCCAAGGAGGGCGATTCTATTGATTTTGCACTATCTGTACAAGAGGTTAAGGCTGTAGCAAAAGATAGAAAAACTATAGTGAAAATCTGTTTAGTCATCTTGTGTACATTATTTGTGAAAACGGGGTTTATGGATAAACTCCATATAGCCTGTATTTAATAAATAATTCGGATAGAGAGACGAAACTACTCAATGTTACTCAAAAAAATCTTTTTAGTAACAGGTATGATTCATTTGTAAAAAGTTTAAACAACTTCAAAGAAGGGACTATTAAAAGTAAGTTGTGATTAAGTAAAAAATGCTTCTGATACGGATTATATGATGTAAAACTGAAGAATATGATTCAGCAGGTTATCTTCAACTATTCAATCTAAGATGAAAAGAATAAGATTTTGTTTTGTATCTCTCATTCTCTTTATATTACCGGGTTATCTGTTTACCTTAGCTGCCGATGGTAGCCAAAGACATTCGAGGGATAGAGTAAAATTTGATTATNTTTCCGGACACCCCGGTAATCGTGCATGTTTACGGTTACCGGCTTATCACGATAAGGTAAAAGCACTGATTTATTGCCATCAGAATATGACTGAAGAGGTGCTGTTCCGGAGTCCCTTATTCACTAATATAATGGATAGTCTTGGGNTCGCTATGTTGTTTGTACAGTCAGGATCNCAGAATTGGGATATTNTGACAGNTTGTCANCAGCGATTTGAGGATATCATTACNGATATTTCTGCCAACTCGGGGCACCCGGAGATTGCTGTTGCTCCGATAATTCCGTTCGGCCACTCAGCTCAGGCAACTTTCCCTTGGAACTTTGCCGCATGGAATCCTGAGCGGACACTATGTATAATTTCATTTCATGGTGATGCTCCACGCACTAACCTCACAGGTTATGGGCGTGACAACATAGAATGGGATCGGACACGTAACATTGATAGTATACCCGGATTAATGATTGTGGGCGAATATGAATGGTGGGATGCCCGTGTACGTCCGGCACTTGCATTCCGTATGATGTATCCTGAAAGCCGTATCTCTTTTCTATGCGATGCAGGAAGAGGACATTTCGATCTCTCTGAGGATACCCAGCTCTACATTGCCAAATTTATTGAAAAGGCTCTCGCGGACCCACGTCCTTCAAAGGGTGTCTATTATTCACGTTGGCAGGAGGATGGAAGTGAAACTAATGATATTCATGAACAGTTCTGGTATCAGGATGAAGAGATGGTAGACTTGACTAAAAAACGTTATGCGGCCTCATGTGGTAAGAAAATGCAATATGTCGGAGCAAAAGTCAATGGTAATCTTGTGGCCTATGATACTACAAAACACATTAAGATGTCGGTGGCAGTATATGGAGATAACTTTAGTGTAGAGCCGGTATTCCTTGATGAAACGAGAGCTGTGTTGTCAGATTCGCATGCTGCCGTAAATCCTAAAGTCATTTTGATTTCCGGTCCGGCAATACAGATTGATGATAATACTTTTACTATTGACAGAGATTATTTTGGTAAGGATCCACAACGGTTATGGACGGGAGTCACTGTGTGTATTGAAGCGGAGGGAGATGAAAATTACAAATCAGCTGTGCAGGAGTTGAATATTCACTTTAATTTATCGGAAGATTAGGACAATGATATGAAATTATAATTAATAATAATGTCTGATTAAGTAAAAAATGCTTCTCATACGGATTATATGATGTAAAACTACAAAACACATGAATCTTCGAAAATGCATATTCCCGATTGTATTATTCGTCTTCTCATCTTCTATAGCTTCTTCTGTTACTGAACTGCGCTTAAGCTCACCTGACGGCAGGAAGGAGGTGAAATTTGAGAAACCGGGAAAGGAACTTAAATATAGTGTAAAGGTAGACAGACAGGAAGTAGTTCTTTCTTCACGTGCCGGTGTTGAAGTAGACAACCGTACATGGGAGATGGCTCTCGGGAAGAGAGATCTGGCTCAGCCTGATTCATGGATGGATCTTCTTTCAGTTGACAGCATAAGTATTAGCCAACCTGTTGATACGGTTTGGACGCCCCTATACGGAGAACGCTCTAAAATCAAAGATCGATATAATTCTGCCACTCTTCACATGTCGCGTAAAGACAAGAGTAATTATCGTCTTGATGTGCAGGTAAGAGCACACGATGAGGGTATTGCTTTCAGATATTTCTTTCCGGAACATCCTGCTGCCATATTTCATAAAGTTGTAGGCGATCTCACTGACTATACACTGCCGGAAGGTACGATGGCTTGGAGTGAGGAGTGGGCACAAGCACCGTTTGTATATCAGCCTGTAGATAGTATTTCTATGGCTGTGGAACGGGCATTGACTATGGAACTTCCTTCCGGGCAGTGGGTAGCGATTCTTGATGCCGATAATGATGACTGGTGCCTGACTAAGTTGCGACATCGCGACGGATATAAGGGTACTCTCGAATCGGTAATGTATTCTCCGGTCGACATCGTTACTTATTACGCTACGCCCTGGAAAATTATAATGACTGCTGACAGTCCGGCACAACTGCTGGAAAATAACGATATTGTTCAAAATCTTAATCCTCCTTGTGAGATAGCGGATGCTGAGACATGGGTAAAACCCGGAAAGATTATGCGTGAAACCACTATATCTACCGAAGGTGCGATCAAGACAATTGATTTCTGTGCCGATCATAACATACCCTATATGCTCTTCGACTGGTTATGGTATCTTCCCTGTACTTCTCATGACGGTGATGCCACAAAGGTGGTTGATAAACTCGATATGCCGTATGTAGTTGATTATGCTCGTAAGAAAGGCATTGGTATCTGGCTTTATGTCAATCAACACGCCCTAATGAAACAACAACGGGAATTATTCCCTTTGCTGAAAGAATGGGGTATAGTAGGGGTTAAGTCCGGGTTCGTACAATATGCCTCACATCGCTGGGCAACCTGGCTTCATGACATGGTACGTTATGCAGCTAAAAACCATCTCATGATGAATATTCATGATGAGTACAGACCATCCGGGTTCTCTCGTACTTACCCTAATCTTCTAACTCAGGAAGGTATTCATGGTAATGAGGAATGGCCTGATGCCACCCATAACGTGACACTCCCCTTTACAAGGATGCTTAACGGAGCCGCTGATTATACAATCTGTTATTTTGACAAACGTCTGAAAAATACACATGCACATCAGTTGGCAGCCTCGCTCATTTTCTACAGTCCATTGCAGACGATCCTATGGTATGATACTCCCGACCGTTATCACGGGGAGCCTGAAATAGAATGGTTTGAAAATTTGGAAACAGTGTTCGATGATACAAAAGTATTGGCAGGTTATCCCGGTAGAGATATTGTGATGGCCCGTCGCAAGGGTGATACATGGTTTCTGGGTGCAATGACCAACAACGAGGCACGTACTGAGGAGATAGCTCTCTCGTTTCTTCCTTCCGACACTAAGTGGCTGGCCCATATCTATACGGATGATCCGGAAATTGATACAGCAACGAAAGTAAAAATAGAGAAATGTGTGGTTTCTTCAAATTCTATTCTGAAATTAAATCTTCAACCCAAAGGGGGTGCCGTTGTGCGTCTTACCCCTTTGGATAATAATGAAGCAAACAAATATAACGATTACAAATGAAACTTATCAAGACTTTATTCCGGTTTGTCACTATGACTGCTCTCTTATCCTCATGTGGGTCTAATAAGGAGAGCACACGGATAAATGCTAATTCTCAGCTTGATTATTGTCATAGTCATGTGTTGTCTACTTTAGCTCAGTTACGTAATCCTGACAATGGGGAAATAGATCACACGATGATGCCGCGCAATGTCGCTCCTGACGCTCGTGCTTGGGAGTGTCGTACGGCATGTGCCGAGGAGTGGTGCAGTGGCTTCTGGCCCGGTGTGCTTTGGTATGATTATGAGGTGACGGGTGATTCTACCATTCTTGCAGAGGCTGACAAATTCACTCAAGCTCTTAAGCCAATCGTCAACAAGCCTGTGTTTGATCACGACTTAGGTTTCCTTATATATTGCAGCTATGGAAACGGCTACCGTCTTACAGGACGAGACGATTATAAACAGGTGATACTTGCTGCCGCCGATTCCCTTGCTACTTTATATAATCCGGCAGTCGGAACAATTCTTTCATGGCCACGGAATGTGGAAATGTTGGGAGGTCACAATACAATCATGGATAACATGATAAATCTTGAAATGCTTTTCTGGGCCGCAGAGAACGGAGGCAATCCTTATCTTCACGACATAGCTGTAAAGCATGCCGAAACTACTATGGCGCATCATTTCCGTCCTGATTATACTTCTTACCATGTGGCAGTATATGATAAGGATTCGGGAAAGTTCCTCCGTGGCTGCACACACCAGGGGTATGCTGATGATTCTATGTGGGCTCGTGGGCAGGCATGGGCAATTTATGGTTATACCATGGTTTACCGTGAGACAAAAGATCCGAAATTCCTTGATTTCGCACAGAAAGTTACTGATGTTTATCTCGATCGTTTGCCTGAAGACAAAGTGCCTTATTGGGATTTTGACGATCCGGATATTCCTGCTGCTTCGCGTGATGCATCTGCTGCGTGTGTGGTAGCCTCAGCGCTTCTTGAACTCAGCGGCTATGTAGATGAAGAGAAGAGTGCGCATTACAAGAATGAGGCTATAGATATGCTTGCCTCCTTAAGCAGCGACAGATATCAGTCGGGTGACCGTAACAGTTCTTTTCTGTTACATTCCACAGGTCATCGTCCTGCCGGTAGCGAAATAGATTATTCTATAATTTATGCAGACTATTATTATATAGAGGCTTTAAACCGTCTGAAGAATCTTGATTCTCATTCTTCATCCTCTACAATTTTAACATCGGTTACTCCGTTTTAACATTGTTAAAATATATCGTAAAAAGCTCTCTATATGACGAAATCAATAAATATCAAAATTATAATGTTGACGATGCTGATAGGGTATTTATTTACCCTGTCGGCATTTGGTGAAGGCCGGCTCTTTAATAAGATTCCGGCTGTTGAGGGCTTGGATAATAATAGGTTCACGACCTACGATATAACTCGTACGAGCGATGGATTTACATGGTTTGCTACTGATCGCGGACTTTTACGGTTTGACGGAGAGTATGCTGTCAAAATACCTCTAAATGAAGAAAATTCAGATAATGAAACTGTAAAAGTATTGGTGCCTGCTGATGACGGCGGTCTGATACTTTCCACTGCCTCAGGGTTATACCGTCTTGATACTCAGAATCGGCACCATGTGATGACAAGGTTAATGGATGGAAAACCGCTATCAGCTTCAAGTGCTTTGAGTGTACCGGGTAAATTCGCTCTTATCGGCAGTGACGAAGGGCTGATTGTCTTTACGCCTGATGGTCAATCACGTCAGATAAAGGTGAGACAAGATATACTTGATCTCTCGAATAAGGTGATTGATATGTCTTTGGGTAAAGACAGAATATTTATTTTGACTAAAGGAGGTATTTATAGTCTTGACATGGACACATTTGCCACTGAACAGATTGGTGATGCCGAGTCTGTTGAAAAATTAGGTGNCACAGCCTTGGCAACTACCGATAAATATGTCTATATCGGCACTTCCGGCAATGGTGTATGGCGATTGAATATTTCTGACGGGGAGCTGAAAGAGGCATTTGAGTTCTCTAAGGGGAATGTCGTGACGTCAATGAAAGTAAACCGGGATGGCTCAGCTCTGTTTGTAGGTACTGACGGGNGTGGTGTAACAAGGATTTCTCTCCCTNCAGAAGAAATATCCGCTCAAGCACGTCATCTGGCTTCAGATCCCAATAGTTTGNCAANNAANCAAGTATATTNCATTTTTANNGATGANGNCGGTCNTTTGTGGGNGGGTTACTATCANAATGGTGTANACTNCAACNCCTTCGTGGAATGGCCTTTTTGAGCTTGTGGATGATCCTTCAAGTTTTAACACGCGCGACGTGCCTGTAAGAGCCTTAAGTCTGGACAATGGCAGGATTACAATTGGCACAAGAGAAGGAATCGTGGTATTTGAACGTAGTTGCTCGACCGCCTGGACGGTAAGAAGTCCCGAGTTGCGTTCTGAGATGGTGATTTCTCTTCTCAATCACAATGGAAAAACTTTTATTGGAACCTATGGGGGTGGTCTTCAAATACTTGATCCAATTTCCCGACAAGTAAGTGATTTGCCTGTGAAAGGATATCAACCGATATTTCGTTCGGGGCATATTTTCGCACTTGCCTCCGATAAAGATGGTAATCTGTGGGTAGGGACAAACCATGGACTTTTAAAAAAGCCTGAAGGGAAGGAGCCCATACAGTATACATCGGCTAACAGTGGTCTACCCGATGGTAATGTATATGGCATTTTCTTTGATTCGGAAGGTAAGGGCTGGATATGTACTGAATCAGGGTTATGTGTCTATGATCCTCGTCAGGAAAAGCTACGCACGGATCTCTTTCCGGCAGATTTCCCGCGACAGACGCGTTTCCGCACTGTTTACGAGGATAGCCGACATCGGTTATATTTTGTGCCCGAGAAAGGTATGGTGATGTCTTCAAATATGGATCTGTCAGGTCCGTCTGTTTTCACACATCCGCTGCTTGATGGCGCAGACGCTAAAGGGGTAGTAGAAGATGGTAGAGGAAACATCTGGATTCCAACCAATAAAGGGATATTCCGGGTTGATGACCAGGGACATGTAATACGTTTTGGGTTAGCTTCAGGGCTTCCTTCACCATTATTCTTACAGAGTCAGCCCGTCTCTGATTCAGTGGGTCATATATGGTTCGGTAATTCAGCCGGTCTCATGCGTCTTTCAGAATCTAATATCGAGGCGTCTATTGAAGCTCAGCGTCCCCCTGTCCCTACAGTGTTAAAGATAAATGGCATGTCGGTGGATTTTGTTCCGCGTCCCGAGGAGTCTGACGGATCTTATCATATTGATATAGATAAAAGTTCTAATACGGTCAGGATAGAGTTCTCTACCTTCTCATACGCTTTTGAAGAACCCGAGTCATTTATTTATAGCCTTGATGGTGGAAAATGGCAACGTTTTACGAAAGATCTCTCGGTCACTCTCTACGAACTATCCCCGGGTTCTCATGAACTGCGTGTGAAAGCGGCCAACGATTCCGAAGGAGAGCCTGATATGACAGTGGTAAAAATTCATATTCCTTATCCGGCATGGTGGTACATATTGGGTGTGCTTGTGGTAGCGTTGCTGATTTGTGGTGTAATAGTATGGCGACAGTTAAGACGGAAATCAAATGAAAAACAAGAAGTTGATACTTCTGTCGCGGTTTCAGATGAGAACACTGAGGCGGTAGAAACAGAAGAAGTCGTACAACGCCAGAAATATGCTTCCAACACTCTTACACGAAACGAAGCCAGAGAAATTGCCCGTAAGATTGAAGAGGTGATGGAAAAAGAAAAGCCATATCTAAACTCTGAGCTTAAGGTTGGAGATCTTGCAGCTTTAGCAGGAATATCAAGCCACAGACTCAGCCAGTTTTTCAGCCAACATAAGGGTCAGACTTTCTATGACTATGTAAATCGTTTTAGGGTTGAGGAATTCAAGCGTCTGGTAAAGGAGGATAAGACCCGCTCTCTCACTCTTAGCGCTATGGCTGAAAAAGCAGGATTCTCCTCAAGAGCTTCTTTCTTCCGCCATTTCAAAAATATCGAGGGAATATCACCCGGAGAATACCTGAAAAATAATGAATGAGCTATGTTTCACGCCACCGGAAGTATCAAATAATTGTGTCAGACCATAGTCTCATAAAATTAAATGGTTTAACGCCAATTAATTACAAAGAAAACATGTCATAAAATTTGTTGACATGAGAGATATGATAATTCTCTTTGGGAGTTGATTGAATTGGATTAATTTTGCCATCGTTAACCTCGTTTCAGTGAAATAACTAATCGATATGGCACCATTGATTCCATCTAATCATTCAGTGATAGAGAATTTTTACCAACATTGTGGCAAACTTCTTCATTTCATCAAATCTCGTCTAAACAATAGTGATGATGCAGAGGATATGATGCAGGAAGTGTTTGTGCGGCTTTTGCAATATCCTAAGGAGATAGTTCCGGCAGGAATTAATCAACTGGCCTTTTCTATTGCCGTAAATCTGGTTAATGATTATTTGCGTCATTTATATGTGAAGTCGTTAGCTCATTGNAATCTCACCTTTTTTATGGATTATATCATAAATGAAACAGAAGAAGAGGTAGTGGGTAAGGATTTGAAAAGATTGGAGGAGACACGTCTTTCCACTATGCCACCCCAGCGCCGTCTGGTTTATACATTAAGAATTCACGAAGGGAGAAGTTCCAAAGAAGTAGCGGAAATGCTTCGTATATCGCCTCGCACGGCAGAAAATCATTTTTATATAGGAATTCGCCAGATGAGGGAGTGCTTTGNAAACAATTTGTAATNAAAGAAAACNGTGGAGCCGATGCNTTGTCAGTTTATCTGTTGCAGAAATAAATAAGTTNTTGNTTTCTAACTAACAATATAAAGTCTTCTATGAAATCTTTTGCCAAACNTATCGGAATCTTACTAAGTGTAGTAATGCCCGGTATAACATCTTTATCTTTGAATGCCATGGTAGTGACTTATCCTGCTCCGGATAATGTCCCGCTCAATAAAACATTTGCGGTGGAAGTAAGACAGAGCGGTCAGAGCGAATGGTTGCCGGTTGATGTGTATGCCGTAAAAGTGGATGAAACCATTGGTGGCGCGCATAACATAAGAACTGTTTCCATGGCCTATTTCGATTTTGACGGTGAGGTAGATGTGCGGGTCACATCCAACGATCTGTCAGTAAATGATGTAAAAGTGCGCCCGTTGTCTTATTCAATCCCGGTCAATATTGATGGAAATACTTTTAGCTTTACCCTTGATAAACCAAGAAATCTGTCAGTAGAAGTAAATGGTGAGATTTTCAATAATCTTCAGCTCTTTGCCAATCCGATCGATGAAAATAGACCCTCTGAAAAGGAACTGAAGAGACTAAAGAAGAGTGAAAAGTATCATTATTACGGACCGGGTTACCATAAAATTGAGACTCTGACACTTGGTGACGGAGAAACACTGTATGTGGCGGGAGGGGCTGTGATTGATGGCGATATACAGGTGGTCAATGCTGATAACGTGAAGATTTCAGGAAGAGGTATGATCTATCCTGAGAGAAAGATCGGTGTGATGGTAAAGGAAAGCCGTAATGTCGAGGTAAACGGGATTTTTACTACCCAATGTGCCGTAGGTGGTTCTGATTCAGTCAAGGTGGAGAACGTAAAAGTGATGAGTTACTATGGCTGGGGAGACGGGTTCAATGTATTTGCTTCCAAAAATGTGACGTATAAGCATATTTTCGCCCGTACTTCAGATGACTGTACAACCATATATGCTACACGAAAAGGTTTCAAGGGAGGGTGTAGGAATATATCTACGGAAGATGCAGTACTATGGGCAGATGTGGCCCATCCTTTTATGATAGGTTTACATGGAAGTGCTGCGGAGTTAGGTGCTGACGCTCCTGCCGATACCATAACCGACATTGTCTACCGGAATGTTGACGTTATAGACATGCATGAGAATCAGATTGATTATCAAGGTGTGTTCGCTATCCTTGCCGGTGACAACAATATCGTGAAAAATATCACTTTCGAGGATATTCGCATTGAAAACTTCCGGCGAGGTAAACTGATAGACATACGTATACCGTGGAATAAGAAATACTGTGCCGCCCCCGGTCAGTGCATAGAGAATCTCCTGTTTAAAGATATATACTATAATGGCGACCGATCTGAACTATCCCTTATCATAGGATATGATGAGACACGTAGGATAAAAGGAGTGACTTTTGATAATCTTGTCATTAATGGCGAGCATATCTACGATGATATGCCCGGGAAGCCCAAATGGTATAAGACTGCCGACATGGCTCGCATCTTCATCGGCGAACATGTGGATGATGTCGTTTTCAAGTGATATTTCGAGGTAAGTATTATTAGGTTTAAACTCCATATAATAATATTTATGGGCGGATAGACAGAAAAATCTATCCGCCCATAATTATATTATATGGTATCAAAAAATGAGAGTGAATGAAATTATTACCTAAGTCTCATATCATCATTCAGAATATTGTTACCCTGTATAGTGAATGAGATCTTTATATTATAATTTTACAGTTGTCTTTTTTCCTGCGTAAGAGATTTTCTTTGATTTCGGTTCTGTTTGATGGCCTGAAGCAGACGTCTGATCAACTAATGAAACATTGAATTTCCGGTTTTTCAACATTCCGGGATATGCACCGTCACGGTCGGAAATAGTAAGGGTGTTATCTGCATCATTCCAGGTGAATGTGATACGTGATGACTTGCCATCTTCGTAGTTGTAATTATCAAACTCATCCTCATAGAGAGTGAAACTTCCGTCAGCTCCCGGATAAACACGGATTTCAAGATTGTCCCATTTCTTTTGTCCGGAATATTGTACATCCGGTCCGAAGGGTATGATGGAACCCGCCTTTACGTAGAGAGGAATAATATCAATTGGCACTTCTTTATTGTCGGTAGTGCCACCTGCGATGCGTCGATTGGTCCAGAAATCCCACCAGTCATTGCCTTGAGGCAGATAAACCTGCCAGGTCTTAGCTTCCGGTTTTGTGACAGGAGCTACGAGGATGTTTCTTCCAAACAGATATTGGCCTCCTATGTCGTGTGTTTTGGGATCGGCCACATAATCCATAATCAGGGGACGCATGAAGGTGCCGTCATTTGCAGATACATCCCATGAGGTGCTGTAGATGTAAGGCAACATGCGATAGCGCAGACGTATAGATTTGGCAAGTGATTCAAAAACAGGATCTCCCGGATCTCCAAACTGCCAGATTTCACGAGGGATGTCTGTACCGTGGGAACGCATCATGGGACAGAAGGCANNGAACTGCATCCAACGGTTGTAAAGANCCTGAAACTTNGGATTACGGNCACCTCCGTCTTTTCTCCACTGCCANGCGAAGAAGCCACCNANGTCNCTGTTCCAGTTGGGAATGCNCATAAGTGTGAAGTTAAGGGCTGCCGGTATCTGATTGTTAAATACTTCCCAAGAAGAGACGACATCGCCACTCCAGGTATTTGACCCGAGTCTCTGCTGGCCTATATGACCCGATCTTGTGAGAATTACAACACGTTTATCGCGGTTTTGAGCTTTCTGATGTTCTGCGATACCGGTATTATGCATGAGGGAATAGGCATTTTTTACGCCACGGTAAGAACCTTCGTGTGTCATCACCTCATAATCCTTATCTTTTTTCTCAATATGGTCGGGTTCTGTAGAATCAAGCCACCAGCCATCGTTACCGATAAAACTGAATATGCCGTCGTTCAGATAACGCCAATAGATATCACGGGCTTCAGGACTGTAGACATCGTATGGTTGTGCACCGCTTTCAGGAGGCCATGTAAGAAAATCAAGCATGTGCCCTTTGCTGCTCAGCTCGGCATACTGAGGTGTCTTGGGACCGAATCCGGGCCAGCTGACAATCATGAGCTTCGCATTGTTTTTATGAATCTCGTCAATCCATTTCTTTGGATCCGGGAAATTTGTCTTATCGAAAGTCTGGCCATTCCAAAGAGAATCGGTTTGATTATATTGAGGCCAATAACGCCAGTCCTGAATCATAACATCGATAGGAACACCGAGTTCGCGGTATTTCTTGAGTACATCAAGCGACTCCTGTTGTGTGACGTAGCGTTCCTTGCATTGGAAAAAACCGTATGCCCATAGCGGGAGCATTGGCGCGTGTCCTGTCAAATCACGTACGCCCGCTATTATTGCATCAGGTGTGTCTCCTAAGATGAAATAATAGTCAGACGCATCTCCAAGTTGTGAGAACTCCATCAATTGTGGATTATCTGTGAAATCGGAGATCGAATAGTTGTCTATGTAGACTGCATACCCTTTTGTCGGTGACATAAAATAGGGAGAGTAGGTAAACATATTTTCATTCTGGAGATGATGGCTGGAATTGCGGCGGTTCATGTGTCCATCCATTACCTGTCCGATGCCGTAAATAGGTTCAACCTCATCGAGCATGAAGGACTGATGGATTCGGGTATAGTCAGTGCCGTTATGATTCTCAGGAGTGAAGGAGGTAGAGTAGTCAGTCAACAGTAATTCTCCCGTAGGCTTGGTGAATGTCACTGCACCGGTTTTTGTATCAACGGTAACGGTCACTTCCGAAGATTTGGCTGTTTGACTGTCGCTATCTGAGGTTGTTTTCACGTTTACCGCTTCCGGGGTTTTGATAACGACAAGACTGTTTTTGTCAGTAGTCTTACCTTTTGGAGTCTTGTGCACCCGCACTATAGTGGGGGAATAAAATGTGACGCCGATGTCCATTCCGCGTGCATCACATTCAATCTGTGGCGTTGCCGCGTAAGCCGAGACTGCTGTCAGAGCGAGCGTCAGGGAAATAAACTGTTTCATGGTAATTATTAATTATNGAAAAGATGTTTTGTAAATCTTATGGGTATAAATAATTTTTTTAGCAAAATTAGTAAAGATATGAAAATCCACAAAGATACTAATGTTGAAACAAGTAATAGCCATGTTGAAATGAATAAAAATCTATTGTATGGAATACATAAATAAACTAAATTTGCAACGAAACGTAATAGATTTTCGGTTAATCAATATTAACTTCCTGCCTTTGGATACTATAAACGGAGAAACATAATGAAGCGAGTTTTTGCTGTTTGCTTATTTATGGTAATGTCAATCGTATCATTCTCTACGATGGCCACCACACTAAGTGACCGGATTTTCTCAACAATTACAGATGCCCGGTCACTACCGAGTGCAGGTTAGAACGGCTGTGGGTAATGGGATGCCATTCGGTAATCCGGCTGAAGTGAATTTTACTATTCATCGTCCCTGGTGGGCAACGGGATGGGCCTTGACGGGATATGCTCTTCTTCTATTGACGCTATGTTCGGTGGGTTGGATGATCTATCGTAGAATCGAGAATAATAGAATTGAAAAAAGGCATAATGAGGAGAAAATGCTCTTGCGAATGACCGAGCTCATAGATCGCTGTAACTATTACGAAGAGATACTTAAAGTAAACGTAGAGAATGCAAAGGAAGATTTAAAAGAGAAAATTGATCATCNGGAGCAGAGGAAAAGTGCTTATGAACCGTTGCAACCGGAAATGTCGCAAGAGGATAAAGATTACCCGAAATCCTGTCAGCCATGTCCACAACGTGTCGCTTACGGGAAGCACACGACGCACAAGTTACATTGCTAACGTCAACTATGCATCACGTCAGGGTATCGTCAAGAAATCAGGCTTTGAAACATTCAGGGGACGTATTGAAGTAACCCAGCGTCTGTTCAATGACAAAGTGAAGCTTCGTTTCGGGCTCTTAGGCCGTAGCGATCGTAGGAATGCAACCACTACNGGAGGAGCCTACAGTCAGGCAACCCGTCGTAATCCAACAGAACCTGTGAAGAATGAAGACGGCACATGGTATGAGAATCTCAGTAAATTTGAGTATGAGAATCCCGTGGCCTTGATAGAGGAGAGTGAGGGAAATTACAAGAATACCCAGCTGCGCTACAACCTCTCTTTGGTGTATAACCCGATACGTGATCTTACTCTGCAGGCTAATTATTCATATAACCGCAATAACCAGACGCACGGTTACGGGGAGACCCATAATCATATCTCCGCCAAACGTGACGGACGTGACGGTTGGGCACAGGTTGACGCAGGAATATGGATTGAGAAGTTATTTGAGATCACTGCACAATATAATGCCATATTCAATCAAAATAAATTGACAGTCCTTCTCGGATATAGCTATAATGAAAAATAGCGGTGAGACGCTTGGCGCAAATAACTATGGATTCCAGGATGATAATTTCGGAGGNTGGCATAACATCGGTATCGGAACGGCGNTGAANGATGGTAAGGCAGGTATGTGGTCATCCCGTTACGCCACAAATCTGATCGGCTTCTTCGGCCGTGCATCATACGCATACGCCAATAAGTATCTTCTCATGGCCTCCCTTAGGTATGAGGGCGCGAGCCAGTTATGGGGCACTGATCATGCATGGGGATGGTTCCCGTCGGTCTCTGCCGGGTGGCGTATAAGTCAGGAGAATTTCATGAAGGACCAGACTGTTTTCAACGACTTGAAGCTTCGTGTAGGCTACGGTGTCACCGGTTCACAACCCGCCAACTCATTTCTTGGAGTAGCCATGCTCAAATACGGATCGTATGCTTACGTCAACGGCAATTGGATCCAAACTATCGTACCGGCCTCAAATCCGAATCCTGATTTGAAATGGGAGGAAAAGAAGGAGTTTAACGTAGGTCTTGATTTTTCTACACTCGATGACCGCCTTAATGGTTCTATTGACTTCTATAATCGCAGAATTGACGGTCTGATTTATGATTATTCTGTTCCCACACCTCCTAATCTTTATAACTATACAACTGCCAATGGCGGAACAATGGAAAACCGTGGAATTGAAGTTCTGGTCAATGCGGTGCCTGTAAGGATTCATAATTTCGAGTGGAACACTAATTTATCCTTCTCTTACAATTCTAACAAATTGAAGAGTCTTTCCGGCAGTGTCTTTAAGACTGAGTATGATTATTTTGATACCGGTTGGGCAGAATATTCAGGTCAAGGCACCTCCTCTCACCGTGTACAGGTTGGTCAGAGTATCGGTAATTTCTATGGCTTTAAAGTTGTGGATGTAGATGAGGAAGGCCGCTGGATATATGAGGACAGAAACGGCGAACTCATAAATTATAAAGACTTCAATCACGCTCCCGATGATAAACATGTAATTGGTAACGGTCTTCCAAAATGGTATGTTAACTGGAATAATACCTTGCGCTATCGCGGTTGGGATCTCAGCATAACCATGCGAGGTGCCTTTGATTACCAGATTATCAATGGTGCACGTATGAATTATGAGAACAGTAAGAACAGTCGTTTCGAAAATCGACTGAAATCCGTTTCTGATAAAATATTCGGTAAGGTGCCTTTGAGTAAGGAGGTGGAACCGGAATATAACAGCTACTACGTGGAGAACGGTGATTATTGGAAAATCGATAATATAACTTTAGGTTATTCCTTCGGTAAACTCGGTAAATATGTTCAGGAATTACGCATATATGGATCTGTATTGAATACCTTTACCTTCACAAAATATAAGGGTATCGACCCGGAAGTATCGACAGATGGCCTGACTCCGGGCTATGATACACGCGACCGTTATCCGAGTATACGCTCCTTCACATTTGGAGTAAATGTAAGCTTCTAACCTTAAATCTACGTGAATATGAAATTTAATAAAATACTTACATATATAGGTGTGGCAGGTGTATTAGCATCCACCGCAGCGTGCACCGACCTCAAAGATGAGGTATACGGTTCGGTCGTGTCTTCACAATACACTCCGAAAACCGAACAGGATATCAGTTCTATCGTGAACGCTGCTTATATTCCCTGGCGACAGACCATGCTTCTTTGGCAGGGTGTGGTGAGGACGCAGGAATTGTCTGCCGATCAGGATGTCATACCGGCACGTCTCGGTATCGGTTGGGTAGACGGTTATATCTACAAACGCTGGCATCAGCACACATGGACGAGTGAGGATGAGGGTATGATCAACGGTTGGGAGCGTACTTTCGACGGTATAACTGCTTGTAACCGCGTCCTTTCACAGATTGAGGATAATGTAATTGATATTCAAGGCGAGGCTCGTGATCGCCTGATATCGGANCTGAAAGTTTTACGNGCNTCCTACTATTACATTCTGGTAGACCTTTATGGTAATGTGCCTATTGTAAAAGATTTCAAAGACGTTGATCTTCCCAAGCAATCTACACGTCGTGAGGTTTTTGATTTCATTATACAGGAGGTGACAGATAATCTGCCTAATCTTTCAGAAGAGGCACGCGGATACTACTATGGGCGTTTCAACAAATGGTGTGCCCATACGCTTCTTGCAAAAATGTATCTTAATGCAGAGGTATGGGTGGGTGAATCTATGTGGGATAAATGTATCGCTCAGTGTGATGCCGTTATCAATCATGCCGACGCAACCGGTGATTATGCACTTGAAGCCGATATCAACGCACCATTTGTTACTAAGAATGAGGATTCAAAAGAACTCATATTCGCCCTGCCTTTTGATGAGCTTTATGTGACCGACTGGAATGCTTTCGATTTCCATCTCTATACTCTGGCTCCTGAGAATCAGGCTACATACGGATTTACCGATCGCCCTTGGGGTGGTGTCTGTGCAATTCCACAGTTCATCAANTCATTTGATCCGGATGATGAGCGTTTGGCGGAATGGTATATTCAGGGCCAGCAGTATGATGCTGCCGGTAATATCCTGAAGCGCAGTTCTGACGGTAATCCACTTATATTCGAGGTGGATGTTCCCTAAATCGATGCCTCAGATGTAGATGATGGTTTCCGTTGGGGTAAGTTTGAGTATGCTCAAGGNAACACCAANCGTCTGAGCAATGATTTTCCTATATTCCGTTATGCCGACGTGCTTCTGATGAAAGCTGAATCACTTATGCGATCCGGTAAAAGCGGTGCAGGCGAACTTGTCACTCAAGTCAGGGAGCGTGCATTCCGCAACAATCCCGGGAAGGCTTTGGTTACGGATGAGCAGCTGAAAGAGGGAAGTAATTATGATTACGGACGCCGTGATGAATATGAAACCACTCATGAAGGTGGTGCCGATATACTTTATGGACGCTTTCTCGATGAGTTAGGCTGGGAATTCTGTCANGAGGGTCGCCGTCGTCAGGATATGATCCGGTTCAATGTATTCACTACTAAGTCATGGTTCTCACATGATAAGAGTGATGCTGACAAGAATCTCTATCCTATTCCCAATAAGGCATTGTTGACCAATAGTAATCTCAAGCAGAACCCGGGCTATTGAATATTATTGTAATTCTCTAATCTGAAGATTATTATTTACCGGCATTAGTTATTTAGGTTGTAAGAGTTTCCGGCAAATAAATCTTAAGGGAGGCAAGTAAGCACCATCTACAGAAGATGCTTACTTGCTATCTCTTTTCTTATAACTTCCCCTCGAAAGAAAATTATTCTTTATCTTGACGGTATGAAACCAAGCTTTTTATAGTATCTTTGCAACATTAATCTTCTCAGCCATCCACCGGGCTGACCCTATACCGTGGATATACTCTATATCGTGGATATACGGAGACATCCTGTCACATTCCATTTAGAAATAATAATTTATCTATACATGAAAACGATTCCCGGATTTATACTTACTGCGACCGCGCTCTCAGCAATCCTGACCGCCAATGCACAGACATTCCTCCATTATTCCACCACAGATACCGGTCGTTGGACTGAGGGAAAGACAGTTAAAGCACAACTCTCTCCCGACTGTGAGGATGTGGTGAAAACGAATGTGGACACTCCGATAACTACATTCCACCGTTGGGGNACAACNTTTAATGAACANGACTGGAAAGCTCTCGGTATGCTNAATCGAGATCAGCAAGACGAGATTCTGAGCCGTGCGTTCTCTCCTGANGGTGANCTCGGNTTCTCNATGGGGCGNATCTCAATGAANGCCAACGANTATGCNCTCGATTGGTATTCATGCAGCGATATGCCCGGCGACTTCGATCTGAAGTATTTCAATATTGAAAGGGATAAGCTGACTATCATTCCATATATCCGTGCCGCTCAGAAATATAACCCGGATATGACATTCTGGATGTCGCCATGGAGCCCTCCGGCATGGATGAAAATTAATAACCATTATGCAGTGCAGAGCAGTCCGCANAGTGACCTTGATCCNCGTCNNGATTATCTGTTGTTNGGNGATNACGANCGCTCCGACAATGANCAGGTTAACCCNGACAAAGAAAGATTTCCCCGNCGNATGGCNNCNCAGAGTTTCTTCATACAGGAACCACGGTATCTGCAAAGTTATGCAGATATGTTCAGCAAGTTTATCGATCTTTACGCCGAGCAGGGAGTGCCCATCAATATGGTGATGTATCAGAATGAAGCCTACAGTTATACTCCTTATCCGGGATGCCCCTGGCTCTCTGACGATATAATACGCTTCAATATGGATTATCTCTCTCCCACGCTCAAGGAAAAGAACCCGGATGTAGAACTATGTCTCGGCACATTCAATACCAATCGCTATGACCATGTGAAGGAATTGCTTTCCGAGCCCCGTATGAAAGATAACATCAAGGGTGTCGGTTTTCAGTGGGAAGGCGGACAGATTCTTCCGAAAATTCGTAAGGATTTCCCTGACTACCGTTATATAAGCTCAGAAAGCGAGTGTGGTAACGGTGCGATGGACTGGAGAGCCGGAGAGCATACATTCCATCTCATAAACCATTATATCGGCAACGGCTGCTCGGACTATAACAACTGGAATCTTATACTTGCCGACAATGGTGAAAGTCGCTGGGGCTGGAGACAGAATGCTCTTGTGCGTGTCAATTCCAAAGACAGGACTTACGAATATGTGCCGGAATGGTATGCCTATCGCCATTACAGTCATTTTATAAAGGAGGGTACCAAGATTGTGGGCTTCCAGCCAACCGACGACCGGAGGACTCCGGTGCTTGTGGGTCTGAACCCGGAGGGAAAATATGTGATTGTGGCAGGAAATCTGAGCGATGATGAGAAAAAAGTGAGTGTTGAAATAAGTAATAACTACGTAAATATCACTCTTGCTCCTCACTCATTCAACTCTTTTGTACAGAAATAGTGAGTATGTATGACCCTGCAAAGGGCATTGAATGATTTAAAGCGCACCTTACAAACGGTATTAAATGGTTTATAGAACATCGTATAATATGAAAAAAATAATACTAACAATCCTGTGCTTGGCCACATATACATACATGTTTGGCTCCAAGTCCTCTGAGGTTCCATCGGAGAAAGATATGGGAGCATATCTGTTCACATATTTCAGCGACCCGACCCATTCTCTATTTATGGCCACGAGTTATGATGGATACGAGTTTACAGCTGTGAATGACTCTAATCCGGTGATAGCGGGGGATACTATCGCTGAGCAGCATGGCATACGTGATCCGCATATCTATAGGGGTCCGGACGGTAAGTTTTATATGGCTATGACCGATCTTCATATTTTTGGTCAACGGGCCGGTATCCGTGATACTCGCTGGGAACGTCCTGATGAGTATGGTTGGGGTAATAACCGTGGCATTGTGCTTATGAAGTCAGACGATCTCATACACTGGACTCATAACGTAGTGAGAATTGACAAACTTTTCCCTGAAAAATATGAGGAGGTGGGATGTTTCTGGGCCCCTGAAACCATCTATGATCCGGTCGAGGAAAAGATGATGGTCTATTTCACTCTTCGTGAGNGAGGGGAGAAGTTGGAAGGGGGTGACCCCAGGACTAAGAAGTCACGCTTATTTTACGCCTATACCGACCCGGAATTTACAACGTTTGTGAGTCAGCCTGAAGAATTATTCGTCCATCCTAATAAGGATATACAAATTCTTGATGCCGACATTATCGAAATGCCTGATGGTCGCTATTTCATGACTTACTGCTCACAGGAAAATCCCGGAGGCGTGAGATATGCTATTTCCGACAGGGTGAACGGTGGATATGTCTACAACGACCGATGGATTGACACTGAGCCGGGTGCGTGTGAAGCTCCCACTACTTGGAAACGTATCGGAGAAGACAAGTGGGTGGTGATGTATGACGTGTTCAGTATCCATCCTAATAATTTCGGATTTGTGGAGACTACAGATTTCGAGACCTTCACTCCTCTCGGCCATTTCAACGATGGCCCGATGAAGGCTACTAACTTTCAAAGTCCAAAACATGGTGCTGTGATACCGATCACAAAAGAGGAAGCAAAAAAATTAGAGGATTATTGGAAATCGCGCAGGCTAAAAGCTATGCCGTAATAATTTGGCTATTTACAGAAACTCGCTGTCTTCTTTTTATGGAGGACAGCGAGTTTCTGTATTTTATTCTTTGAAAGGATCGAGGGCGGAGTTGGGCACTCCATTCTCAAAACAACCGAGGATGTATCCACCGTTATAGTTCTCAGGGGCTTCCGGTTCCCAGTAAAAGATACCCTCTACATCCGCTTTCATCAGTTCGGTAAGGAATTCTTTACACGTATCGCCTTCATAATATGGCATGCCGATTTCACATATCATCACAGGGCGACCATATCGCTCCTTCAGATAATCGATGTTGGCCAGAGCATCGGAAGTTACTTTTTTCCATCCTCCCGTTTCACCTGATTGTTCCGCCCAATAGGGATAGATTGACATACCNATCATATCATATTTCCCACCNTTCTCNTCGAGAAGTCCGAACATACGGTCATATCGTTCCCGATCGTTGCCATTGTCNAGATGCACGATAACTTTAGCATCGGGCAACACTGCCTTGACNGCATCATANCCGGCGTTGTTGAGAGCNGTGAGTTGTTGGGGATTGTCTACTGACCCTACGGGAAGCATCATTCCGGGTGTAGTCTCGTTTCCGATTTGTACCCATTCCGGAGTGACGCCGATATTTTTAAGTGCAGTCAGGGTCTTCGTGACATGGTCAGCCAGGGCCTTTTTCTGTTCCTCGAAAGAGAGCCCTTTCCAGGCTTCAGGCATTTCCTGTTGTCCCGGATCAGCCCAATGATCTGAAAAGTGAAAATCTATCATGGTGCGCATACCGAGATCGTTGGCCCGTTTTGCTTTCGCCATTACATCCGGGATGGAATTCCAACCATCTTTAGGATTGACCCACACACGCAGACGGATAGAATTTACGCCACAGTAGTCACGGAGGAGCTGCATACATTCCATTTCTTGGCGTTCTTCTCCGGGTGTATAGAATTTGTATCCCTCCGCTTCCAATTGTGACAACCAGCCTACATCGGCACCCTTGGCAAATTCGCTGCCGGGGCTTACGGCATTCGCAAAAGTAGTGACTGATGCAAAGAGGAGGGGAAGTATAAATTTGAATTTCATGATAAATGATATTTTGGTTTTGTTAGAAAATATCTCAAAGATCGTGAATCCTGTCGGTCTGTTTCCATTTTCCGATCATGACATAATTGTTGTCTTTGGGATGAATACTGTCTTTTAATTGGTTCATGTGTTCCACTACCGACTTGTCGACATATTCATGTGTCTGTGGGGCTACTTTGATAAGATCAGCCAGCTCCATAGGCACAAAGGNCATGACGAAATTNTCAGGAGTAGACTGCTGAAGCCAGTTGGTTTTNATGNCGACAGTGCCGATATTGTCAAGCATAAGATGTGCNAAGTTANNACGCAGNGNTCTCCTGTCAACTACTAANGGNGTGAGNGCCGGGANAGAAAATGCAGAGTCAGTTTTGATTTCCGATTTATTCTTACTTCCTTTTTTTCGTTTTGTGGGAGTAGCGTGCTCCGGATCTGCAAGGAGAACCAAGGCAAAAAAATCGGGAGTAGAACGGTACTCATGCACCGGCAGCCTTCGGTCACCCCAATTATAAGAGAATGTNGGGTGTAGCTGACCGTCACTATATATATACAGGGAGTCCTGACGAGCAATAGTGCTGAACACGCTGTAGTCGAATTGTGATGCACCNGTGGGATTGCCTACCATAACTTCGTTGGAGTAATCAGGCATGACTGCAAGATGNCGTTTNGTGACAGACGATTTGATCCGGCCCTTGAAATCCTGGGTCCAGATATTGGCATAGTGACCGGAATATCTGAAGGGTGCGGCGGCGACAGTGACTATTTTATTTTCCGTGTCGACATGTATTCGTCCTTTCTCTAACTTATAGGCTAAGGGAACATTCTGTATAAAACTACCGTCTTTGGCGTCATACATGAATATCTTTGTAGTGCCGGGTTGTACCATGTANATTCTTTCAGCCTCTTCNTCCACGTAAATATCACTTGGAGCAATTGTATATTGACCGGGGCCGTGTCCACGATCACCGATTCTTCCCAAATAGCGGCCTGACATGTCGAACTGGCGTACGACACCATCGGTATACACGATGATACGGTTGCCCGACACCCATGTCATTCCATCGGCAACAAGGGCGGAGTTGCTGTTTTGAAGGCGTATGAACCGTATATCTTCAGCAAGGTCAGTGAGTTTTAACAAGATTATGCTGTCAGCTTTTTGCAGGTTCACAATAGTGACAGAGTCTTTACCCACAGCAATCTTTTCCGCTATCACCGGGCAATCGTCAAGCGCGCTGAGAGCCCCCTCACGCTGTTTTTGCGGGGTATGCCCACAGGAGGCACCTGCGATAGTGACAGCCATCAATAGTGTGAAGTTCAGCAGGTATATGATTACTTTTTTCATTATTATGTCACAAGATAGAGCGGTATCCNCTNNGTTTGCTGATACGACAGGTAACTGAGTCATAAGGGCGATTAATGGAAAACAGTTTGCAAAAATATAATAAATTTTTGAGATTCAAGTGATTCAAAAGAGAAAATTTATAGGATAAGGCCTTTGTAGACGGTTTACTTCCTCCACAGACATTACAAATTAATGGATACAATCCTGAAGTCACAGTCGATTCTGTCAGGAAATACTTGTAATAAAATATAAATACTTGTGAGAGGATATAAATACTTGTAATAAGGTATAAATCACTGTGTATTGGCGAAAGAGTAGTTATTATTTGAAAAAAGAGAAGATTTTTTAGCATTAGTTTGCAGTTTGAGAATATTAGTGTAATTTTGCTTGCAAGATATACCTGCCTGAAAAACATATTAACTAAATAAATTCTTAATGAAACAATTCTTATCAAAATTAGCAATGACAATGGCTACACTGACCGGTGGACTTCTCCCGGTCGGTGCGGCTAATGCACCTATTAAAGTGGATAGGGTAGAGCCTCCATATTGGTGGACCGGTATGCAGCAGGATACACTGCAGATCATGTTGCATGGTCATGACATAGCAGCTGCCACGGCTTCACTCAATTATCCCGATGTAAGTATAGTGGAACAAGTGAAGCTTGATAACCCCAACTACCTTTTCCTGTATCTTAAAATCGGAAAAGAGGCNGCTCCCGGCACTCTGGACATAGTGCTTTCAGAGGGGAAGAAAGCTGTGAAACTCCCTTACGAATTGAAGGCGCGTACCACCGACCCGAGTGTGAAGAAAGGCTTTGACGCTTCCGATGTGCTGTATCTTGTTATGCCGGACCGTTTCGCCTCCGACGGACGTGACAATAAAGATGCAGTGAAGGATTTCACTTATCCTGTGACACCCGACCGAGATAATCCTAACGGACGACATGGTGGTAACATAGGGGGACTCAAGCAACATCTTGACTATATNGANTCGTTAGGAGTGACAGCAGTATGGGTATGTCCTGTACTTGAAAATGATATGCCCGGTGGCTCATATCACGGGTATGCCACTACAAACTACTATCGTATCGACCCGCGNTTAGGTACCAACGAGGAGTGGAAAGAGTTTATTGACGAGGCTCANAAGCGTGGCATAAAAGTGGTGATGGACATGATCTTTAACCATTCGGGAAGCAATCATCCATGGATGAAAGACAAACCGTCAAAAGACTGGTATAATTTCCCTGANAAATTTGTGCAGACAAATTACNGACTTTCCACCGTGCATGATCCATACGCAAGTGACTATGATTATAAACGCACGGTTGACGGTTGGTTTGTGGAATCAATGCCTGACCTCAATCAGCGCAACAAACATCTCATGAAGTATCTAACTCAAAATTCAATATGGTGGATTGAAGATGCCGGCATAGACGGTATACGCATGGATACCCACCCATACGCGGATTTCGAGGGTATGGCAGGCTGGTTGAGAGATGTGCGTAAGGAATATCCGGCTTTCAACATTGTCGGCGAGTGCTGGTATGGCAATGAGGGTGGCGAGGCTTTCTGGCAGAAGGGGTCTTTCACCAACAGAAAGGGAGACCCTGAACTGGAAACCGTTATGGATTTCGTACTGTCAATCAAGGCACGTGAGGCTTTCTCCTCTCAGACTGATCCGTGGAACGGTCTGAACGCAATGTACGACCATCTTGCGCTTGATTATCTGTTTCCTGATCCAACCAAGATACTCACATTCCTTGATAATCATGATACCGACCGTTTCCTGCTGGAGGAACCGGAAGATTTGGGTTGGTGGAAACAGGCGATCGCTTTCCTGCTTACCACGAGAGGTATTCCGCAACTCTACTACGGTACCGAGATACTTATGAATGGATCGAAAGAGGGTAGCGACGGTTATGTACGCCGTGATATGCCGGGTGGTTTCCCTGATGATACCGGCGAGGTCGATGTTTTCACCGGCAAGGGTCTCTCTGCCAATCAACAGGAAGCCATGGCCTTCATGAAGAAGATACTCAACTGGCGTAAAGGGAATGAGGTGATTGCCAAAGGTTCACTGAAGCATTTCATGCCTTATCAGGGTGTGTATGTATATGAGCGCAAGTTAGGTGACAAGCAGGTGGTAGTGATGATGAACGGCAATGACACCCCTGTCACTATGGATATGGAACAGACTCTTGAGATNCTNCCTTANNGCACCAAGAAACGNGATATGCTNTCAGGTGAGACTGTGACNATNTCCGAACAGATGACNTTCCCNCCTCGNGCNCTCTACATATCTTGAATAAGGGGGTAATCTTGAATAAGGTTTATAACCTAATGTCTGTTAAGATTCTGTAGTCTTCTGAGAAAACTACAAATGTCTCAGGATACCTCAGGATGATTGGCAATCGGGACAGATTCCTTTGATCATGAAGTTGATGGAATTGACCGAGAAACCTTCGGGCATACTGACAGAGGGAGTATTTATCTGAGGGAAACAGAACACCCGGTTGCACTTCTCGCAATAGAAATGAGCATGGAGATCATCATCGGCCTTATGCCGTTGATGGTCTCCATGACATATTTCATAGCGTGTTATACCTCTTCCATCCTCGA
>WFLX010004460.1_pt1 | contig 38983 bp, 27 predicted proteins | sample 4967041 | NCBI WGS metagenome assembly WFLX01 (sample SAMN12857096, study PRJNA449069) | gut metagenome | isolation source: stool from male and female vole | host: Microtus ochrogaster | place: USA:Florida | collected 2017
CTTCTCTCCTCCTGTAATGAAAATCATATCCCCACGGAAGGGAAGCTGNTGNAGTCCGAAACAATAAGGACNTGGCTTCTTTCCTCCGAACTGGAATCGAAGTTTCTCTTTCGGGCGGTATATCTTGATGAATTTCTCGCCTTTGTAGCCGAAGATGGGTGACTCCTTGGTGGAGGTGTAGCGATAAGTGCCTTTTTCACCTACACCCTCATACGAGTCTAATGATACTACATTGTATTTTATCAAGATATCTGGCATAATGCCATACCGCTTCCAGTAGGCAAGTTCCGTAAATGAGAAGTGTTTCTCTACAAACTTGTACTTTTGGGGTGCTTCCTCCTTCTGCGCTGTTGTCGTAGATGAAGCGAGAGTAGTTATCTTTTGTGTTACAGGCAGCCTGTTCTTAGGAAAGAATGGCAGATTCTTTTCGTCGTCAGTATCTATGCAAAGGGAAAGGTCACGGTTGATGCACTCCAGAACCGTGCGAAACTGGGTGTCACAGCTGAGGTTGAGACAACCGGCAGCAAAGCGGAAGCAATCCCCTGACAAGTTGCCTCCTTGGTCTTTATATAAGTATATGTGCTTTGTATCTGAATAGAAATAGCTGCATGAGGGTTTAGTATCATGGTACTCAGGATTAAGGAAGTTCTTCTTCGCCTTCTTACAGCCAGAATAGTGCTCAAAGACAAGACGGCCGTTGTCTGTGAGCCTTAGAATCTCCTCTTTGATTTCTATCGTCTTCATATATTTCGTTTTATTGCTGACAGGGATTCCCAACATTCTGATGGTACCATTCCAACATACGCTTGTAGCCGTAGAACGGATTGAAACCACGTGCTGTTAGTTTGTTGTCTGCAAGTGCATCCATCAAATCCATATAACTATACACAATCATTCTTGACCCCTGATTCCTGTATTTCAGACATTTCCTATACCTCCATTTGGCAAGTGTGGAGTTAGCTATCTTCAACTGATATAGTATCACATTTTTTGTGACTAAAACGTCCTGCATCTTTCGATGTTGGCGCATACCATCTTTGCAGCACTCCTCATTTCCTGCTTTCGGCTTCTTTGATTGTTGAAGAATATCATGGATGCCCACTACTGCATCTCTGATTTCCCGAAGGTAGGTCTCGCCCTGAGACGGTTCGTACTTATTTGAGTCTTCCATAAACGTTATATTAAGTTGAACGAAGCAGACATAAAAATGCCCCACAACCGCTTTGATTGTGGGGCAAAATTACTATGCATGGTTCAATTTGTCGATTGGAGGTATTGGAACTTCCAATACTTCCAATATAATTATGAGACAAAAATGCCCCATAGTCAATCTGTGAACTCCTACTTCAGTATCTTGACGGCATTTGGTACACTCTGAAGTGCCTTAATAACATCACGCACGATTCCCTTTTGCTTCTCACTGAGGTGGGTAAGCTTGAATCCGTCAAACCTATGCATGGCAGCACTGAGATTCTTGGCTTGCAGTTTCATTCCAGAAGTAGAAAGCAACATGCCAGGTGAGCAAATGNTGGTTGACCACTTGCGCCCCAAGGCTCCGGCAGTTGAAAGCATATTGATTACAAGTCCGACATCGACGTTTCTTGCACAGGCAGAAATCATGTATTTGCAGGAGGGTCTGCCAGTCGCCAGAAGGAGAATAAGGTCTTCTGTTGAGATGTCAGGTGATAGTAGCTTGTACTTGCGGAACACCTCTGAGAGTCCGTCTTTGGCATCCTGTGGATAATCAACAAGAGGTAGGAATTCATTGGAAACGCAGACCGCTTTCCTGATGCCGATAGCATTGTACCTGGCGATCATTCTGATTGCATCTACCTCCTCAAAGGTGTCCGTGGCAAAGTTTTCCTCAGTAAATTTACGGTTTATGAGGATGTGCTTTACCTTGTTTCTGTCCGTTACCTCCTGCAATAGATCGCCGTAGGAACTTGACTCTTCAAGGAAGATGGGCATGGTCAGTCTTGCATGGTATTCCTCCATGAAAGCTTTGTAGCCAATCTTGTGGTTAATAACTCGGTTGCGGTAATCCTCGTAAGCTTTTACGAGCCATTGTGCCGCACCGTGAATCTCCATTGCATCATCCTTAGACGCAAAGAGAGAGAGTAGGCAGGATAGTAAAACCTGCATACATCCAACAATTGTTGTTCATAATGTATGACATTAAAAAGTGAATATTATGTAACGCATAATGCGTAAGTTTTTACTATCCTTCTCATATAGGTCAAACATCATTGTAAGATGAAAGTTCAACCCTATGAATCCACAAGATGACATCGGTCTATGCATTCTGCAATGCAAAATAGTCTTTAGGTCACTATTNGGTTTGCGGAATGATAAAATATTAGCTTATCGNTGAACATTTTCGATAAATTTTAAAAAGGGACATGTCCATGACGGATAGTTCCTCCTATNTNTATTTGNTTTCATTGAACCTATTGATAANATCCCATACCTTACTGAGTNACATACTGCCTTTGAACATAAGATTGAGTTTATTCCACATAATACTATTATCATTATATTTCTTTTAATATNNTTAGGTATTGCCGGCGTATCCATGTCGGCATTACAGGAAGATCTTTCTCCAGCGTTTCTTTTTCAGGATATTGAAGAATCAGATTACGAAAATCCATGTAGTCCTTTTCGGTCATGTTATGTTCTCCAATATACTTCATCGCCAGAACTATCAGCTTCCTTTTCTGCCCATGTATGGCAAAGTTTTTGGGAACGGCTCTTTTGAANGTGATAATCTGCTCACCCAATTTGACAACTCGNGCAGAACCAGANGTAAGATATATCGGATTCATTGGNATNTTAGTNGAAANTCCTAAAAGATTCAATGCNNCATCNCCNGTNGGNAATATTTGGGCATGATCACGTTTGCCAATAGCCTCTGCTATTTCGGAAGCAGACGGATAAACTATTCCAGAATTTGTATGCTCTGGCTTCAGATATACGCCGCGACACAAACGGATAAGAACTCCATCTGACACTAAATCAGACAGTATCTGACCAATATATTCGTCATCATATTCTGGAAAACTATTGTTGAAAAACAGTGTTCCATTATCTGCTTCATCTATATGCTGGCTAATTATATTTTTTATTTTCTCTTTCATTCACCACCATTTTACTCGGTTATTTTTGCAAAATTACCTATATTTTATTGGTTTTGCAAGTATTTGAAATGGAAACTACCTCCTAATGCTTTTATACATTCATGAAACATAACATTTTCTATGCTATCAATCGTTTTTTGTTATGGAAAAGCAACGATTATTTTTCTTTCAGCAATCCAATATAATTCCCGACTAAAGGGGGCACTCGTAAAAGCGTTTGGACTAAGCATAGATTTTTGTTAGCCTAAAGAGGAAGAATTTCTTGTCAACGATTCCACGTAGCATAGCTCTGAATTGTTTGATTTTTGCATTGAGAGATTCAGCAGATGCATTGGTTGAGCGATTGACAAAGTAGCTTAGTATCTCGTTCTCTCTGTTGTATATGGCAGCAGCCATGTCGTTGAAAGCCTTGTTGCCAAATTCATCCACCTTTGTGTACCATGAGTACAAGCTTTCAGCACCTTACTCTTTAGTGTATCTCCGTGAGAATATCATCCTCAGGAAGTGAGTAAGCGAGAAGACGGTCTTGATGTCGGGGAACTCCCGGAACAATATCTCCGCACGCTCTCTGCATATCAGTACACTTGCCTGGAGACATCATCAAAAGCCCCTTGCTGCGTACAAGCAGCTCTTGCCCTTGTCTCATCATTTTCCAAACGCTTTGGACAATACCTTCATCATCAATCCAGAAACCGTCATTCTCTGTAAGCTTCTTCATCCTTGGGCGATGCTCCTCCCTTGCATTGGCGTTCCGTGTCATTTGTTCGCGACGGTATTCCCTGCGCACCTCCTGCAGAGCCTCCAAACAGAACTGCTGATGGTGGAAGCGGTCAAGTGGAATCATGGTCTTGGGGAAGCATGCCCCTACAATACCGTACATATTTTTGTTAAAAATNCANAAAAATACTAATTATATTCCATTATATTGTTGTTAACAAATTAAAATACTTATATTTGTNCCCANATTTTAGAAGACTTNCACTGAATAGTANAATTTTAGTGCTGTTTTTATGTAATCGTAAATTAAAGTTAAAATGCANATTATTTTNTCNATTATTGCAATTATTTGTGCTGGTGTTAGTANTGTANTTGCCNTAAACAAGTTAATTAAATCTTTGTTGAGGNTTTCGATTCTATTACAAAAAGAGANTTACCATGATGTAACAAAACAANAAAATGGCATTGTATATAATACAAAAACAAAAAAAATAGAAGCAGACCAATCGCTTATCTTTCCATTCTAATATATCTAAATATATTTATGATAGATTTCAAGAAATTAGTTTCTAAATATGATTGTTTTGCATGGGTGCCAACAATTAGAGGTGCATTATCTTTAAATCTGATAAATGACTCTGAGAATGTTTTAGGAGATGTTGATAAATATGTATTTGAAATAAAAAATTACGATCATTTACGTTCTGAACATTATATTATAGCTTCCTCTCTTCATACTGTTAATGATTCTAAGGTTGGTAATGAGTATGCTCGCACTTTCCGCTATATTTTTACTGGTGTGATTAATAATGTTGAGAAAAATAAGCAATTTTTGTGTGAACATTCTCTAAATGATGATGATTGCGAATGGGAAAATTATTTTTCCAACTCGGGGCTTTTATTGGGGCGATTGACAATTGTTGCAAATGCTCAAGCTCAATGTGAGTGTGATTCGAATCTGAAATACACCCCGACTCATACTTTAACAAATAATGAAGCGAATTTATTACGTACACTGAAGAATTTGAAAGAGAAAAATACATGTTATTATCGTGATTTTACTAATGCGGCTTCAATGAAACAACTTGCTAGTTTAAGAAAACAGATGGTTGAGTTATGGGAAGAAGCAAAGAAATGTGTATGTGATATAGAGAAGGATGAGAAAGAAAAACGTCCTATCTTTTGTTTTAATATACTTTTAACCCGGGATGGAATTCTTCTTATTCGGGATGAAACAGACAAAGAATACAAAAACAGTTATGCAGAACCTGACACCGAAGACGATTATACACAACATATACCTATTCATCGGATATTCAAAACGTCGATGAATTATATAAAATATCTTTTTCACTTAAATTATCATCATAATGAAGAACATGATGCTTATTTACCAGCCTCCAATCTATATCCAATAAAAAAAGAAGAAGGAGAAGGCAATATTGATTTGACACGTGTTTTTAGACATCAACTGGATGCATTTTTATCTCCTATAGTGAAAAGAAAAAGAAATAGATTTAGGGATTATTCCATAGCCCCACAAGGCGTAATTTTGTATGCACAATCATTTGTAAATGTCTTTAAATACAATAATCTTGTAGATGAAAAAACAACAAATATGGCCGATGATTTTATAAAACTCCAAAAAGAAGAAATATGTTATTTGATGAAATCGCATGACACCATATTATCTCATATACTATCTCAACATAATCTCATAGTGATAACAACAGGGGTATTGGCATTTATAACAGCTGTATTAAGTATTTTGTCAACATTCTTTTATTTTCCTACAATAAAAATTTCGGAAATATCAACAGATGATAGGTTGTTTTTGAAATATGTGGTACTGGTAACGCTATTGGCAATCATCGCATATTCATTGTTTAATTATACACATAGTAAATTTTTGAAGGCTCAATTTAAGCCCAAATCGAAAAAAATAAAATTGTATTGGGGGGATAGTAATTTGGAGAAAAAAAGATTTTCTTATGTATATGCCATATATATAATGTACAACAGTTGTAAATTATGGTTGAATCGTAAGTGGAAAATTGTGACAAACGTAATTACTGCAATGGTAAGTTTGATAGCAGTATTTATAGGTGTATACTATATACTTACCTATTTATAAATGTAGATGATAAGATGGAGATGGAAAAAGTATTACCTTTCATATATTCAATGATTTTGTATTAGATAGTTCATCCTCAAAGTCATCATATTTCAATATTATGTTAGAGTCGGTGGCTTCCATGATTGATGATAATTGTGTAGTTCTGCCGACAAGTTTGATGACACAATTTGCCTCCTTGGGCTATGGCTCTATGCGTGGGATTATCTACGCAAAAACTATGGGTACATCATTTGGAGAAGATTATTCTTCCTCCAAATGATGTACAAAATATATTTACCGCTCCAGCGAAATTCAGAAAACGAGTTTAGTGTGAATAATATAAACCTCAAATCGCATATTGGTTCTATTGCACCTTCGGCAGTAGGTCTTAGACACGATAGGAGTCGTCATGATGCGTAAAAAGTGGGTAAAATCAGTGGACCATATTTTCTTAGACCGAATAGACATTCAGGTGGAAGTGGAGAGCGTGCCCTTTGAAGACATTGCCAAAGCCCCTAAAGGCGAATCCTCCGCAACCATCCGCGAACGGGTGCTCCGTGCCCAACAGATACAGAACGAACGCTACAAGGGCATCCATTGCAATGCCCAGATGACGACCGCCCTGCTCCAGCAGTATGTGCAGCCCGACGACCACGCCCTCACCCTCCTGCGCACAGCGATGAAGAAGCTCAACCTATCCGCTCGTGCCTACGACCGCATCCTCAAAGTCTCACGCACCATCGCCGACCTCGAAGGCGTCACCCAAGTACAGAGCCACCACATTGCCGAAGCCATCGGCTACCGCAACCTCGACCGTGAAGACTGGGGTGTATGACGCAAAGGGCTGGTCAACACGAAAGTATCCCCAATCAATAACATCTCCTATTCACCTATCTCTAACAAAACCACACAACCCGATGAAAGCAACAAACTATCTGTGTTCAGCCATCGCCACAACGGCGTTAGTGGCAATGAGTGTCATCAGCATGAGCTTCACCGCACAAGACAGCAACACTGCCTCGCGTGTGGTGGAAGATGGTGGCACAGGTCCCTACAAAGCCATCATGAAGGAAGAACCTACGCTTGATGCCCACACCATCTTCGTGCCACAAGATTTGTCCGCCTTCAACAAGAAGCACNNNCTTCCCGTCCTCGTGTGGGGTNACGGTGCNTGCCGTAACTCGCCCTACGAACACTACAAGTTCCTCAACGAAATCGCATCACACGGCTATATCGTTGTGGCAACTGGCTATATGCCCGTGGAAGGCGGACAATACGAGGGAACCATGTCCACCACCCAGCAGCAGATAGAAGCCATGGACTGGGTCATCGCTCAAAACGCCGACAAGAACTCCCCCTATTACAAGAAGATAGACGTGAAAAACATCTGTGTGGCAGGCATGTCGTGTGGCGGCTTGCAGACACTCTTCAACTGTGCCGACAAGCGCATCAAGACCCTGATGATTTGCAACAGCGGACTCTTCAACCAGCAGAACGCCAGCAGCGCAGTGGGTGGCATGCCCATGCCTCCCAAGTCAAAGCTGAAAGAGATTCACTCCCCCGTCATGTATATGTTAGGTGGCGAAACAGACATCGCCTATGGCAACGGCATGGACGACTTCCACCGCATCAACCACGTGCCAGCCTGTGCCACCAACTTCCCCGTAGGTCATGGCGGCACTTACGGACAGCCCCACGGCGGCGAATACTCCACCGTGGCACTCGCATGGCTCAACTGGCAGCTCAAAGGCGACAAACAGGCAGCTAAGATGTTCAAGGGCGCCGACTGCGAACTCTCGAAGCACGAAGGATGGACCATCGAGAAGAATGCCAAGATGGGAGAATAGCACAGCAGCAAAAAGTCTTACACATTGAGACCATAAGACAAAATATAGTGGTGCCTGCGCAACAACACCCGAACAAGAATCATTCAAATGCAGAACTAACAACCTATTTATGAAGAACATTCTGACAACTATCCTACTGCTGGGAGCGTTATGCCCCAGCTGGGCAAAGAACCCGATTAAGAAGCAGCCGTTTGTGGGCTATCTGTTTGCCTACTTTGAAGGCGGCGGTGATAAAAACTTGCAGGAACAACTGCGTTTTGCTGTGAGCGAGGATGCACTCAACTGGTATGCACTCAACGGAAACCGCCCCGTGGTGGGCAGCGATTCCATCAGCGAAAGCGGCGGCATACGTGACCCACACATCCTGCGAGGCGAGGACGGCTGTTACTATATCGTAGCCACCGACATGATGACTGCCAAGAACGGCTGGACAGAGAACCCCGGCATCGTACTGATGAAGTCCAACGACTTGGTGAACTGGTCGCACGCCAAAATCAACTTGGGCAAGGACTGGCCTAATTTCAGCGACGCCTATTGGGTGTGGGCACCGCAGACCATCTACGACCAGAAGACACGCAAGTACATGATATGCTTCACATTACAACGCACGGGCGACAACCGCCAGAGCCTGATTACCTACTACGCNTACGCCAACAAGGACTTCACCGCGTTCGAGAGCGAGCCGCGCCAGCTCTTCGATGCCAAGTATGGTTCCATCGACAACGACATCGTGTACAAGGACGGCATCTACCACCTGTTCTACAAAGGGAACACGAAGGATGGGGACGGCAAGGAGATAAAGAACGGCATCCAGCAAGCCACCTCAAAACGGCTGACAGGTCCGTGGAAAGAGGACTTCAAATACCTCGATGCCTATGCTGGCACACCGACACACGTAGAGGGCAGTAGCGTGTTCCCCCTGCACGACGGCAGCGGTGACTGGGTGCTGATGTACGACTTGTACAGCAGCGGACGCTACGAGTACCAAACCTCGAAGGACTTGGTGAATTTCACTCGCAAACCGCAGTCGTTCCGCAAGGACTTCTTCCCTCGCCACGGCTCGGTGATTTCCGTGACCCAAGAGGAGCTGGACCGTGTGCAGCAACGCTGGGGCTACGTGCTGACCCACACGTTCGTGTCGGACGGCAACCCCATCATCCGCGACAAGCACACCGCTGACCCTGCCGTATGGGTGGAGAACGACACNCTTTGNCNCNTTGCTGGNNACGACGCNGCGGGCAACCANACAGGATACGTCATGCGCNACTGGCTTCTCTACTNCACNACCGATCATGAAGCACTGGACGGAGCACCCCTCGCCTCTGCACATCAACGACTTCGCCTGGGCCAAGAGCAAGCAGGCCTATGCCGGACACGTGGCAAAGAGGAACGGGAAGTACTACTGGTACGTCTCAACCAACTGGTGTGGCATTGGTGTGGCTGTGAGCGACAAGATTATGGGTCCCTACAAGGACGCGCTGGGCAAACCGCTGCTCACCAACGAAGATTGTTTCGACTCTCGCCACAGCTGGGCTTGCATTGACCCAGCCATCTTCACCGACGACGATGGCACACCTTATATTATATGGGGAAACCGCGAGTGCTATTACGCCCGACTGAAAGACAACATGGTGGAAATCGACGGTCCCATACACCGCATCCATGTGCCCGACTTCACCGAAGCACCATGGGTGCATAAGTATAACGGAAAGTACTACCTGACATACGCCACTGGCTGGCCTGAGAAGATTGCCTACGCCGTGGCCGACGAGATTGGCGGTCCTTACCGCCCGATGGGCATCATCAGCGAAATTGCTGGCAACTCTAACACCACACACCCTGCCATCGTGCAGTTCCGCGACCAGTGGCTCTTCTTCTCCCACAACGGAGGTCTGTCCGACGGCACCAGCTACAGCCGCTCTGTCATTGCCGAGCCTATGCACTACGACAGCGAGGGGCGCATACGTCCCATCCCTCCCACGACCCAGGGTGTGGGCGAGATGTCCCGAATGGGTGCCTACCTGATGGTTTACCACAAAGACGCTGACCACGGTCTGCACATGGCACTCAGCCACGACGGGTACGAATGGACAGCTCTGAACAACGACCGCCCCGTCATCAGTGGCGACACCATTGCCCAGCAACGTGGCATACGCGACCCACACATCTATAGAGGACCAGACGGAGCGTTCTACATGGTCATGACCGACCTGCACATCTTTGCCAAGCGCGAAGGGCTGCGCGACACCGAATGGGAACGCGACGGTGCCAAGTACGGCTGGGGCAACAACCGCGGTCTGGTGCTGATGAAGTCGAACGACCTTATCCACTGGACACACCATGTATTCCGTCTTGACGAAGCTTTTCCCCAACGCTTTGGCGAGTTAGGATGTGCTTGGGCACCAGAAACCATCTACGACCCTGAAGAGGGCAAGCTTATGGTCTATTTCACCATCCGCGCTACAGGCAAAGGCAAGACCCGCCTCTATTATGCCTATGCCGACGACGACTTCATGCGGCTGGTCACTGAGCCTCAACCGCTCTTTGAATATCCCGACGAGAGTTGTCAGGTGCTCGATGCCGACATCATACCCATGCCCGACGGTCGCTATTGCATGACCTACTGCGCACAGGAAGGTCCAGCTGGTGTCAAGATGGCCATCAGCAACCACATCAACCGTGGCTACCAATACCAGCCCCAACAAATCGACGCTGAGAAAGGTTCGTGCGAAGCTCCCACCATGTACAAGCTCATCGGTCAGAACCGCTGGATTCTGATGTACGATATTTTCAGCATCAATCCCCACAACTTCGGCTTCATGGAGACAACCGACTTCAAGACCTTCCGCCATCTGGGACACTTTGACGAGGGCGTGATGAAACGCACCAACTTCGCGGAACAGAAACACGGAGCTGTGGCTCCGATTACGGAAGAAGAGGCTCAGCGGCTGGAGGACTACTGGAAACAGAAATAGACCGTATCGGCAGTACAATACTGCCAGATGCACCTGGTCTTGCTTCCCGTTCGACACGCTTTTTCCACAAGCACCATATACAACGTGGGTTCGACGAATTTAACTCGTCGAACCCACGTTGTTTCGTTCGCAGCGCAACTTCCTTCCGCCACAAAAACTCATTTTCCGCCCTTCGACTGCCTCCCACTTCTCACCACTTGTTCCACGGCCCCAAAATCGGAGTCCCCGNCATCGNCTCANCGGAGNCGGGGNCANCGGNNGGTCGGAGTCGGGNANNCCGNTTTTGAGGCTGTGGAACCATGCTGCGGACAGGAGTGTCTGACGGCATCTATCCAACCTCCCTGACAGAGTACAAAAGAGACGTTTGCATACAGAACGGAGAGATTCTTTCCCCGTTCTGACATTCTTTCAGGCTCAAACGCATCCGTCTCGTTTTTTCTTCTTACTTTTGCAGTGTTTATAAGAATTGGCATGAGATTTTACGGTTTCAAGACGGTGCGGACAGCGGTGACGGTGCTGGCAGCCATGCTGACCATGGGCGTGGCGGCACAGGCGCCCGACTCGTTGGGGCGCATCAGATATAAGTATGACTTTGTGGTGCCGACCAACGGCAACTTCGTGGCAGCCATCCATGCGGCTAACAACCGACCAGACAAGACGAAGCGGTTCAGAATCTTCATCAAGTCGAGCATGTACCGCATCAAGGGCGAGGGCAATCCCATCAAGATTACGGAAAACGGAAAGGAACTGGAGATTCCGAGTCCGATGACGGTGCTGACTGCACCGAACACGAGCATCTGCGGCGAGGGAATGAAGCACACGCAGATTGAGTCGATGCCGATGCACGAGGGTATCAGCTGCACGTCAACGCTGTTTCTGAAAGGAGCGGACAGCACGTACATCCAGGACCTGGAGCTATGGTCGAACTACCGCAACGACCTGAATGCGTTTGCCAACCGCGCGGTGGCGCTGAACGAGAAGAACTGCAAGGGAAACATCTTCAAACGGCTCTCGCTGATGAGCACGCAGGACACGTACTACACGAACGACGGGGGGACGACCTATCTGGAGGACTGTGTGGTGAAGGGCACGGTGGATTTCATCTGCGGGGGCGGCACCATCTACTTCAACCGCTGCGAGCTGGAACTGCGCACCAGGGGGAAGGATGGCAAGCGCGACGTGATTTGTGCGCCTGCTACGGAGACGGGACGCAGATATGGCTATGTGTTCAACGGATGCCGCATCTACGGGGCTGAGGAGCAGGACGGACGCTATTGGCTGGGGCGGCCTTGGAAGGGGAATCCACGGGCGGTGTTCCTGAGCACGCTGATGGAGCTGAAACCCGATTCAATGGGATGGACGGAGATGCACGGCACGCTGCCAACGCTGTTTGCGGAATATGAGAGCATGGACGAGAACTTCCAGCTGGTGCCGACGGAGGCACGCCGCTTGCAGTTCAAGGACAAGGAAGGGGCTGCGCGAACAATGGGCTATCCCACCACCCTCTCGATGGAGGAGGCTGAAGGCTACGGGATTGACGACGTGTTTCCCGGTTGGAGGCCTGATGAACGAGCTGCGCAGGTGAACCCTCCCGAGGTGCAGATTAGGAACCGAGGCAACATTTATTGGGAGGACGTTCCAGAAGCTTGCCTTTATGCCGTGTGCAAAAACCGCGACGTGGTGGCGTTCACCACCGAACCTTATTATAACGTGCCCCGTGGCACGACCGAAGGCTCTTGCTACTCGGTGCGCTGCGCCAATTACTACGGCGGATTGGGCGACCCGAGCAACGAAGTGGTGTACCCCAACCGATGAAGCATGGGGCAGGCAAGGTTTTTCATAAAAAAACAAAAAAATGCAGAAAATGTTTTGGAGGTTCACGGCTTTTCTCTACCTTNGCAAACGTNAAATATAAGNATTTNGAACCCNAAAACTCTAACATTTATGGCAAAAAAGTGGGTATGCCCCGTATGTGGGTATGTGCATGAGGGTGACAACCCTCCAGAGAAGTGTCCACAGTGTCAGGTTCCTGGCTCAAAGTTCAAGCTGAAGGAAGAGACTGATGGACTGAAGTTTGTGGCTGAACATGAACTGGGTGTAGCGAAAGCCATCCCCGAAGGCGAAGAAGGTGCTTTCGTGTTGCAGGGTCTGAAAGACCACTTTGCAGGTGAATGCACGGAAGTGGGTATGTATCTGGCTATGTCTCGTCAGGCCGACCGTGAGGGCTATCCCGAAGTGGCTGAGGCTTTCCGTCGCTATGCTTACGAGGAGGCCGACCATGCTTCGCGCTTCGCTGAACTGCTCGGTGAAATGGTGTGGGACACGAAGACAAACCTGAAGGCTCGCATGGAGGCTGAGGAGGGTGCTTGTGCCGCTAAGCTGGAGATTGCGAAGATGGCTAAGAAGCTGAACCTCGACGCTATCCACGACACTGTTCACGAGATGGCAAANGACGAGGCTCGCCACGGCGCTGGTTTCCAAGGATTGTACAACAGATACTTCAAATAAGATGAAGAAATACGTTTGCGACACTTGCGGCTGGGAGTATGACCCAGAAGTAGGTTACCCAGAGGGCGGAATTGCTCCTGGTACAGCATTTGAAGACCTCCCAGAAGATTTCGAGTGCCCACTCTGTGGTGTTGGCAAGAGCGACTTCTCGGAAGCATGAGAATACGCAACATCAATTTAGGAGAAAAGCCTGTTCTGTTGGCGCCAATGGAGGACGTGACAGATCAGGCTTTTCGTCTGCTCTGCAAAGAGTTCGGCGCCAGCATGGTGTACTCTGAGTTTGTCAGTGCTGATGCCTTGATTCGCAATGTGAACCGCTCGTTGGAGAAGATTCGGGTGGATGACTGCGAACGCCCCGTGGCAATCCAAATCTACGGACGTGATGTGGAGAGCATGGTGGAGGCAGCCCGCATCGTGGAGAGCGAGGCAAAGCCCGACATCCTCGACATCAACTTCGGTTGCCCCGTGAAGAAGGTGGCAGGCAAAGGGGCTGGGGCCGGGATGCTGCGCACCCCACAGCTGATGCTCGACATCACTCGCGAGGTGGTGAAAGCGGTCTCGATTCCCGTGACTGTGAAGACCCGCCTCGGCTGGGATGTGCCGACACTATATGCCAACCCATTCAGTCCTGACGGGCAGAACGAGTCGGGGAGAGCTTTCATCGTGGAACTGGCAGAACGCTTGCAAGACTGCGGCATCGAGGCACTCACCATCCACGGACGCACCCGCAGCCAAATGTATCAGGGAGAGGCTGACTGGACGCTCATCGGAGAAGTGAAGCGAAATCCACGCATGCACATCCCCATCATCGGCAATGGCGACATCTGCACCGCAGAGCAGGCAGAACAGGCATTTGCACGCTACGGAGTGGATGCGGTGATGATTGGGCGCGCCACGTTCGGTCAGCCGTGGCTCTTCAAGGACGTGAGGACCTATTTGGACACGGGGCAGCATGACGACTCCATGACCTTGGATTGGAAGATGGAGGTGCTGAAACGGCAGGTGCGCACCAGCGTGGCGTATTCGCTGCGTGAGGACAACGCCCTGAAAGAACGCAAGCGCACCGAACTCGGCGGCATCATCCATGTGCGGAGACACCTGGCCAACAGCCCTTTGTTCAAGGGCATTCCCGACTTCCGACAAACCCGCATCAAGATTTTACAGGCGGAGACACAAAATGCGCTCTTCAACCTGCTGGACGAGGCTAAAGAGCGCATCTTAAACTTGAACTTAGCGTAAGGTCAACGATACTCGACCTTACGCTTTTTTATTTCCTTTCTTATTCCTTCACTTCCCAGATGTCGTTGGTCTCCAAAAGTTCAGCGAAGGTGTGGTACTTCTTCTGTGCCTTCACCTCCTCAATCTGAGCCGTTACACAGTCGTCGTAGGTGGGCGCATCCACGTCGCGGATAACACCGAGTGCCACGGGGAAGCCGTCACCGTTGCCCATCAGCGCAAGCTTGAGCTGGAGGGTGTTGTCCTCGCAGTGTGCGTCATGCACAAGGATGTCCTTCTCCGTGATGCCGTTCTCACCAATCTTCACCACCTTCAAGCCGAAGCCCTCCTGCACGAGACCGAACTCGTTGTTCTCACCGAAGATGAGCGGCTTGCCGTGCTCTACATAGATAGCGTTCTTGGCGCGTCCCTCCTTGGAATAGACAGCATCGTGCGTGCCGTTGTTGAAGATGACGCAGTTCTGCAGAATCTCACACACGGCAGCCCCCTTGTGGTTGTAAGCCGCTTTCAGAATCTCCACCGTGCCGGGAGCGTCGGTGGCAACAGAACGTGCGAAGAAGTGACCGCGCGCACCGAAACAGAGTTCCGCCGGACGGAATGGGTCTTCCACCGTGCCATAAGGGCTGGACTTCGACACGAAGCCACGGGGAGAAGTGGGAGAATACTGTCCCTTGGTCAGACCGTAGATGCGGTTATTAAGCAGAATCATGTTCAGGTTGATGTTGCGGCGGTTAGCATGGATAAAGTGATTGCCACCGATGGCGAGTCCGTCACCGTCGCCGCTCACCTGCCACACGGCCAGTTTGGGGTTAGCCACCTTGCACCCTGTCGCGATAGCGGCAGCACGTCCGTGGATGGTGTTCATGCCGTACGTAGCCATGTAGTGCGGCAGACGTGAAGAACAACCAATACCCGAAATCACGGCAGTGTTCCACGATTCCACACCAATCTCAGCCATCGCCTTGTGGAGCGATGACAGGAAAAAGTGGTCGCCACATCCAGGACACCATCTTGGCTGTCCCTTCTTAAAGTCTTGAGCTGTATATGCCATAGTGAAGTCCTTTCTTTTTACTTGTTAATGATTGCGTTAAATGCCTCGACGAGTTCGCTGACCACGAAGGGCTGTCCCTTCACCTGGTTGAACTGTTCGGGCACGAAGTTATCTACCTTCATGCGGAGCCAGCCAGCCAGTTGACCCATGTTCTGTTCAGCCACGACCACCTTCTTGTACTTGCCAAGGACGGCAGCCGTGTTCTTAGGCAGCGGGTTGATGTACTTAAACTGAGCGAGCGCCACCTTCTTTCCAGCCGTGCGGAGTTCGTCCATCGCAGCATGCAGATGTCCGTAAGTTCCGCCGAAGCCCACGATGAGCAGGTCGGCATCGTCCTTGTCACCCAGCACCTCAAGGTCTGGCACCTGAATCTTGTCAATCTTCTCCTGACGCAGGTGGGTCATCAGGTTGTGGTTCTCAGGGTCGGTAGAGATAGCACCCGTCTTGTTGTCCTTCTCAAGTCCGCCGAGAATGTGCTGGAAGCCCTCGCGTCCAGGCACTGCCCAGTAGCGCACACCCGTCTCAGGGTTGCGGAGGTATGGTGTCCACTGCCCCTTCAGCTCCTCAGGCACGTATGGTGGGTTGATGGCAGGATACTCCGCGAGGTCAGGAAGCTTGAAAGCAGCCGAACCATTCGCCACATAAGCGTCTGTCATGAGGATGACAGGGGTCATGTGCTCCAGCGCCATCTTCGACGCAGCGTAGGCAGCCTCGAAGCAGTCGGTGGGCGAAGTAGCCGCAATGACAGGCATGGGGCTTTCACCGTTGCGACCGAAGAGTGCCTGCAAGAGGTCCGTCTGTTCCGACTTCGTTGGCAGACCCGTTGCAGGACCACCACGCTGCACGTCGAGCACGACGAGTGGCAGCTCCATGATGACAGCCAAGTTCATCGCCTCGCTCTTCAAGCAAATGCCAGGACCCGACGTGGAGGTCACGCCCAATGNGCCAGCAAACGAAGCGCCCACAGCCGAGGCACAGCCAGCAATTNCGTCCTCACACTGCACGGTGGTNACACCCAGCGACTTGTGCTTANAAAGCNCATGCAGNACGTCNGTTGCAGGCGTGATGGGATAAGAGCCAAGGTAAAGCTTCAAGCCCGCCTTCTCAGCAGCAGCGATGAAGCCGTAGGCCGTAGCCTTGTTGCCCGTGATGTCCATATAGCGCCCGGGCACCTTGTTCTTCGTCTCGATGCGATAGACGTTAGCCACCGAGCTGTGTGTATTGTGCCCATAGTCGTAACCAGCCTGAATCACCTTGATATTGGCTTCTGCCACCCCTGCTTTCTTGGCAAACTTCTCTTTCAAAAAGTTGAACGCAATGTTCAGGTCGCGGTCGAAGAGCCAGCACACCAGTCCGAGCGCGAACATGTTGCGGCATTTCAGCATCGCCTTCACGTCCATTCCGCNGTCAGCCAAGCAATCCTTCACCATCTGTGTGATAGGGCAGGCAATCACTCGGTCGGGGTCGATGCCCATCTCGCCGAGATAATCCTCCGTGGCAAAGGCAGCCTTCTTCAGGTCGGCAGGACCGAACGAGTCCGTGTCAATGATGATGGCAGCACCTGGCTTGGCATACTTATATTGTGTTTTGAGGGCAGCGGCATTCATCGCCACAAGCACATCGCACTTGTCGCCAGGCGTATAGACCATATCAGCACCGATATGCACCTGAAATCCTGACACACCCGTCAGCGAACCTTGCGGAGCGCGGATGTCGGCTGGATAGTCTGGAAACGTACTGATACTGTTGCCCACAGTGGCCGACACTGTGGAGAAGATGTTTCCAGCCAACTGCATACCGTCGCCAGAATCACCCGAGAAGCGAACCACCACTTCGGCGAGTTCCTTCATTTCCAATTTTTCTGCCATAAGCTTTTATCGTTTATGTTGTTTCTTTTTTACTCCTGAAAACTTGCTTCAACAACGATTTGACGGTCAAACAGCCATCTCGCTGTCACTTTGCGACTGCAAAGTTACGTTTTCTTTCCTTTCTGACCAAATCAGAAGAAGAGAGAATACAAAAATCCACCAACAAAGAGCCGCCGACCGCCCACTTCATGCAAAAACGCCTCCGTTCAGGACAAGAACACCACATTTTCCCTCGGACAGAAAGGCACAAAACACGCCACAAAACGCTCCTGTGCATGGCACANTTTCACAGCCCCAAAATCGGAGTCCCCGACTCCGACCGACCGATGTCCCCGACTCCGATTGGTCGGAGTCGGGGANATCGGTTTTAAGGGCATTTCAGAGGGTGACAAACGAGGGGCNAAGAGTGAAGCCNAAAACGGCGTCTATTCATCCAACATTCCCNTTCGNAGCAAGACAAGGAACGACATCCTGCTCGGTTTTGCCTNGTCATGTCCCGAACACGGGCCTAAATGGCGTGAATCAATGGGGCTGAACCATTTTTATGCCTCATTTTTAGGGACAAACGAAAAGAAAAACCTATCTTTGCAAACGAATCACTAACAACTTATACCTATATTGATGAAAAAACTTATTGCAATGACCATGGTTGCAGCGACAACCATCGGAGCGGTAGCCCAAGACAAGAATGGAGGCTACCCCATCACACAAGTGTCCTTCACGAAGGTGAAAGTGGCACAGAACACCTTCTGGGGACAACGTCTCCAGACGAGTCAGGATGTCACCATCCCGCTTGCTTTCTCCAAGAGCGAAGAAACTGGACGCTACACGAACTTCAGCAATGCGGCCCAGCACATCAAAGACCCATCAAAAGTCTTTGAAATCAAGAAAGGAACTTATTCATTCGACGACACTGACCCCTACAAGACCATCGAGGGAGCCAGCTATCTGTTGCAGACCTACCCCAACGCCAAGTTCAAGGGTGGTCGCCTCGACAAGTACGTTGATAGCGTCATTGCCGTCATCGCTTCTGGCCAGGAACCCGACGGCTATCTCTATACCTCTCGCACCCAAAACCCCGAACACCCTCACGAATGGGCTGGCTCGAAGCGTTGGGAACGCGTGGAGGACCTCAGCCATGAGTTCTACAACCTCGGACACCTTTGCGAGGCAGCCGTTGCGCACTACTATGCCACAGGCAAGCGCAACTTCCTCAACATCGCCATCAAGTNTGCCNACTGCGNGGCACGCGAAGTNGGNGACAAGCCCNGTCAGGCAAGCGTCGTGCCGGGTCATCAGATTAGCCGAGNTGNGANTAGCCAAGCTCTACATCGCCACGGGCGACAAGAAGTATCTCGACATGGCTAAGTTCTTCCTCGACAAGCGCGGCAAGCGCGATGCCTCGTGGAAGGAAACCCGCCACGGATTCTACGACAACGACGGCTACTACCACTCCCTCGGCGAATACAGCCAGAGTCATAAGCCTGTGCTGGAACAGGACGAGGCCGTGGGTCATGCCGTTCGTGCTGGCTACATGTACGCAGGCATGGCAGACGTAGCAGCCCTCACAGGCGACAAGAGCTACATCAACGCCATCGACCGCATCTGGGACAACATCGTCAGCAAGAAGTTCTACATCACTGGTGGCGTGGGTGCCACAGCCAGCGGCGAGGCCTTCGGCGCAAACTACGAGCTGCCCAACATGAGTGCCTACTGCGAGACTTGCGCTGCCATTGCACAGGTCTATCTCAACTACCGTCTCTTCCTGCTCCACGGCGATTCCAAGTACTATGATGCCTTGGAGCGTTCACTCTACAACGGTGTCATCTCAGGCATCAGCATCGACGGCGGCAACTTCTTCTACCCCAACCCCCTCCAGAGCATGGGTCAGCATCAGCGTCAGTCCTGGTTCGGGTGCGCGTGCTGCCCTTCCAACGTTGCCCGTTTCATCCCATCACTGCCACAATACATCTATGCGGTCAAGGACAACGGACTCTACATCAACCTCTTCAACTCCAACACCGTCAACGTGAAGGTGGGCAAGAAGAACGTCACGCTGAGCCAGCAGACCAACTACCCTTGGGATGGCGACGTGACCCTCAAGATTGACAACGGAGCTGGCAAGTACGCGCTCAACATCCGTATTCCCGGATGGGTGAAGGGCGAAGTGGTGCCCAGCAACCTCTATACATACGCTGACGGCAAGCGTCTTGGCCACACCGTCAAGGTGAACGGTCAGCCCGTCCAGAGCGAACTGAAACAGGGCTACTTCGTCATCGACCGCACATGGAAGAAGGGCGACAAGGTGGAGATTCACTTCGACATGGAGCCTCGCATCGTGCGTGCCCACGGACAAGTGGCTGCCGACAAGGGACGCATCGCCATCGAGCGCGGTCCCCTCGTCTATTGTGCCGAGCACCCCGACAACCAGTGCGACGTCCTCTCTGTGCTCATCAATCAGGAGCCTCAGTTCCAGATGGGTACCAAGGACATCATGAACACCACCGTTCAGACGCTCACCACCGATGCGCAGACGCTCAACTTCGACAAGCAAGGCAAGTTGCAGACCAAGGATGAACGTCTTGTCCTCATTCCTTACTACGCATGGGCACACCGTGGTCCCGGCAAGATGACCGTGTGGATTCCACAAGACCTGAACGCCACCACGCCCACACAGCCTGCCTCCATCGCATCGGAGAGCAAGGTGACTGGCTCAAAGCGCAACCTGCCTGCCCTCTCGGCTGTCAACGACCGCCTCGTGCCTGCCGATGGCAACGACCGTTCCGTACCTTACACCCACTGGTGGCCTGCCAAGAACTCCACCGAGTGGCTCACCTACGACTTCAAGCAGCCTGAAACTATAAGCACTTCCACCGTCTATTGGTTTGACGACGGTCCGTGGGGCGGTTGCCGTGTGCCCGACAGCTGGAAGCTCTACTACAAGACTGCCAACGGCGACTGGGCAGAGGTGAAGAACCCCACTGCCTACGAGACCGTGAAGGGCGCTGCTAACATCGTAAACTTCGACCCCGTGAAGACATCGGCGATGAAGCTGGAAATCGTACAAGGCGACTACAGTGCCGGCGTATTCGAGTGGTCTGTGAAGTAAGACACATCTATCTGATAGGCTCTCGCCACATTCTTGTGGCGGGAGTCCTTCTGTTTGCCGCAAGAACAAATTCTATCATATGTATAACAACACACAAAAACACACAAACAAAACCGTGGCGACATGGGCGTTCTGCCTCTTAGCGAGTGCTCCCCTGTACGCCCAAGACAACAAGCCCACCTCTGTGCCTACGCAGACCATGCAGGTGGCGAAAACTCAAGGTGGGCAACAAACCAACGTCGTGCTGCTGCAAGGCGTCATCAAAGATGCCCAAGGGGAAACCCTGCCTGGTGCCAACGTCTATATACGCGAGACCAAAGCAGGAGCCGTGGCGGATGCCGATGGTAAATTCACCCTCTCTCTTCCCCGTGGCAAGAAAGCTACTGTCGATTATTCCTTCGTCGGCATGAAGCCACAAACCAAGAGTTATGACGGCAAACGAAACTATGTCAACCAAGTCATCGTGCTGCAAGAAGACGGCATGCTCAACGACGTGGTGGTGACGGGGCTCTTCGACTACAAATCCTCCACGTTCACAGGTTCTACCTCTTCCTATACACAGGAGGAACTCAAGACGGTGGGCAACAGCAACGTGCTGAAAGTCATCCAGTCGCTCGACCCTTCNTTCGTTGTGNACATGAACNGCATCAATGGTTCCGACCCGAACCACATGTCTNACATCACCATCCGCGGTCAAGCCTCTTTCGGTGGCTTGCAGGGCGAGTACAGCGGCAACCCCAACNCCCCTCTCTNCATTCTCGNTGGTTTTGAAGCGACTCAGGAACAAATCTTCGACCTCGACATGAACCGCATCAAGTCTGTCACCATTCTGAAGGACGGAGCGGCAAAAGCCATCTACGGCTCTAAAGCCAGCAATGGTGTCATCGTTGTCGAAACGATTCTGCCCGAGGCTGGACGCTTGCGCATCACCTACACGGGCGACCTCAACCTTGAAGCTCCAGACCTCACTTCCTATAACATCTGTAACGCCGAGGAGAAACTGCAAGTAGAGAAGAACGCTGGACGCTACACCTCCAGCTCTCCTTACCACCAAGCCCTGCTCGACGAGCAGTATAACGCCATTGCTGCCAACATTGCGCGTGGTGTAAATACCTATTGGCTCTCTCAGCCCTTGCGCACAGGCGTGGGACAGAAGCACACCGCCTATCTTGAAGGCGGCACGCAGGAAATGCGCTATTCTGCCAGCATCATGTCTAACAATGTGGCAGGTGTGATGAAGAAGTCGGGGCGACGCACCACATCTGGCAACATCAACCTCTCTTACCGCTACAAGCAGTGGATGTTCCGCAACTCCCTCTCCGTCACTGGCAACCAAGCCGATGACAGCCCTTATGGGTCTTTCTCCGACTATGTTACCGTAAACCCCTATTTCTCTCCCTACGACAGCAACGGGAACCTTCTCAAGGTGTTGGGCACTTACACCCCACCAGGTGTCAATGGTAGCACCACCACCTACTACAACCCTCTCTACAATGCCTCTATTGGCACTAAGAACTTCTCCAAGTACAGCGAAGTGGTGGAGAACTTCTACATAGAATACCGTCCCACCGAGGACCTCCGCTTTACGGCGCGCTTGGGCTACACCCACCAGAACAACAAGCGCGAGGACTTCTATCCGGGCGACCACACACGCTTCTACGACTGGACGGGCGACCGCTACTTCCAGCGCGGCAGCTACTACATCAACAACGGAGAGAACAGCAATCTCTCGGTCGATATCACAGGACATTACTCCCACACTTGGGGCAAGCACCTCCTGCTCACCAATGCCGCCTACTCCCTCCAGTCGGGCAACGCCATCTCTGAGGGCATGACTGCTTGGGGCTTCCTCAACAACCATGTTGACTACATCACCTTCGCCAAGCAATACGCTGAAGGTGGCAAACCATCTGGTTCTGAAAGCACGACCCGTTCGTTAGGTATCACGGGCGCAGCCAATTACTCTTACGACGAACGCTACCTGCTCGACCTCAGCCTCCGTTTTAACGGCTCTTCCGTCTTCGGCAGCGACAACCGCTGGGGCACATTCTGGAGTGCTGGTACAGGCTGGAACCTCCACAAAGAGTCCTTCATGGAATGGGCTGACTGGCTGACGCTCTGCAAACTCCGTGTCACCTATGGCTTAACTGGTAACCAAAACTTCTCTCCCTACCAGTCGAAAGCTACCTACAAGTTCTACGACAACATCATCTACGACAATATCTCAGGTGCTTACCTCATGGGCATGCCTAACCCCAACCTCAAATGGCAGCAGACAGGCGACTTCACCGTCGGTCTCGACCTCTCCCTTTGGCGTCGCCTCAACCTGCGCTTCGACTACTACGACAGCCGCACACGCGATGCTCTTATCGCCATGTCCATTCCTGCATCCACGGGTTTCACCTCCTACATGGAGAACCTTGGCAATGTACAGAACCGAGGCATCGAAGCTACTTTCAACTGGCGTTTCTTCCAAAAAGGGCAGTCCTTCATGAGCCTCACAGGTAGCATCGCCCACAACAAGAATAAAGTCACCAAGATTAGCGACGCGCTCAGTTCCTTCAACCGCGAACAAGATGCCGAGAAGACGACCTCGCCTATCCTTCGCTACGAAGAGGGACAATCCATGACCGCTATTTGGGCAGTTCGCTCGCTGGGCATCGACCCTGCCACAGGTCGCGAGATGTTCCTCAAGAAAGACGGCACGACCACCTATGACTACACCACTGATGACTATATCATTGCAGGCGACTCTAACCCCAAAGTACATGGCACCTTCGGTTTCAATGGTGAGTACAAAGGCATCGGTCTGAGCCTCCTCTTCAACTATCAGCTCGGTGGCGACTACTACAATCAGACGCTTGTGGACCGTGTGGAGAACGTCAACATCGCCAACAACGTTGACCGCCGTGTATTCAGCGACACATGGAACGCACCAGGTGATTTGGCACTCTACAAGCACATCTCCAGCACGCCCACCACAACCTACGCATCGACCCGATTCATTCAGCGCAACAATATGCTCGACCTCACCAGCCTCTCAGCCTACTATGACTTCAAGTATTGCTCATGGCTGCAACGCATCAAGCTCGAGCGTCTGCGCCTCACCTTCTACATGAATGATGTCTTCCACCTCTCCACCGTCAAGGCAGAGCGAGGACTCAATTACCCATACGCACACACATTCTCATTCTCACTGACAGCAACGTTCTAACCATTCACATTTAACATTAGCGATTCAACATGAACAAAACATATATCTTATTATTGAGCGTAGGACTCCTGCTCGGAAGCTGCAACGACTGGCTCGATGTCCAGCCTCGCTCACAAGTGGAAGACACCGAACTCTTCGAGACAGAGAGCGGCTATAAGGAAGCACTTGCAGGTATCTACTCTTCCATGGTTTCCACCAACAGCTACACCAAAGAAGCCACTTTCGGCTTTATCGGTGTGCTGGGCCAGGAATGGGACTTCTACTATTCCTCACAGTATGACGACGTTGCCGCCTACAACTACGACGCAGCCATGCCGACCAGCTACATCCGCAACCTTTGGGCAAACAATTACAGCGGCATCTCTAACGCGAACAACCTCCTGAGCCACATTGACGACCATCAGGAACTCTTCTCCACAGATAATCATGCCGTTATCAAAGGCGAGGCACTCGCATTGCGCGCCTTCCTCCACTTCGACCTGCTCCGCTGTTTTGGTGTCAGCTATGCCGTTAATCCCGACCAGCCAGCCATCCCCTACAGCACGGCACTCTCCTATCGTGTCTTCCCCCAGCTCACGGTCCACGAAGTGGCAGAGAAAGTTATCAAAGACCTGTTGGATGCTGAAACTCTGCTGAAAGCAGCAGACCCCATTGTCACAGGTCGTGAAATCACCGAGACGATTGACAACGGCTACCTACTCAACCGCCAAATGCACCTCAACTACTACGCAGTCAAGGCACTCGAAGCACGAGTCTATCTTTGGATGGGCGAGAACGACAAGGCACTCGATGCCGCCAAGGAAGTGATAGAATCTGGAAAGTTCTCATGGTCCACCGTTGCCAACATGCAGGCAGGCTATGACCGCTGCTTCGCCGACGAGCACCTCTTTGCCCTCAACAACCTCACCCTCACAGCCGACATTGCCGACAAGTTCTTCTCCGACGGTTCTCAGTACAGCTTTGCCGTCACGCGCGACCGCCTGCTCGACTACTTCGACAACGCCACGCAAGACTACCGCTACACCTTCCTCTTCAAGTCAGGCTCAGCCACCCATGCCAACAACCGCTACCTGATGAAATATGACGAAGCAAGCGGCAGCAACACATATTATAAATATAAGATGCCACTCATCCGCCTCTCAGAGATGTACCTCATCAAGAGCGAGGTGGAATACCGCCAGGGGCTACTCCAAGGCAACACCGATGCAGCCAAAATCACGCTCAACCAGCTGCGTGTGGCACGCAATCTGCCAGCCCTCAACGAATTGCCAGCCGACTTCGACCTCGAACTCATCCGCGAGTACCGCCGCGAGTTCCTTGGCGAAGGCCAGCTCTTCTTTCTCTACAAGCGTCTGAACCGCAACAACATTCTCTATTCCAATGTTGATGCCGTAGCCGAGAAGGTCTATACTTTTCCACTGCCCATCACAGAAACCGAATCCGCACAACGCGAAGACAACAAATAATCCTACGACACACACATGAAACACTCCATGATTATACTCGCAGCCCTGTCGCTCCTCGCAGTGGGTTGCTCCAAAGAAGAGGTTTCCACCTACGACACCTCACTATGCTGCCTGAACCTTTGGGTGGGCACACAGGCAGGTGCTGTTTATGAGAACACCACCTATAACTACTCCTACGCCTACGAGGAGGGCGACGTGACCTTCTATGCGCAAATCAGCGGCATGCCCTCCAATCACGACCGCACCTTCCGCCTCGAAGCCTACGGCGACGACCTTGAGCGCATGGGCAACACCATCCGCACCGAAGAGTACGTCATTCCTGCTGGCACAATCGGTGGCACCTATCAAGTCCACTTCAACAGCCAGCTCCTGTCCGACCCCACCCTTTTCACGACGGAAAACGGATGCATCCACTTCCGCATGGTCAGCAACGACGATTTCTCCATCGGCACAGAAGACCACCAGTCCTTCACCGTGGTACTGAAGAACTACTTGGCAAAGCCCGACAACTGGGACACAGCCAACTTCCCCCGTGTGGCACTCTCACGCTTCTTCGGCACCTACAGCCGCGTGAAGTATCAGTTCATGATTGAGCACCTCCAGCTCATTGACTTCGACATCAACTACAACACGCAGACCTCCTACGACGAAGAGACTAACGTCGTCTCTTACTCCTACGCCACCTACCTGCAACAAGTCATGCAGCGGGCACTCAACGAGTATAACGAGACCCACGAAACGCCCCTCACCGACGAGTACGGCACCCCCGTCACCTTCTAACATCACACATTCAACATTGGACATTTAAAACCATCACAAATGAAATTCCTCCATTTTCTCCTCATAAGCCTTGCCTTGACCCTTGTAGCCTCCTGCTACGACGACAAAGGCAACTACGACTACCACGAACTCGAAGTCGTGCGCATCGACACCACTGATGCCGGCTTCCAATCCGAATACGCCATCATGCGCTTCGACGTGCTCCACCTCGAACCCAACATCTACTTCGAGGGAAAGCAAGTCACCACCGACACGCAAGCACCTCTCGACTACCTGTGGACCATCTTCAGTGCCACCTCAGGCACAGGTGCCAGCGCCGTCATCGACACCATCGGGCGAGAGCGCATCCTCGATGCACCCATCACCCGCACGGGCGGCAACTACTATGTGCAGCTCGTCGTCACCAACCGCCACGACGGCATCCGCCAGTTCTTCCGCGTTCCCGTGGCTGTGAGCGAAGTCTTCGACGGCGGATGGATGGTCTTCTACGAACGTGCAGACCAACCAGGCACCTCCGACCTCGCCCTCATCTACAACCCTTGGACCAAGCTCAACGCCAACTACAACCGCTACTACACCAACCTCTACGAGACCACCAACGGTGAACCGCTGCAAGGTAACCCCATCCGTTGCTTCGACATCGCTGTGTCGCTCGCATCGGGCAACAACTATGTAGGTCTTTGCACCGACCAAACCCTTGTGGGCGTGAGCGAGAACGGCATCGAGAAGGCCTTAGAGTTCAGCGAGTTCTTCCACGAAGCACCGAGCACCATGCGCCCCACTTGGTACGGACAGCACGGCTCTGGTGTCATGTCGGGACAAAGTTCTGAGGTACTCTTCAACGACAACACCATCTACACCAACACCTACTCCTTCAGTGCCACCGAAGGCCGCACCACCCGTTTCGGTGTGCCCAAGTTTGCCGACGGACTCGGTGAACTCGCTCCGTGGAACGCTGAGATTCCCAACACACTCAACTACGGCATTGTGGTCTATGACCAGACCAACCAGTGCTTCCGCTACGCTGCCTACAACTCCGCCCAGCTCGAATACTTCGGCGAGCAAGACCTCTCGGCAGCAGCCTTCGACATCAACCACACGGGCATGACCCTCCTCATGGCCGACTGGGGCAAAGGCACCAGCCAAGGTGTCGGTCTCCGTCCCTACGACTACATCCTCATGGCCCAAGGTGACAGCCGCTATCTTGCCGTCACCAACTTCTCCTCGTCCTATCCCACCGACAACAACATCGGCGTGGGTCTCTACCCCATGGACGACCTCTGCCCCGACATTGCCAACGCCACCTCCATGGCAGCCAGCCACGTCGGCAACTTCATCTACTACACAGCTGGCAACAACCTCTACAACTTTGCCTACGACAGTCGCCTGCCCGCCACCGTGGCATGGACTGCCCCCGAAGACGAGGAACTTACCTGCGTGCGCATCATGAAATACTACCACGGCACAATCTATGGCTATGGCATGGTGCCCCGCTCCGACAACCTTGTCCACATCGCCACGTGGAATCCTGTCACAGAGGAGGGGCATGTGTATGAGTATCTTATCAACCCAGCCAGCGGTATTCTCAACACCTCAGAGTGCTATGATTATCCTATTCCCGGAAANGNNAAGGATATGGCTNGGAAGTTCTCTATGCAGTAGATGGATAGTNTTTTCTAGTCTTTCTAGTTTNGCTAGCCTAACTAGTCGGGCTAGAAAGAATAGNAAGNCTAGCCCCAAAACNATAAATCCAATAAAAACCCTAAAAAATAACACAACAATGAAAAAAATCACACTTACCCTCACCGNCCTCATTGCCGCAGTAGCCATGATGGCGCAAGGCATGGCCTTCGAGCCAGAAGGCACTACCCTTGAACAGGCGTCAGCCAAAGCCAAGGCTGAAAACAAGCTCATCTTCCTCGACTGCTTCACCCAGTGGTGCGGTCCTTGCAAGAAGATGGCACGCGACATCTTCCCACAGGAACAAGTCGGCGCATTCATGAATCCACGCTTCGTCAACCTCAAGATTGACATGGAGAGTGCCTATGGCGCACCGCTCGCCAAGAAACTCCAGATTCAGGCCTACCCCACCTTCATCATCTTCAATGCCGACGCACAGGAGATTGGTCGCTTCGTGGGTGGCTGCGCAGCCGAAGATTTCATCAAGAACGTGGAAGAAAAGAGCAAGGACAACTCCTCTGCCGACCTGCAAAAGCGTTGGCAGAGCGGCGACCGTGACCCTGAGTTCCTGAAGACCTACTTGACAACGCTCAATGCCAGCTACAAAGGCAACGAAGCCAATGACGTGGCAGAAGCCATCCTCGACCCACAGGTTGAAACCTTCGCCAACGACAGCGCGCTGAGCATGATTTTCATGCGCAACATCACCAATCCCTTCTCCAAGGCATTCACCCACACCGCCAAGCACCCCGAGGCACTCAAAGCCACCCTTGGCGACATGCCCGTTGACATGAAAATCCGCAACGTGCTCAACAACTTCCCCCGTCAGGTCATCAACGAGCACGATGGCACTGCCGACCTCGACCAGGCTCAGTTCGACCGCTTCGTAGCCCTGCTCAAAGAGCTGAAGCTGAAAGATGCTGACCACTATCGCCTCTCTACCCTCATCACACTATCCAGCAAACAGAAGGACTTCACCAACTACATCAAATACATCAAGGAATACCTCAAGAACAAAAACATCGATGCCGACGACATGCAGCTGGCACGCTGGGCACAGCCCTTCGCCAACCCTGCCGACCAGTCGCCACAGAAGGCTGAGATGAAGAAAATCCTCCAGAAGCGCCTCGACGACATCCGCGCCGGCAAGCGTCAGCCCATGCAGACAGTGGGCAACATGCGCCTCTCCCGTCCCACCGACGAGCTTCTGCAAACCGTCATCAATGCCATGGACGGCAAGATGCCAACCCAGGGATAAGACAAGAAAAATGAAAAGGGAAGCGAACCTCTTCGGTTCGCTTCCCTTTTGCTATAAAATCGATGTCGGGGACATCGACAGAACGGAGTCGGGGACATCGACCAATCGATGTCCCCGACTCCGTTTTTTATGCCATTTCTTTCTTAGCGCACCAGCACCTTCTTCACCTCACCATTCTTGCGCACAATGTTCAAACCCTTCTGCAACGTCTGACGGCGTTCACCGTTCAAGCCATAAATGCCATCGGCTGCGACAGGAGCGGCTTCAACAGCCTCCACAGAAGTCTCCAAATACTGCGCAAAGACATCCTGCGACACGAAGTGGAGCGTAGCGTTGATGAACACCACCTTCTTGTTTGCCTTGATAGCAAAGCCAGCCTTGTAGTCCTCGCCTTCATCCACACGATATCTGCGATTATATTGCGTTACCTGCGGATTGCCGTCTTCGTCCGTCCATTCCCAATCCCATACCACATTGTTGTATGAGGTCACAGGCGCACGACGCTTGGCAGTTCCCGTGCTGGGCACCTCCGTTGGCTCATCTGGAATGTATTCGCTCCACCAGTCATAGAAGTAATAGCGGATGGTGTCAACCGTCTCGTTCAACTTGATACAATAAACAGCAGGGTATGGGTTGTGCCCCAAAACGTCATAAACACCGCCACCTGCATTACCGCTATACACGGTGAGGCCTCCATCGGCATCGTGCCAAAAGTCGAAGCGAGGGTCGAAGAAATAGGCGTTGTAAGAGCCGTTAGGGTTCATACCATACAACTCAGCCTCGTCAATGCTGGCAATGCCCAGTGCCTCGCAGATGCTGGGCGTGTCGATGAGCGAGAACGTGGGGAACTCGTTCTGGTCCACAATGGTCAACGCCATCGTGCCCTCCACGTCAATCGTCTTTACCACCTCCGGACCATTGATAGAGAAGCTGATGGTATAAGAATCCTCCTTATTGAGCGACAGCGTGTCCGTCTGGAACGTAGCGATATTGGCACGGCACAGCGCAGCGCCCGTAGTCACGATGCGATAAGAGTGACCTTCCACCCAGTCGTAGTCGAGCACGATGTCAGTGCCCTGACGAGTCGATGCAGAGGCCTCAATAGGCTCAGTAGCATCATCAACATAAATGTTGTAGCTCAACCCCAGTGCATCGAAGAACCCGAGCACAAAGTTTGCAGGGTTGGGAAACGACAGCACGATGCCATCGCCATTCAGGTCGTTAATGTCCTCATACACTTTGCCGTCAGTGGTGTTCCATGTGGGCTCTCCCCACTGCCAGTCTTGAGCCTGCGTGCCCACAGCCATAGCCAGGGCAAGAAAAGCAAGTAATGATTTCTTCATAAGCAATTTTTGTTTAATGTTGTTAAATCGAGCGACAAAGGTAGCAAAAAATGAGGTGCTCTACAAAACACAATACGAAAAAAGACGCAAGAAGACTATAAACACACGGCGAAGAGCAGAAAAAGCCTTTTTTCAGTGCTTTCGACAATTTCTTGGCGTTAAAGATGAATGCTTTGTACAGAAATGATTAACTTTGCCACACGACACTAACTAACACTTATTCATTAACCGATTGAATAACGATGAACGTGACTTTTAGCTGTACTACATCAAGGCGATGTTGGGCTTTCATGTTGCTCCTGCTTGCCTTGTTCACGCCGACCCGAAGCTTGGCGCAGGTAGCCAGACTCTATACCAACCAACAAGGCTTGAAGACCAACAACTGCAACAATGTTTATATCGACTCGCGTGGGCTCGTGTGGGTGTTGGGAGCCAACACGCCAGACATCTTCGATGGCTGGCGCTTTTACTATTTCCCAGCCAAAACGAAGAACGGGCAGCAGCTCTTCCAGAACACCTACTGCGTGCGAGAGGCTGCCGATAACCACTACTGGATTTGCACGTCGAGCGGACTTTACCTGCTCGACGCACGCACGACTGAGTTCCAGCGTTTCTATCTGAGCGAAAACGAAGACAGCATCTACGGCTATGGCGTCAATGCTATCATCGACTATCCTAAGCCGAACCACAAACTGGTAACGACCGATGGATTCAGCAGCTATGTCATCAACACGACCACCATGCAGGTGGATACCGCGCTGTCGAAACGCCTCAACAGCCAGACCCTCGACGGCTTCGTCAACCGTCCTTTAATTGACAAGCATGCGCACCTGTGGGCAACGACCAACAACACTCCTCTCATCTGTGTAGATTTGAACAAGTTGCAGCGGCGCACCCCCAAATACTCGCCTGAGACCACAGCCATGATGGAAGGATGTACCGTGACCTGCCTGCTGGAAACAAAGACGGGACTGCTCATCGGCACGAACCATGGACTGCTGACCTACGATGAGAAAGAGAACTTGGTGAAGGTGTCGGACATTCCAGCCGATGGCATGAACATCCGCACCATCATCCGCACCCACGACCAGCGCATCCTCATCGGCACCGACGGACGGGGCATCTGGGAATATGCGCAGGAGGGCAACACCCACACCCTGCGCCCCCTCTACAGCCAAGTGGCGCAGTCAGACCTCTCCTATGGCAAGGTGATGGCGATGCAGGAAGACAACAAGGGCAATGTCATCGCCGCCTTCCTACAAAAGGGACTGGTGGTGATTCCGCCACAAAGCGACTGCTTCCACTATCACCCCATCTCGCCTTTGGCAAACGGACAGAACTCCACTTGCGTCACCTCGATAGCCATCGATGAGCAACGCAATTACTGGGTGGCGACAGATGGATGCGGCGTGTTCACCACCAACGGCATGAAGTTGGCGACGGCACACCCCGTGAACGACGGGCTTCGCTCTCTGCTGGTGCAGGACGTGGAGGTGGATAAGCACGGCACCGTGTGGGTGGCGTGCTATGGCGGTGGCGTGCAGTATCTGAAAGACGGTAGCTGGACCGATGAGGGGCTTTCCTCGCTGGGACATCGGGAACAGGCAATGACCATGTACTATGACACTGCCCATGACCAATTGCTGGTGGGCACCAACGGCAGCGGCATCTTCCAAATCGACGCTGCTAACCACACGGTGGAGAAGGTGGAGTTGCCTTTTGGCTATAACCAATGGATATCGAGTGTGTTGCGCGACCGCCACGGCACACTCTGGATAGCCACCAGCACGGGGCTTGTCCACTACAACGCCAAGACACAAAAGCAGGGGGAAATCATGCTCAACGGTGAGCGTATCTGCAATGCCTCGGCTATCTGCGAGGATGGCAACCTCATCTTGATTGCCTGCCACCAAGGACTCATCATCTACAACGTCAAGAACGGGCAGCAAACGCTCATCGGGCAGAATGAAGGACTCTCGTGCAGCGATATCCGTGCCATCACCACCATGGCAAACCACATTTGGTTGGCGACGCGCACAAACATCGCATCGGTGGATAAGCAGNNCCACGAGGTGCGCAACTTCTCTNCGTTCAACGGCTACGAAGTGGGCGAGTTCCACCGCANTTCNGCCATCAAGCCCGGCATGGGCNACATCCTCTTTGGCGGCGACAACGGCATCATTTGCTTCACACCTAAGCTTATCAACAATCGCCCCACGGAAATCAAGCATATCTACTTCACTGACTTCAACACACCCTTGCACACAGAGGAGTTGGACGCCAACATCTTCTATGCCAAGGAAGTGCGTCTGGAGCATAACAACAGCTCGTTCACCATCAACTTCTCTTCGGCAGAACTGGGCGACCCTGGACGCATCCACTATGACTACATACTGGAAGGACACGAGGAGCAGTGGCACATCGACGCACCTACGCCCTCGGCTCACTACTCCTCTTTGCCTCCGGGTAACTATACACTCCGTGTACGTGCCTATCCTGAGGACAACCCTGCTGCCAGCACGGAAAACACCATTTCCATCCATGTCAGTGCTCCTTGGTATGCCACCATCTGGGCTTACCTTGTCTATGCAGCCCTCGCATTGGTCATTGCTTATCTAATCTACCAGCAAATCAAAGCTCGCAAGCGACAGCAGGAACTCTTGCGCCAGTCGGCTGAAAGCGCACGCATGAAGGAAGCGAAGCTGCATCTTTTCACGTCTATCACCCATGAGCTACGCTCGCCACTCACCATGATTGAGTCGCCATTGAAACAACTGATGGAGGAGGATATCAACCCTGACCACCAGTCACTTTATGCCGTGATGCGCCGCAACTGCGACCGCTTGCTGGGCATTGTGAAGCAAATCACCGACCTCCGCAAGATTGACTCCAAACAGCTGGAACTGAAATTAGAAGAGTGCGACTATGTGGCTTACAGCGACCGTGTGTTCGAGCAGTTCGAGGGTGTGGCAAGCGTGAAGAACATCAGCTTTGAGGTGACGCACAAGGAAGAGAACCTCCCCATGATGCTGGACGTGACTCACTTCGAGAAAATCATCACCAACTTGCTCTCGAATGCCTTTAAGTTCACGCCTGAGGGAGGCCGTGTGGCTGTGACGAGCGGAGTGGCTGGCAACGAGGTGGAACTTACCTTCTACAACAGCGGTTCTCATTTCAACGATGAAGACTTGGCACACCTCTGGGAACGTTTCTATCAAGGTAGTGCTGGCACGGATGCCACAGGTTCTGGAATCGGCCTCAACTTGGTGTATGAACTGGTGAAGATGCACCACGGCAACATCAAGCTGGAGAACATCGATGGTAGCGAGGAGAATGAGCAAGGCGTGATGTTTACCTTACATTTCCCTTACTACAACACACCTAAACCTGCTACCGAGAGCACCAACAAGGACACGCTCTTGCTGGTGGATGATGACACTGAATTGGTAAGTTATATGAGCAGTCAANTGNAGAANGACTACAATATCATCAAGTCTTTCTCNGGCGAAAACGCTTGGAAGCAGGTGCTGTCACAGCGTCCAAGCGCTGTGGTGACGGATTACCGCATGCCGAATGGCAACGGCATGGAGCTGTGCCAACGCATCAAAGGCAATCCAGACACAGATAACATTCCCGTCATCCTGCTCACGGGTGAGGGCGACGAAACACTGCAACTGCATAGCCTGAACGTGCAGGTGGATCACTACCTTGAGAAGCCTGTCAACATCGTCATGCTCCGTTCTGCCCTTCAGCAGGTGTTGCGTGTGAGAGAGAACATACGTAACAAAGCCCGTCGCTCTAAAGTAGTAGATGAAATGCCGAAGCCCACGATGGAGAATGCCGACGATAAGCTCTTCAGCCGTGTGAACGAAATCATCAAGAAACACCTTGACAACTCGGAGTTCTCTGTACAGCAACTGAGCGAAGAGGTGGGCATCAGCCGCGTACACCTCAACCGCAAGATGAAGGAACGTTATGGCATCTCGCCTAACATCTTCATCAAGTCGTTCCGCCTCAAGCAAGCTGCCTATCTGCTGACCAACAACCGTGTGAACATAAGTGAGGTGGCTTATAAGGTTGGCTTCTCAAGCCACTCTTACTTCACCACCTCGTTCCATGAATACTTTGGCATGTCACCAAAGGAGTTTGTAGCGTTCTATTCTGCGGAGGAGAACGCTGAAGCCCTCCAAAAACTGTTGGAATAAGCCTACTTCACATAGATTTTCCGTCCTGCTTGGATATAGAAGCCTCGCGTTGGTCGAACGACTCGCCGTCCAGTCAAGTCGTAGCAATCAGCCGAGGCATTTTTCTGTTCCAATGTTTCTGCTCGAAGGTCTTCAACGGCTGTAACAGGCGTTTCGCCGTCCATGCTGAGGAACACTTCCTTCAAGTACATAGTCTGTGAGCCATCCGTCTCTATACCTACCATATATATATGTGAAGGATCCACCTTCTTGCCGTCAGGAGTTGTCNNCTNGTTCAAGTCAATAACAGCCGACGACTGGGTNCCGAGTTCATAGCTGTAGCAAGGCTTCAAGTAGTCGTCAACGTCGAAAATCTTCACCACAGGCTTGCAGGTCGTCTTTTTCAGGAGGTTCAGCACCAAGTAGTTGCTGCCCGACAGGTCAATCCCCTTGCTGTAGCGCCATCCACCGAAACCTTGCTTTGGGGTCGAGAAGGAGTAGATGCTGCTTGTCTTCTTGAAAGTTCCTTGAAGGAACAACGAAGGATTGAAGGCGTCAGTGCTCAAGGGAAAAGGGGTCTCGCTGGTGTCGAAATCCACTTGCTTTTGGGTATCCAAAAGCTCCACCATAGCCTGTCCATAACGTTTGCCAATCATGCGATAACCTTCGGCTGTGAAGTGCAAGCCATCAGAGGCACCAGGGCAATTCTTAGAGGATATGACATGGGCATTGGGAATAACAGACGGGGTGTTGGCAATCACAGCATTGTGGCCCCAGCATACGCCACCCTTCTCCTGTCCGAGCAGCTCACCCACCAACAGCGGGGTCTCTTCCTCGGTGAGGTTCAAGTCCTTGAGCATGCGCAAATATATGCGCTTCACCTTCTGTGGCCAATCCTGCTGGCAGTTGTTAGAACAGCCCTGATGCAGGAGGATACCCTTGATGACACCCACCTTCTGCGCCTTCTTAGCCAAGTTGATGAGGGTGCGGTAAGGGTTGTTGTTGTACTCGCGGCAATAGCCCTTAAACCATTCGGCATCACTCCCTGCTATCACACTGGCAACTTGCTCTTCGTCAAAGAGTTCTATCGAGCAACCACCAATAGCCACATTGATGACACCCACCTTAATGCTCTCGGGCAGCTCTTCCACCATGGTGCGACCGAAGTAGTCGGCAGGAGTCAACCCCGTATAATCGCGGCAAAGCGGAGGATAAGCCACATACCAGTTGCCTTTGGTACGTTCGCACGAAGGCATATCCACCGCAGCCATCATTCTGAAACGTGGGTCAACATTCTCGCGGTCCTGCGCCTCAATCGCCGCATTGCCCTCCATATTCGACTGTCCAAAGCAGAGATAAATGTGAAAGTTAGGGTCAAATTCCGTAGGCTGCTCCATCTGTCCTCCGTTGGTTCTCTTAGTGAGATTCGCAGCCGACTTCTCAAACACNCTCATGTANGCGTTCAACTTTGCAACAGCACCTGCACGCTTGGTGTCCGTGTCCATCTTCTCAGGTGCATAGGTGTCCNAAGCCTNCTTTAGATTGACATACACACCTTTAGATGTCATTTCGGGAGTGTCTTTCCACTCAACCACCAGATTCTGAGCNTTCTGATAANTCGCCAAGAACTCTTCCTCAACGGTCTGCAAGCTGAAACGCTTACAGAAGTNCCAAATCTNTCTGGCATTTCCATCCATGGGNCNGTGACCGCCATTGTTGTAGGAGAAAAGCTCCACTTNACTGCNATTCTTGTCGTTGCGCCACACTTCCTTGTCGCCCGTGTACCATGAGCCAGGGTTGTAGTTCTCCACCTTCTTGTATGTGGTGTATTCATTCATCTTAGCCATATTCAGCACATAGTCATGAATACTGTATTGCGTGTAGTTGAACACATCGTCGCCGTAAGCATGGCAGTGGATGAGATTGACAGGCTTCTTGCACGCATTCCACGGCTGCTCACTGAACTGCACACCGCTGGTGGGAGCAAAAGCGGCAATCTTCTCCTGCACATTAGCCATGCAGTGATACATGAGCATACTGCCCATCGAGAAACCTGACCAATAGACGCGGTTCTTGTCGATGCCATAGCGCGTGTTCATCTCGTCGATGGTCTGTAGCACAAAGTCTTGATCCTTAGTGCCACCAATGTCCCAAGTGTTACCATCGCTACGCAGGTAAGTCACCACAAACTTCGCTGTATCAATAAGATTATAAAACTTGTCGCTGTCATACTGATACTCAGGACTCTGATTCATGCCATGCGTGACAATCATCAAAGGCATGGGAGACGTCGATGCGGTATTCGGTGTGAACACCACCATATTGCGTTTCTGCCCATTCACCGTGATGTCAACGCTCTCTTTCTTGTAGGCATAGAGAGACGTAGCCACAAGGGCGAACACAAATAAAAGGAATATAGATATACGTTTCATGATTCTGATTACTTAATAAAAACTTTCTTCACTTGTCCATTGGAGTACTTCACCATATGGATACCGCGCTCATTGGTGCTGATGCGGCGACCATCAAGCGAGTAGTGTTTCGCTGTGGCGATTTCCACGTCTGCTTCAGGCGACTCAACAGCTGTAGCTGGGTTCTCACCATCATAACTCAAATAAATCTCTGACAGATAGAGTGTCTGGTCAGCACCAGCAGAATTGAAGCCAGCGATGCGGATGTGGCTGGGGTCGATGGTTTCGCCCGCAGCATTCTTCATGTCGTGCAGGTCTATCACAAACAACTTATTACCTCCCATGTCCAGTTTGTAAGGCTCAGCCCAGTAGTTCGCCGTGTCGTAAATGCGGAAGAAGGTGTTCTTGAGCGCATTTCTAACCAATTTGATAACCAAATACTTGTAGTTAGAGAGGTCCACACCCTCCTCTTCTTCAAAACGCCAGCCAGAGCATCCGCCTTGCTTCAGAGAGAGCGTACTCATAGCCGACTTATGACTTGCAGAACCATCATAGAGAATGGTTGGGTTGAACCACTCATTGCTGAGTTCAAAGGGATTCTCTGGCACCACTTGCTTAGGCTGGTAGCGTTCTGCGGCAGGGTAATCGACCTGATAGTATTTCTCATACCAGTCGAAACAAGCCACACCACAAGCCTCGTAAGGGTCAATACCTTGAGACTCCATGACCTTCTTGAACGCAGGAGTCACCACCCTCTTGTTATCCTTCACATAGTCGTCAATGTCAATGTAGTCGCCCGTGCCAGTCAGCGTCATCGAAACATTGCCATAATAGTCGAGGATAGCCTTATAAGCCTTGCCCCACTTGGAAGTGGAAGCAGTCGCCCATGTGCCATAGTTTCCATAGACAGGCTGTCCAAACTCGTTGTAATTCTTGATATTATCCGAGTTCTGAGGACTCCAGTCCACCTCTGTGATAACAATAGGGTTGGTGCGGATGATAGGACACGACNGACCAAATTCAGCAATANCCNCAGAAGGCACACAATGGCTGTCGCTGTTGCCATACCAACCAGCATAGTTGTGTACGGCATAGCCAATGTTGTCGCCCGTGATAGGATACTTGGCATAGCTGCGGTAATTGGACTGATAACCCGTGCCAGGCACCCAGATGATTCCTTTGAAGCCATTGGCACGAATCTTGTCAACGATGGGCTGGAAGAAGTCATGCAATGCCTTATCAGAATCAGTACCGTCAGCCATGCGAACATTGATAGGCTCGTTAGCCAACTCAATGCCCACCTGTCCGCAATACTTCTTGACAGAGTCGTTCTGGGTCACACGGTCCCACACATCAAGCAAGAACTTCTGGTAGCTGCCATCCACATAGATATTGTGAGGGCACACGCCAGGTGGGCGCATGATGATGTAAAGCCCTTTCTTCAGACCTGCTTGGGCTATCTTCCAATAGAGGGTACGCATATACTTGGTGAGTCGCGCCCCTGTATAACTGCCGAAATTGGCTTCGCCTCCGTCAATCTCTCCCTTGTCGTTATACGGAATCTCCCTCTCGTCCATAGGCCAAGCATTCTTCTCACCNTTTGTCCAACAGGGGTCGAGGTGCAGACGGAAGATGTTGCAATAANCTNCCTGCTNATGGTCGGTNATAGCCGTGAAGAGCTTGTTGAAGTAGTTCACACAAGCAGCGATGTTGCCATCGGTGGCAGAGCTTCCCCAACGCCAGCTGTTGAAGTAAGGGCTGGGGGTGTCCATCACGCCATGCAACACCACTCTGTTGCCATAAGGGTCTTTCAACTGATTGCCATCCACATGCAAGGGCTGCAAATTGCCGTAAGCCACCTCTTGCGCCATGGACGTCATGGATGCCATCATTGCCACGATGGCAAAAAACGTAGTTTTCAATCTCATATAATAATTTGTTTTTAGGTTTGGTCTCAATCTGTTTCCAGCATACTACTTATTTCTACAAAGATACGGGATTTTCGACACCTGCGCTTCTACCCATGAAACACAAGTTTGAAATTATGTAACAAAAAAGGTGGCGGCTCCTGCGCCATAACAGCGCA
>WFLX010300701.1_pt1 | contig 38961 bp, 37 predicted proteins | sample 4967041 | NCBI WGS metagenome assembly WFLX01 (sample SAMN12857096, study PRJNA449069) | gut metagenome | isolation source: stool from male and female vole | host: Microtus ochrogaster | place: USA:Florida | collected 2017
CCAAGATGTTATTTGCAGCCTTGCGACTACGGCGATGCGATAAAGAACGAGCGGTCGATAGAACGAACGGTAGAATACGTAAAGTCACACCCCGCTTGGTCGCTCTCGCTACAGACTCATAAGCTTATCAATATACCGTGATTCTCAGAGAGAGATTAGTGTGTTAATCGAATAGCGAAGGCTCGCGGGTTGGATTTGCCGGATTGAATGTGTCGTTGAGGTATTTGCCCCCGAATTCACTCAATTCCACTACCATAATGCCTATGCGTTTTTTGAAATCGCGTTCGGCTTGTGTTCGGCATATTGTGATGGCATAATATATGCCGCTCAAAGTTTTAATAACGAAATCCCAAAGGTAGGCCGCGCGGTCAGGGGGATTGTCATTGATAATCGCGCCTATCGATTCACATCCCTGAAAGGCTTTGGTCACAAGTGCTTCGCCGCATGAGAATGTGTCGGTTAGAGAAAATTCATCACGACGATGGCTCGCATTGGCCATGTTTATATAAATTTGCTCTACCAACGGAAGAAATTTCTGAGGGACACACCCCTCTATCTCTGCGAAAAGCGAAGGTGATGACATAGTCAAGGATTGTTGAAGGGTTTATTCTCTTTGATGAATTTAGATACGACGGGAAATTCGCCTGCAAAATTTGGGGTCAATGTACACCCCGCTTTTATCGCTTCGTTTATTTCATTCATTGACCAAAAACGACCTCCGTCGAGCTCATCCGAGGGATTTATCGTACCGTCATAAATTGTGTAAAACACGTTGACAAGTTCCCGCTCTCGGTCGCTCTCGAAAACGTAGCTTGTGATTTTTTCAGGCGTGAATTCCACTATGCCAAGCTCTTCGCCTGCTTCGCGGCGCAGTGCGGAAGGAATATCCTCCCCGTAGTCGATGTGGCCACCAACCGATGTGTCCCATTTGTCGGGCTGAATATCTTTCCATGCGGGGCGATGCTGAAGGTAGAGCTCGCCGGCGGAGTTGAAAACATGGAGATGAACCACAGGGTGAAGCAAGCGGCTCCCTCCGTGGCACTCCCCTCTCGTTGCTTTGCCGATAACGTTCCCTGCCGGGTCGACTATAGGAAATATTTCTTGCGGGTTGTCTTTACTCATAGGTGCGCGGGCTAATTTAATTTAGTGAACCGATGGGTGTCATGTGATAGCCAAGTCTGCGCAACTCTACCGCAGCGCCGTAGTAGTAGAGCTGGTGAAGACAGCGAACGTAAGCGTTAAATGCGTCGGGGGTGCCTGGCTCAAATTTCTCGTGAACCAAAATATTATGAACCATTTCGGCGGTGTCGCCGACTAATTTTGACGTTTCCGTGGCTTCTTTTGGCGTTAACTCAAGGATGTCGGCGCATATATACTCATCCATTTCATCATAGCCCCGTGCCGGCAACAGAATGTCGGAGAAAATATTGGTGTACTGCGAATATTTGTCCCAATCTTTATCCCAAAGTTTCGCGATGGCCATGCCGATGAACATCATCCAGCCGAGCGAAGCGGTCGGATAGTCGGCAAATTCTTTCACACCGTAAGGCAGATATGCGGTGCAAATCGATTCCCAGCGGTCTTCGAGGTCGGTAGTGTCGGGAAGGATTGGGTCAACCTGATTTTTGCCGATAAGATAATTGGCGAGAGTGCCGTGGAGGGCCTGCTCGAAATTTTCAAGATGACTGATGTTCATGTTGAAATGTAGGTGAAAAAAAGATTAAGTACGATCTTTAACGAAAAAAAGAGGCTAAAACCGAAAGTTTTAACCTCTTTTGAATGTTGCCTTGGAAGGATTCGAACCCTCACAGGCGGAACCAGAATCCGACGTGCTACCATTACACCACAAGGCAATTTCGATGTTCTTTTGTCGCTCAGGGTTGTTTCCCTTTTGCGGTTGCAAAGGTAGGCATATTTTTTAAACTGCCAAAATTTTTTGCGATTTTTTTTGCGATTTTTTTTTCATACCTTTGCAAAAATATAATGAGAGTGCGCATAGCGCCCGGCTCATTTCTAATAACAGCCAATTTATGAAGATATTAGTCACTGGATGCAAAGGACAGCTCGGCAACGAACTGAAAAATGTGCTCGAAGAGAAGATGCCCGGATGCACTCTATACACAGATGTTGACGAACTTGATCTTACCGACAAGAAGGCGGTGGAAAAATATGTGCTTGACAACGACGTGACGCATATAGTGAACTGCGCGGCCTATACCAATGTCGATAAGGCAGAGGAAGATAAGCTACTCTGCGCTTCAATCAATGCCGATGCGGTAAAAAATCTCGCTCTCGCAGCAGATCAAAACGGAGCTAAAATCATTCATATATCTACAGATTATGTTTTCGATGGCCGGGCGTATCGCCCCTATAAAGAGTCGGACAAGGTGAACCCGATGTCGCAATACGGAACAACCAAGCGACTCGGCGAAACCGCCCTGCTCGCACTCTCGCCCGAGGCTGTCATTATACGTACAGCATGGCTTTATTCACCCTACGGGCGTAATTTCGTCAAGACGATGCTCCAAAAAGGCAAAGAGCAGAAAAGCTTGCGAGTGGTCTCGGATCAGATAGGTACACCCACCTATGCCCTTGATCTCGCAGAGGCTATTTACGCGGTGCTCACTTCTCAGCAGTGGGTGCCGGGGATTTATCATTTCACCGACGAGGGCGTTTGCTCATGGTATGATTTCGCCAAAGCGATACATCGATTGGGAGGAGTGGAATGTGACGTGCAGCCGATACCGTCTGACGACTACCCTACTCCCGCTACTCGCCCTTACTATAGCGTCCTCGACAAGCAACGAATCAAGTCAACTTACAACGTTAAAATACCGCATTGGGAGGAATCGCTTGCCCGATGCATCAAACGTCTATAAGAATAAAAGATGTCACAACTTACCAACGAAATACAACGCCGACGCACTTTCGCAATCATTTCCCACCCCGACGCCGGCAAAACAACCCTTACTGAGAAACTTTTGCTTTTCGGCGGCGCGATACATATCGCCGGTGCCGTAAAGTCCAATAAGATTAAAAAGACCGCGACATCCGACTGGATGGAAATCGAAAAACAGCGCGGCATCTCGGTAGCCACTTCGGTAATGGGCTTCAACTATGGCGATTACAAAATAAATATTCTTGATACCCCCGGCCACCAGGATTTTGCGGAGGACACATACCGCACGCTGACGGCCGTCGACTCGGTAATAATTGTCGTAGATGTCGCGAAAGGCGTGGAGATGCAGACGCGTAAACTGATGGAGGTGTGCCGTATGCGCAATACCCCCGTCATTATTTTCGTCAATAAGCTCGACCGCGAGGGCCGCGACCCCTTCGACATTCTTGACGAGCTTGAGTCGGAGCTTAAAATCTCTGTGCGCCCCCTTTCGTGGCCTATCAATATCGGCGCGAAATTCAAGGGTGTGTATAATATTTATGAAAATACGCTCGACTTGTTCACCCCAAGCAAGCAAACAATATCGGAGCGCGTTGAAATCACCGACATCGACGATCCGCGAATCGATGAAGAAGTCGGTGAAGCCGATGCCGCTAAACTCCGCGAGGATTTGGAGCTTATCAACGGCGTTTATCCTGAATTTGATGTCGAAGCATATCGTGAGGGAAAACTTGCCCCCGTATTCTTCGGCTCGGCGCTGAACACGTTTGGAGTGAAAGAATTGCTTGATTGCTTCGTGGAAATAGCGCCCTCTCCGCGCCCTGTGCAAGCTGAGGAGAGAGTGGTTAATCCAGAAGATGAGAAGTTCACAGGCTTTATCTTCAAGATACACGCCAATATGGATCCTAACCATCGCTCGTGTATCGCATTCTGCAAAGTGTGTTCAGGTCGTTTTGAGCGCAACGCGAATTACAAGCAGGTGCGCACAGGCAAGTCGCTCCGCTTCGCCGCTCCGACCGCCTTCATGGCTCAGAAAAAAAGCGTGGTTGATGAAGCGTTTCCAGGCGACATTGTAGGTATCCCCGATACAGGCAACTTCAAGATCGGCGATACGCTGACCGAGGGCGAGGAGCTGCATTTCAAGGGATTGCCAAGTTTCTCTCCCGAAATGTTCAAGTATATAGAGAATACCGACCCGATGAAGTCAAAGCAGCTTGAGAAAGGTATACAGCAGCTTATGGATGAGGGTGTCGCTCAGCTGTTTATTAACCAGTTCAATGGCCGTAAGATCATTGGCACGGTCGGTCAGCTCCAGTTTGAGGTGATTCAATACCGCTTGCTGCATGAGTATGGAGCTCAATGCCGTTGGGAACCTATATCGCTTTATAAAGCTTGCTGGATAGAGAGCGATGACGCAGAGGCGTTGCAATCGTTCAAGAAGAGAAAAGCGCAGTTCATGGCAGTCGACAGGGATGGCCGCGACGTTTTCCTCGCTGATTCCAACTACGTTCTCCAGATGGCGCAGCAGGATTTCCCGAAGCTGAAATTCCACTTCACGNGCGNATTTNAGCAATGAGNCGCATTGCGTAAGTGCGACTATTGTTAAATTCTGCGATTAGTATTATCTTTGTGTCACGATATTAAACCTAAAAAGCTCCCGGCTGCGGAGGCTCGCTTCTGAAGATACGAGGCTATGGGCCGGACCATATACTGAAATGAAAGTACTTAAATTCGGCGGGACATCGGTCGGCACCGTCAAGAGCCTNNCNGCCGTAAAAAGCATANTAGAGGAGTCAGTGGCTTCGNGCGAANAGCTGATAGTNGTANTNTCGGCCCTCGGCGTGGATTACAGACNAACTCATAGCAACCGNCCGNTTGGCATCGCAAGGCGATATGCGCTATNTGCAATTGTATTCTCANATAGTGGAGCGACATCTTGATATAGTGGAAGAGGTTGTCATTGAGGAGTTTAAGCCTAAAATCAAATCAAAGGTAAATTCTCTTCTCGAAGAGCTCGGAAACGTTTTTTACGCAATAAATCTGCTGCGCGATTTATCAAACCGCACCCTCGATATGGTCGTGAGCTTCGGCGAGCGAATGTCGTCGCTCATTATCAGCCGCATGATAGCCGAGGCCCGCTATCTCTATTCTCCTGAGTTTATCATTACTCGCAAGCAGTTTGGCAAGCATATTCTCGACAACGAAGAGACCTCGATAAGGGTGCACGAAGCGATTGATAGTCTTGACTTCAAAGTAGCTGTAGCCCCCGGCTTTATAGCCTCTGACCGTAACGGCGACGTGACCAACCTCGGTCGTGGCGGGAGCGATTATACAGCGGCTATCCTCGCCGCGTTGCTGAAAGCTGAAGTCCTCGAAATCTGGACGGATGTAGACGGCTTTATGACCGCCGATCCGCGAATAGTAAAAGAGGCTTTCGTGATGGATACAATGACTTTCGGCGAGGCTATGGAACTTTGTAATTTCGGAGCAAAGGTGATTTATCCCCCTACGCTTTATCCCGTATATCACCGCAATATTCCTATCGTTGTCAAAAACACCTTTAATTCAGCAGCTCCCGGCACTTTGATCTCAACGACTTTATCGGGAGGAAATGACTCTAAGGGCGGTATAAGAGGCATATCGTCGGTTAAAGAGGTAGGGATGATCAGTCTTGGAGCTGACGACGAATCTACCATTGCCCAACTTGAAGAGCGAATTTTCAATGCATTGGCTCAAAGCGGCGTAAGCATATTGTTGATGACCAATCAGCGACTTCCAGGAGTGGAGGAGCTTGACTATTCGCGCCCGAGTCGTCAGATCGTCGTGAAATCCGACGACCTCAAGCTCACGAGAGAGATACTCGCGAAAGAGTTCTCAGCCGAACTTCGCTCGCGCGCGATAAGCAATCTCCGTTCGCTCGAAAGCTTGTCGCTTGTTGCGGCTGTCGGCAGCGGCGTTAAGAGCCAGTCGAATGAATTTGAGTCGCTTGCCAAAGAATTGGCGGCTGATTCGCTCCCATTAATCGTACATAACTGCGGGGAATCAGACACCAATATCGCATTTGTTTGTCGCGCTAATCATCTCTCGGAAGTCATTAATCGCGCTCATAAAGCTTTTTTCAGCTAATAATTCCGAGCGAATTCTCTCTATGCCATGAAATACTATAGTACGAATAATCCGTCATATCTTGTTGACCTATGGACGGCTATACTCGACGGTATCGCGCCCGACGGTGGCCTATATATGCCCCAAAAGCTGAGGCATATACCCCATGCCTTTTTCAGAAATCTCCCCGATCTGAAACTGAAGGAGATTGCCTACGTGGTGGGCAATACTTTGTTTGGAGAAGATCTCGACGCGAAAGAGATAAAAGATACGGTGTTTCAGAGTCTCGACTTCGAGATTCCGCTGGTGAATATTTCGCCAGATGTGTATGCTTTATGTCTATATCAAGGCCCTACCTCGTCGATTAAGGATCTCTCGGCAAGGATAATGGCTCGACTCGTAAAGCAACTTATCAGGCGCCGGGGCATTGAGGATAAAGTCATTATCCTTGCTGCAACCTCAGGCGATACGGGAAGCGCCGTAGCCAAAGCGTTCGCGGGGATGGATAATATTGAAGTCCAGATACTTTATCCGAAGTCGGGTCTATCTCGCGCGCAAATCGCTCGGTTCGCGTCGCTCGGACGAAACATTAAGCCGATAGAGGTCGACGGCACTTATGACCAGTGTCGAATAATGGCATATCAAGCCCTATCAGACAGGGATTTGAGGCAAACAAAGACAATCATTTCAGCCAACTCAATCAACATTGCCAGGCTTCTGCCCCAAATGATTTATTATTTTTGGGCTTATGCGAAACTTGTTGATAAGTTTGGAAGCGATAAGGTCGACGACAAGCTTGTGTTTTCAGTGCCGTGCGGAAATCTCGGAAATATTTGTGCGGGGCTTATTTCAGTGAAAATGGGACTTCCCGCTAAGAGATTTGTCGTTGCGAACAACGATAATGATTCGTTCATGAAATTTCATAACGGATTTGCCGAGATTCATCGTCATCAGCTGCGAACTGAGGATTGCGGCGCCGAGCATATACCTTCAAATATGTCGCGATTGTTTGACCTTATGAAAGGTGACGAGAATAAAGTGAATAAATTGCTTACCGGAGTCTCAGCTTCAGATGCAGAGATGTGGCAAGCCGTGAAATCACTGCATGATATGTCGGGCATTGTATTCGACCCTCATGCCGCTACTTGTTACCATGCTTTGCGCGATTCGCTGCGGGAGGGAGAAATCGGTGTGTTCCTCGCTCCTACCCATCCCGCTAAGTACAGTGAGCAAATTATGGAGAATACAGGAATCGAGTTAGGCCAAGATAGTAGCGCACACTCTGCTGTCTTATCCTATACGCAGCCAATGAGGCTCGCCCCTACTTACTCGGCATTTAAAAGCTATCTGCTTAAACATTGATTTGAGGCTAATTGTTAAGAATATATATTAACCAAACACAATACTGATATGGCAAATAAAAGAAAACTCAAAAAACAAATCAGATACATCTGCGGTGATGTCGCCGCTGAGTGCATATTGGCAAAACACTTCATTCCCGGTATCGATAAAGAGAAAATCAATGAAGCGCTTTCACGCGTGGCTGCCCTTCAGGAAACAGCTCTTTCGCGCGCAAACGCGATATTCGATAAGGTGCCTCGCGATTTCGCCAATGAAGGTGAGTATCGAAAAGCTCGCAATGAATATTACAACAAAGCATTCAAATCTCTTAATAAAGGGTTTGAGGCCGAGCTTGAGGTTATCGTGAAAGAAATGAATGGGGCTATGCCCAAAAAATAAACTTTTATAACTGACGATTTTCGGGATGTGCTGAATCATGTCCCGAAAATCGTATTGTTCATTAATACCCTAAGTATGCGATTATCGGGTCTAATATTGAAAATGCTGGGCTGGCGCGTTAAGATAACAGTGCCTGACTATCCCAAATCGATTATATGCGTGGCTCCTCACACTTCTAACTGGGATTTCATTCTCGGAAAACTTGCTTACGCATCAGTAGGTAGAAAAGCCGGATTTCTGATGAAGAAAGAATGGTTTTTCTTCCCGCTCGGCCCGATATTCAAGTTAATGGGTGGCATACCGGTCGACAGGTTGAAATCGGGGCACGCTGTGGATAAGATTACGGCCCTGTTCAACAGCCGCGAGCAGATGAATCTCGCCATTACCCCCGAAGGGACGAGAAAGCGTACCGAACGTTGGAAAACAGGATTTCTCGCTATAGCTCGTCAAGCCGACGTCCCAATAGTGCTCGGAGCATTCGACTTTAAGGACAAGACGATATACGTGGAGCGAACATTTATTCCGACAGGAGATTTCGAGGCGTATATCAGGGCTATAAAAGATTATTCTCGCCAGTTCACAGCAAAATATCCCGATAAATTCACAACCGATTGATCGCGTATCGACTTCGTCTATAACCTATCTATTACCTCTATTATCTGTATCCTCTTATGTCAGTGAAATTCAAAATCGCTTCAATTCCCCTCAGAATGGTGTGGGCCGACCGAGACGAAAACCTCGCCAATATTACTAAAATCATGTCTTCACTACAAGGTGAAACCGACCTTGTTGTGCTTCCCGAGCTTTTCAGCACCGGTTTTTTGCAGGATATTGATGTGATAAGGTCGCTTGCAGAGGACAATGACGGACCTACGATGCGCACTGTCGGCAAGCTCGCTGCTGACTACAATGTCGCGATGGCAGGCACGTTTTTATGTATAGAGGAAGGTAGAGTTTACAATCGCGGATTTATAGTCGAGCCGAGCGGTGAACGCTATTTTTACGATAAACGTCACCTGTTTTCGCTCAGTGCGGAGCATAACGTCTTTACACAAGGCACGCGTCTTCCCAAGGCTGTTAGATACCGTGGGTGGAATTTGTCGATGATAGTATGCTATGATCTTAGATTTCCCGCATGGTGTAGAAACCGCGACGCAAGCTCGTTATACGATATTATGATAGTTCCGGCCAACTGGCCCACATCGCGCGGCTTCGCATGGCGACAGCTTCTCTCGGCCAGAGCTATCGAAAATCAGGCGGTTTACGTTGGTGCTAATCGCGACGGCAGTGATGATTACGGAGATTATACCGATACGACTTTTATAATAAATCCCCTCGGTCTGACGATTTCGCAGAAAGATCCTTCGACAGGAATCTACTATGCTGAGGTTGATAAATCAGAGCTGGAGTTAATCCGCAAGAAATTACCATTTGGCAATGATGCGGATGATTTCGAGCTTGCGTGTCAGGAAATCAAGCGATAAGCTGATATTGTAAGGTGACTAAAGGGTTGAGAGGTATCGCCCGAGCCATACACAGGCTATGCCTATTATGACGGTAAGAACACAGTAAAGAACAGACGTGGCGATTTCACCTTTCGCCCCGAGAACCCATATATCGTTGGCAAAAGCGGAGAAGGTGGTGAAACCTCCGCATATCCCGGTCACTAAGAAAAGATTGTGACCGCTCGTAATTATCCCCGTTCGTTCAGATAATCCGCAAATAAGCCCTATCAGTAAGCATCCCGCAGCGTTCACGATAAAAGTGCCTGCGGGAAAAACGAATGGAAAGAGAGCTGCACTGAGCTTACCTACTAAGTATCGGCAACAGGTGCCTATGAAACCGCCAAGTCCGGCGATGAGCATTTCCTTAATCATTGGTCAAATCTTACTCTTCCCAGTTAAAGTCGAGAGCGGTCAGAGTGTAATTCACTTTTACGCGGTCGTTCTGTGTAATCTTTGGCACCAATATCGCATATCGCGAAATTGTCAACTTGTCAGACGCTCCTTCGATTTTGTTTTCGATACCGAGATTGAGAAGCCAGTTATAAACGTTGTCGCGAATATTCTTCGTTAAAACATTGCGGCAAGTAACGACGCGGTAGTTATGGATAGAATAGTAAATTAGAAGAGTCTGGTCGGAGAAGTTTATTTTATCGTAGTGGTCGTTGAAGCCGAGAGGATCAGCGGGCAATTCATCCGACGAATTTACGATAACGAACTTGTCGTCCCAAGGACGGCATTTGTTTAAAAATTCGGTGTCAGACTTCTCAAATGTTATCCCCGCGGGAACATATACCAAATTGATTGTCGCGTCAAATTCATAATTGGGTTCATCCTCGTTGTTATGGCAGCTTGTAAGGCAAAATATCACCCCAAGAAGCAGTAAGGTTAAATGTCTCATCTACTCAACTGTTTTATTGATTTATTACTAAAACGCCATTTGCGTGGCATTATTGCCTTTGCGATACCGCTTAATTGCTTTTTATCAGAATTGTCGCNATANTTGTATNGTATTGTNATANGTAGTGTAANAATTTGNCGTCCCGGATAAGAGCATAAATCATTTTTTTTCAAAAATAATGTCACCTTTTCGTTTTAAGGTTCGTTATTAAGTCGAGATGNCTCTAAAAAACATTACTATTAACAATATTAAAGCAAAATGATAATGGAATCAGTTCAAGTATTAGTCCCGATTTTCGTGTGTGTGGTGCTCCCGNTAGCAATAGTGCTAATTGTATTTCTCGCGACANNTANCAGCGATAATAAGANNGCNCAGGTGTTGATAAAAGCTATTGAAGCCAACAATTCGATTGACGCCGATAAACTTGCCGACGCATTACGCAAACCTAAAAAGTCAGCGTGCGAGATCCTCAATTCGAGATTGCTTCGCGGATGTATCTTTTCCTTGATAGGACTATTTTTAGTCATTGTCGGGTTAGTGAATTGCATAGCAGGAACGGCGTTTGGTTCCGATCCGGTTACAGTGCCAATGGTCTTCGGGGGAATATCGTTAGCGATCGGTATAAGTTATCTTATCGTCTATTACGTAACGCGCAAGCAGTTAAATAATGGCGAAGATAAATAATCAATGACTCGCGAACAGTTTATATCACATGTTGAGGGTACGCAGAAATCGTTTCGACGTTTTCTTGTGGCCCTCTGCTGCGGTAACACAATGATGGCCGACGATATAGCTCAGGACTCCTACATGAAGGCTTATCTTTCGTTTGAGAAATTTAATGGCAATGAAAACTTCAAGGCATGGATCTATAAAATAGGATTCAATACGTTTGTAGACAATAAGCGCTCTGATAAGGTCCACGGAGAATATAACGAAGCTGCCAATTTAGTTTCGGATGAATCGGCCGACTCGGCGTTTCGCTATCAGGCATTGTATGCCGCATTGAATCTACTTCCCGCAAAAGAGCGCACTTCGGTGCTCTTATATTACATGGAAGGCTATTCGATAAAGGAAATCGCCGGAATAGTGAACAACTCGGAAGACGCAATAAAGAAACATCTTTCGNGCGGCAGATCGCATCTGNGCGATTTATTAAAATAAAGATANNGANGAGAATAAATTAAAGGATATTTTCGCCTCATTTCAGCCTGATCTTACTCCCGATGATCACTTCATGTCAAGGATGATGAAGAATATCGCGACAATAGATATGGTGAAACGTCATACGGCAGCAAAACATAGATGTAATAGAGTCGCTTTAGCGGCGGCTGCTATCGCGGGCTTTATCATGGGGGTCATACTTACTCTCCTCTACCCTGCCCTTGTCGGCTGGATTTCGTCTTTCGACTTGGCGTTGCCTCCTGTGGCTGGCTTCGACTGGCAGATAGTCGGGTGGCTGATAATCGGGGCAATAAGCGTAATCTGCTCCCTCAATGTTTATGAACTGACGCTCGCCCGACTCGCCTCTTCTAAAACCTGAATCCAAATAGAATGTGTCTGTATAAAAAACGGTGTCAACTACAAAGGTAGCTGACACCATTTTTTTAGCAATTTATGCGCTCGATGCTATTTCACGACGATTTTCCGCGTGTAGTGTTTGTCGCTAATTCGGGTCGTTAGAATGTAAACCCCGCTGGAAAGAGATGCGGTCGATAACGGGAAGGTATATTCTGCTCCCGCTTCAAGATAGCCGAGAGGCAATGTGGATATCAGGTTGCCTGAAATCGAGTAAATTGAGAGCATGACTTCGGCTGATTGAGGAACGGCAATCTTTATCAACTGCTCGTCAGAGCGACCTGATGATGTCACATCAAACATCGCATCTGGCTTGTCGGTAAGGATCATCTGTACTGACGACTGTATGTTGCCTTCTTTGAGTTCGTATGGGCCGAGATCGCGTCCTAAGCCGTAGGTAGGCTGATATAGGAAGGGGAATTCTGCGGTAAACGGTAGGTCAATATCGCGGCCTGCGTCGATAAGTTTGCTTCCGCTCTTAAGACGGGCGAACTTAGTTGGCATTGAGCCGTCTTCACCGCGGGGAGCGAGCGCATCTGCCTCTTCAAGACTCTCGTAGTCGCTTCGGCTGAAATCGGTGATGACGTTGTTGAAGAATGTTTTCCCCTGGTTGGGTGTAACCCCGAGAGCGTTGTGGCTTTCGGTGCCTACTAATATTTCCTGACGTCCAAAGCATACATTGTTGTAAAACTCGGAGTTGGCGCCACCGCCCGACTCAAACATGAAGTCATAGCCATTGTCAAATGCGAGTCCTCCGACAACCACGTGACCCCCCTTGTGGCTATTGCAGTCAAAACCTTTGGTGGAGCCGGATTTATCACATCCGAAAGCAACGCAATTGTAAGCGTAGTGGACACCCTGCGAGCTTCCGCCGCTACCATTGCCTCCAAGTTTAATACCGTTGCCGTTACCGGAGAAGCCGGGGCCTTTGTCGAAATACTCATAGACCCATGTGTGGTCTTCGGCGTTGCCCGACTCCCATGCCCAACATTCGATAAGATATACTGAGAAGTCGGTCTCATAAAGATCCCAGGNGTNGNCGCTGTNGCGCCATGCGCGGCAACGTATGAAGCGATTATCCTTGCCGTTATGCANCTTGCAGGCAANCCCGTCGGCATCACTACCGTAGTTCATGTCGAAGTCGCAATTATGGTGGCTGTCGCAGTCGATGATGTCGTTGTACGCGCAATATGAACCGTCATTTTTCGAGCCAAAACCGCTTGCTGAGAAATCGTGGCCGAAACCGAGTTGCAGGCCGGTGTCGAGATTGTAGCTGAATTCACATCGTTCGATACGGTNGTGACTGCCNTCAAGTTTAATGCCGTTGTCGGCCGCNNGNGTGATATGCAACCCGNAAAGATGCCAGTAGTTACCGGTCAGAAGTATACCCCGGTCGCCAACTTTGCTGCGGTCGCGGTTGCAGTCTATAAGCTGCTGCTCGAAGTCGAATATAGGCTGTTCATCTTCATAACCCCTTATAGTTATCGGTGCATCGGCTGTGCCGGAGTTTTTGATTCTTACGGTTAGCTTGCCGCTGCTGTCGCGCTGAGTGAAGTGGTATCGGCCGCCGCGGCAGTAAATCACGTCGCCCGGTAGCGCGGCGTTAACCGCTTTCTGGAGGTTGAGCCAAGGATGCTCAAACGATCCGTCGGCGGCATCGTCACCGTCAGGCGCAATGAAATATTCAAAATTATCGTTATCTGCCCCGCGTCCTTTCAATGTCATTGATTTGGTGGCTTCACCGCAAGTTGCGGTCAGAGTTTCCTCATAATCGGTATATGCGGCCGGAGTGAACGAGATTGTCAGCGCTTCGTTAATCATGCCGTCGGCATAAGGTAGTTTGATGGTTTTAGCTCCGTTCTCAAAGCTGAAATTACTATCGGCAGGGAGCGTGAGCGTCACTTCGCCAGCTTCCGGCTGTAGATATACGCCATTGACAGTGAGTTGTTTCGATTTTGTTGTTCCGACCGTGGTGTTTTTGAAGTCAATCGTTGAAGCTGAGAATGATATGACAGGAACGGTCAGAGTAGTGAACGTAGCTTCACCGCGAGCCGATATTAGGTAGTTTCGAGCCTCAGAGTCTCCGTTGTACTCAAATGCGCATATTGAATATGTTTGTCCGGGATTGAGCCCTGATAGCTTATACGCTTCGATGTCGCTTGAGTCCAATACAATTACGTCATCAACTTTCTTAGGGAAATTGCCGGAGAAAACGACTCCGTCGGTTGGTGCCCACGCGAAATTCTCCCCTTCGGAGTACGCGAGAACTCGCCCTTGGCCANTNCCNCGTTTANTGGCGATTACNGCTCCGTCNCCNGTAAGGTNNNTTACAGTGATTACTGAAGGAATTGTAGGCTCTTGNGCCTGCTCTACATANTTAATANTNATANCATCTACATATATGGTTGAGCTCNTACATGTAANNNTAACGATAACGGGATCTGACATGGATAGCGAAATCGAGTGTGACGCTGATCCGTAGGATGACGATGACGACACATTGGTAGCGCCGACCTGAGTCCATGTGGTGCCTCCGTCGGCCGATGCTTCAACTACAAGTTGCTTGTTATTGCCAGAGCCGCGATGCTTGTATGCGACTGAAGTCACGCCCTTTAACGCGGGCGATGACAACGTGGCATTTCCTCCCATTGCGGCGCGGTAACTGCCGTTGTCTTTCTTGATTGTGACACTGCCTGTGGTTGACCACCCTTCAGATACCTTACCCGACTCGAAATCTTCGGTAAGGGTATCGGCAATGGCCGAAAATGATATTGCAACGGCAAATGCAGCCGCGGCAAATCTCCTGATTTTGATATTCATCGGTATATGAATTTAAGGTTATATGTTGCGTGAACTGAATGTCACACAATTGTCGCGAAATTACATATATATTCACTATTCGCAAAATAAATGAGCTTATATATATGCCAATTAATAAAAATTGAATATTAGAGCCTGTGCCATAAAATCTGTTAAAGCTGAGGCGGTCAGCCATTGAACAGAGTTGTTCGTGTGAAGAGGGAGTGTACTCGACGTACACGACTGAAGAAAACGGACGAATATGCCAATGGATGGCCGGGGCTATGGTAATTACCACCTCCCTCTGTCTAACGATGACATGTTGAAACGTGGAGCTTTTGAGTCGTGGATGTTGGCCGTAGTGACGATGACACCGAGGGGAAAGCCGTCGCTATCCACGGCGATATGTCGCTTAATACCTTTAATGCGTGCCGCTGCGCGGAAAATTACCTCCGTTTCGCATCTCTCGGGCGCTTTTGAAGTCGTCGCTCGGTCACAATGCGACGGCATTGCTCCCTCCCGTCGCCTCCAAAATCCCTCCGAGATATGCGACCTCAGCGTTAATATATTTTATGGGACGGCTCTCAAGTTAGTGTCATTTAAATAAGAGCATCTTCTCTTGCGCAACCGTTATAGGTGTCGAATGACCCGACAGAAGCAGAGTATCGTCGGGTAGGGTCAGGATTTTATCGACAATCGATTGCTCCAATAAATATTCGTTGCCGCCCGGAAATTGGGTTAGCCCAGGGCCATGCTCATATAACGTATCGCCAACAAAAGCCGCATTGGATTTGGGCGCATAGAACGTGACGGAGCCAGGCGTATGCCCTGGAGTATGAATTACTTTGAGCAGAAATCCTGAGTTTTCCTTTAATCTGATTATTTCGCCGTCGTGAAGCTCCTCATAGTGTGGCACGGTGATCGGATTTCCCGAATTAGCGCTAAGGTTTAGGTAGGAGTCGACCAGATAGCTCGAATCCGACGGATAAATGTGGATAGGTGCCGCAAGTTTTTCTCGCAAAAGTTCGGCTGCTCCAAAGTGGTCGAAATGACCATGGGTCAAAAGAATCTTTTCAATCTTCCATCCGTTGCGCCTTACGACGTCGAGAATCAAACCTGCTTGTGCCCCCGGGTCAATTATATATCCCGCATTGCTTACATCATCTATGTAAAAATAGCAATTTTCCGCGAAAACGCCTTGTACTGTTAATTCTTTTATCATGACTGTTGTCTCCTTTGCTTGGGTAATGATTACAGAAGGAGTGCGCCTATTAGGCACACTCCAGTTAATACTTGTCTTATAAAAGCTGACAACCGTCGGGTCCGCATGTATGCGGGCGTTCGGTGGGTTTGGTTTCGTCAGTTTTGTCCTGTTTCCTTAATTCGCGCTCAAGCGCCGACTTGAATGCGTCGACCGACATTGCGCCGGGCACCGCGAAGCTTCCGTTGAACACGATATATGGAACGCCGCGCACGCCTCTCATGGCAGCTTCACGCTCATCAAAGCGCACCTCGTCGTCATACTTATTCGAGTCGAGCACTTCCTTGACATCAGATTCTTTCATTCCTGCTGCGAGAGCCTTTTCCATAAGCACCTTATGGTCAGATAATACAAGATTTTCTGTGAAGTATGCAGCGAATAATGCTTCGTTCAATCTGCCGACGGTAGCGCGGTCGTACTTGGCCTCGGCTAATTTCATCAATCNGTGCGCGTCNCTCGTATTAGAGTAGTTGGTTGTCGCGTNTTTGAAGTCTATGCCANGTTCTNGTCCAAGTTCAGAGATTTGTTCAATCTGGCGATTTGCGCCTTCGAGCGAAAGACGATACTTCATCGCAAATCGCTCAGGGGTNGTAGATACTACCNCTTTAGGCGCGNNCGGNTCAAGNTCAAAGGCTCTGAAATCAATTTCNACTTTNTCGGNTAGACCGANCTCCTCGATAGCGCGTTGTAATCTTGTTTCGCCGATATAGCAGTAAGGGCAAGCGAAATCGCTCCAAATTGTGAGATTCATCATAGTATTTTCCTTTCTATTTTATAATTAGTGCGAGTATCTCGCGTAAGTTATCCATTTGTTGTGGCGATATTCTCTCCGATAGTTTGCTGTTTAGTTTCACGGCAATATTCATTAACCCTGGTTTCATCGACAAGCCCTTCTCGGTCAATGATACCATTGAGCACTTATAGCTTACGGTGTCGGCCATAATCATTCCCTTGTTTACAAGAGAGTGAATGCTTCGGTTGACTGAGGCTTTGTCCTTACCGAGTATCCTTGAAATTTCGCATTGCTGGATTTTGCCATGTGAAAATAATATTCTCAATATCAAATACTCTGCTGCGGTGATGTCAAGTTGACTTTCAGTTAAGGCAGCGGTCAGTCGAGCTACTTCGGCTTGGTATGCCATGCCGAGCAAACAGCCCAAATTTGGAANATCGTATGTAGTTTTCATTGTTNNCATATCAACCATATAACAACGGCAGGATNNAAATGGTTGATGNGGCNACAATTTTTTAGATTATTTCTGAAATAATTGTAATTTTGTATTAGATTTAATCAGACTATGCTTTATGGGCAGATTATATGCGATATACTTTAGCGCTACTGATACTACTCGTCGTTGCGTGGCTGCGTTTTGTAAAGGTTTAGGTATTGAGCCTGTTATTTCGGTAAATCTTGCTGATAATCTTAATGTTCCATTTCCCGACATAAGCTGTGGCGACATAGTTGTTGTGGCCACGCCCGTGTATGGCGGCAGAGTGCCGCTTCAGGTTTCAGATGCTTTAAAGAGGTTTAATGGCAATGGGGCTATTGCGGTAGCGATTGTGGTTTATGGTAATAGGGATTATGACGATGCGTTACTGGAATTGACCGATATTTTATCCGATAAGGATTTCAAAATTGTCGGAGCCGGGGCGTTTATCGGGCAACATTCAATCTTTCCTAAAGTCGCAAGATCAAGGCCCGACTTATCTGATGAGCAGATGCTTGTTGAATTTGGTAAGGAATGTGGCTTGAGGATTGATTCAGGTTTCGATTCGGCCACAACGCCATATATTAAAGGTAAGTGTCCATACAAGAAGGCGGCTGGAGCTCCGCTATATCCCAAAGCTAAGGAAAGTGATTGCATACGATGCGGAAAGTGTGTTATTAAATGTCCTGTAAAAGCTATTTCGGCAGAAAAACCGTATTCAACCGACACGACTAAGTGTATAAGCTGCGGAAGATGTATTTCGGTATGCTCCGAAGACGCGCGCCGTTATTCCGGTATATCGTATTCGCTGGTTGGTTTTCTTTTCAAAACCGCTTTCTCTAAGCGAAAAACACCTGAATGGGTTGTCGCTAAAGAGGGTTAATTTTTATGATTATTGAAAATTTAAATTGAATTAAATTATTTCATAGCTATGAATAAGCAAATTTCTGACAATGTTTATTATATAGGCGTCAATGACCGCACTACCCATAAGTTTGAGGCGCTATGGCCTATACCGATCGGTGTTAGCTACAATTCTTATTTGGTCGTGGGTAGCGAGAAAGCCGCTATTATCGACGGAGTGGAGGTAAGCCATGCTTTAAATCAAATCGAGTCAATTAAGGAAATACTTGGCGACCGTCAACCAGACTATCTGGTGATTAATCACATGGAGCCGGATCATTCAGGCTCGATTGCCCTATTGCTCCATGCTTTCCCTGGCTTGACTATTGTGGGCAATGCGCAGACTATCGCGATGGTCAAAGGTTACTATGGCGTGGCTGAGAACACGATCGCTATAAAGGATGGAACGGAGCTGTCGCTCGGCAGCGATGCTACGATGCATTTTGCGCTCACCCCTATGGTGCATTGGCCTGAAACTATGATGACGCTTCTGAAAGAGTCAAAAATATTGTTCACGGGCGACGCTTTCGGTTGTTTTGGCGCGCTTAACGGCGCTGTTGTCGATACAGAGATGGATGTTGAGCCGTATTTCCCCGAAATGGTCCGTTACTATAGCAACATCGTCGGAAAATACGGGATGTTTGTGCAGAAAGCGTTTACGCGGCTTTCAGGAGTGGAATTCGACACGGTTTGCCCCACCCACGGCCCGGTGTGGAAAGAGAATTTGAAGCGAGTCGCCGAGTTATACGATAAGCTAAGTCGCTACGAGCCGCTCGACAATGGCGCGACCATTGTCTATGGGTCAATGTATGGCAACACATTGCGTATGACTGAAGCCGTCGCAGAGGGATTGGCCGAAGCCGGCGTCCGCAATATTTCTGTTCATAATGCATCGGTATCAGATTTGAGTTATATCCTGGCCGATATATTCCGCCATAAATATCTTGTAATTGCCGCTCCGACGTATTCCGATGGTCTCTTCCCGCCAATTGCGGCAGTTGTGAATGCCANAACCNCGCGCGGAATCGNCAATCGACAGGTGGCACTTCTCGGCTCACATACANGGTCGCCGCNAGCGGTCAAAGCAATGAGCGCGGCTTTTGAGAATACCCCCGTAGAAGTGGCTGTCGACTCTATCACTATTAAGCACGCTCCCGACGCAACGGCTATTGAAGCGTGCCGCTCTCTCGGTTGCGAATTGGCCTCGAAATAACGCGGTGGTTATTACGAGTTAATATCCGTTTTCGCGTACTTCTTTTTAAATAAGGAATAATGGTCTTCTCCCCATCGCATCATTGAGTCGATGATGGGGAGCAAAGATTGCCCGAGTTCTGAAATGCGATACTCTGATCGAGGTGGAAGCACCGGGTAGATAGTCTTATCCACGAGACCATCGTCTACCATTTCCTTAAGCTGAATGTCAAGCACGCGAGGCGCTGCCTCAGGCAGACATTTATGTATCTCGCTTGGTCGCAACGGCTTGCCGTCGCGAAGCTCATCGAGGATACACGATTTCCACTTTGATTCTATGAGACTCATTGTCAGTCGGAGCGGACAGTCGAGATCAATCGGTATTTTCTTTTCGTAAGCCATGTTTGATTTTATTCTTAAATGCAAAGTTAAGCAATACATCTGAAAATCAGAATACCGAATAATTTTTCGGTATATGAAAAATTTTTCGGTACTTGACATTTATAAAGTATGATATTAATTTTGCGCTTAAAATAATCAATATTTAAACGTTAAGACTTACCGATTATGCGAAACGAAATTAAGGAATATGAGGCGGTGGCAAAGGCTGCAGAGAAATTTGTCAAAAGTGTTGCTGAAGGCAATAGTGCGCACGCTAAAACTCTTTTCACTGAAGATGCGGTGCTCTTCGGAATGCTCGATGGAGTGCTTGAGCATGGCTCGATTGAGCAGTTCTATCACANTGTAGATCNCGGTGGGTGCCGGNNANAACNNTAANGCGCGAATCGACGTGCTCGCCGTTGAAGAAACCGTAGCCGTAGTCAGAGTCCTTGAAGAAGGCTGGGGAGGCCGCATCGACTTCACTGATTTTCTACTCCTACTGAAACTCAATGGTGAATGGAAGTGTGTGGCTAAAGCCTATAATCAAAATTCAAATACGATCATGAAATGAAAATCACGGTTATTACAGGTAGCCCTCGCAAGAACGGAAACACATTCTCAATGGTCGATGCATTCATTAAGGCTGTCGAGGCCAAGGGGCACGAGGTAGTGCGGTTTGATGCCGCGATGATGAAAATAGGCGGTTGTCATGCCTGCATGACCTGCTTCAAGACAGGCAAAGCATGCTCGTTTGACGACGATTTCAACATCATAGCGCCCCATATTCTTGATTCTGATGCGGTTGTCTACGCGATGCCTTTGTACTGGTATTCAATTCCGGCGCAGATAAAGGGAGTGATTGATCGCGTGTTCTCCTTCGTTGTTGGCGGAAAGAACATTGCGGGAAAGAAACTGGGGCTCATCTGCTGCTGTGAAGAGCGTGACGCGGCGTTGCTCGACGGTATCACCACTCCTATGGAGCGCACCGCCGCGCTCTTAAAATGGGATATAGTCGNAAAAGTATTGGNGNCCGGAGTTTACGCCGAANGNGATGTCAATAATACNGATGGATGTGCACAAGCCGCCGCGCTCGCCGATAAATTCTAAAGTGAGGTATATATTATATTTCAGTTATACATAATTTGTTGATATAATATAAAAGGAGACTTCTGTCTCCTTTTTTTGCATCGCAGACTTATTAACTCCCGCAGGAGCGTTGAAAAACTTGCTTGACACCTCGNCTACAANCTCNTATTCTTNACAGNGATAAACAATAAANTTTAGACAAAAAGAGTGCCGTGTGAAATANCTTGATACATTCCATATTGCTTAATTGTGATTAGAATGGCATTAGNTCTGCTATAAAAAAACGTCTATTTTCTGGCGTNNCTTCATNACCTTTCATATTTACTGCCATTGAATCTATTTCTTTTTGGAATAACTCAAATTCAGTATATATAGTTTCCCATTGTTCTTGAGCGATTACCACCGCCTCCCTGCTGATGTTTTGCGCTCAGACATCGCCGACCGCACAACTGATGTGTCGAAAGCCTACCGACGCGGCAAAGCCGCCTCTAAGGTCATACTTCATTCCCCAGAAATGATGCTTGCTCAGGTAGGCTCGCCACTCGCCATCGAGAACGCTCACCGCAATTTACTTGATATGGAGGACGATGAATAGTTAGTCTGCGTGATTGAAAAAGGTAAAACTTGAAATAATTAAAAATAATCCAAGTATAAGATTAAGGTAAGCCACAATATTGCGCTTACTCCCATTCTTTTTTTGGAGCCGCAGAATATAGCGATGTTGCAGCAACCGATAATCAAAAAAGTTGTATTCATCGGGTTCTCTTTTCTTATTTAGACGCGAATTTACGAAATAAATTCCAACGCCATAGAAGTTTGCCGCGCCGAACTCTTTACCAAAGAGTCTGAGTTGCGAGAGCGTTATCCACTTGCACTTGTGGATAAGCTGCTTCGTGTCTGGGAGTTGTATAACTGGTTCATCGCAAGCCCAGAGGGCACCGACCGCGAGTTTGTCTCCGAGGTCTGCTAACGCCACGAAATACACCGCACCACGGCTTATTCCGACCTTGCCGTTGTCAAGTCATTGCTTCCCATGCTTGGAAGCGCATCGCATGACTTCCACCGTTGGCGCACCAACGAAATGCTCATCTCCACTTACAAAATGGCGGAGAAGCGCAAGGGTAGCAAAATTATTCCCCGATAGGCCCGAAGACCAAACGGATAATCAAAGCAATTACAGCAACGATTAGAATTGAAATGATGCCTCTTACCCAAGCATTAAGTTTTTTTGGCAGAAGTTGAAATGTTGAAACGCTTATGAAGCCTGAAACTACTCCTAATAATATTGAATACATATCTCTATATCGTGTTTTTAAGTTTAATTTCTGCAAAGATAATCTATTTCCATGAATGAGATAAAAGTATATCTCAATATTTTTCTTTGAGCGTGAGAGCAACATGGCGAGCATGTTTATGTTGTAATTTTGCAGCGTAAAATCAAACATAAAAGATATGAACAAGAAAATAGTGATTTTGCAAAAATATAACCCCTATGTCCACAAAAATGTCTCATTGAACACCGCTTAGAGAAAGCTGCGGAGCTGCTTGCCAAAGGCATGAGCGTGATAGACACCTACATACAGGTAGGATAGCGCTTACGCCGAATAGTATTAGAAAACTAAGTTGCGGCACCATCGCCGTCTTTTCGTTGTCTAAGGGTGATTTCCGCTGAGTTTTCCGCTCAACGGTTTTGATGAGTTGAACATTATGTCGAAATAAGCCGTTTCTATTTTAAATATTAAACATTACTAAAATGAAGAAATTTTTACTTTTAATATTCGGCATAACTTTATCAATAAGCGGTGCGTCTGCTATAAATTTGCGAGAAGCATATAATGCCCTCTCTAACCTACCATACGTTTCTTCAGTCGTCAACGATACAATTTCTGTTTCAATTAGCAAAACTGAAAAATACAGCGGCACAATGTTGGCGTCCCGTGCCGTCGGTCTCGGTAAAACGGAAATCTTTCAAACAGGTAATGCTACATATGCTATTCTTAATCAGATCCCATTATCATATATGATTAATGGAGGTAACAATGGGTATGTTGCCGCATTTGTCTATTCGACTCCTAATGAAGAAGGCACTAATGATATTCTCGTTGTTTCAATGAGCGGATGGCACGGGGATATTTCTTACGTTTATGTAACGAATNTTGAANATGNTGACGTAACCGCTCTTACCANNGCAAAATTATTCATGCAAGGAAGTTCGNTATCTCTTATCCCGCAATCANAGTGCTTCATTCAGTCGATCAAAATAAATTGTGATTAAGCGTCTTTTCCAACTGTCATAACGTCCATAACTTTGCTGCGTGAATCAGTAAGTTATGGACGTTTTATTTCTGACATTTCCGACAATCTTAACCTTCAGCACCCTCTAATAATGTGTACAACATTTTGTACACTTTTTTGCGCGAAAGTATACACAAAGCGTGTTCAATTGAACGAACCCCTAAAGAATACCAAAGGCTGTAACCTCCTTTTTACAGGAGCGTTACAGCCTAAGTGTCGGATTATGTTAGACTACGTCTTAATCCTCGATAGCAGCCTGCGCCGCAGCTACGCGCGCGATGGGAACGCGGAAGGGTGAGCAGCTTACGTAGTTCATGCCAAGTTTAGCGCAGAATTTAACCGATGAGGGTTCTCCGCCGTGCTCGCCGCAGATACCTACTTTGAGTTCGGGTTTGGTCGAACGGCCTTTCTTCACGCCCATTTCCACGAGCTGGCCAACGCCTTCCTGATCGAGTACTTCAAACGGATCGACTTTGATAATGCCGTGCTCTTTGTAGAATTTAAGGAACTTGGGAGCGTCGTCGCGAGAGAAGCCGAATGTCATCTGAGTAAGGTCGTTTGTACCGAACGAGAAGAAGTCGGCAACTTCTGCGATCTGGTTAGCCACGAGAGCGGCGCGGGGAACTTCGATCATTGTACCAACGAGATAAGGAACGCTTGCGCCTTTCTCCTCAAACACCTTGGCTGCGGTGATATTGATGATGTTGGCCTGGTTCTGAATCTCTTTGAGCGATCCTACGAGAGGAATCATGATCTCAGGATGCACGTCGATACCGCGGGCTTTAACGGCGAGAGCGGCTTCGATGATAGCGCGGGTCTGCATCTCGGTGATCTCGGGATAAGTGATACCGAGGCGGCAGCCGCGGTGGCCGAGCATGGGGTTGAATTCTTCGAGTGAGTCAACCTTAGCTTTTACCTCAGCGAGGGTGATACCCATTTCGTCGGCGAGCTCTTTCTGAGTGGCTGTCTGATGAGGCACGAATTCGTGCAATGGGGGATCGAGAAGACGGATAGTAACGCCATATCCGTTCATGGCCTCGAAGATACCTTCAAAGTCGCCGCGCTGCATGGGGAGAAGTTTCGCGAGAGCGTGCTTGCGGCCTTCAACGTCGCTTGCGAGAATCATTTCGCGAACGGCCTTGATACGGTCGCCTTCGAAGAACATGTGCTCTGTGCGGCAGAGACCGATACCCTGTGCACCGAAGTGGCGGGCCTGCTTGGCGTCGCGGGGAGTGTCGGCGTTAGTGCGTACAAGAGTTTTGGTGTATTTTGCAGCGAGGTTCATGATCGCGCCGAAGTCGCCGTCGAGTTCGGGCTCTGCTGTGGGCACCTGGCCGTCGTATACCTCGCCGGTAGAGCCGTTAAGAGAAATCCAGTCGCCTTCTTTGTAGGTCTTGCCACCCATTTCAAGGGTGCGGGCCTCGTAGTCGACTTTGATTTCGCCTGCGCCTGACACGCAGCATTTACCCATACCGCGCGCAACAACCGCAGCGTGAGAAGTCATACCGCCGCGCATAGTAAGGATACCTTGTGCAACAGCCATACCGCGAAGATCCTCGGGAGAGGTCTCGATNCGGACGAGNACNACTTTNTTNTTNTTNTCAGCCCATGCNTCGGCNTCGTCNGCGAAGAANACGATNTGNCCNGTAGCNGCNCCGGGAGATGCGGGAAGACCNTTNGCNNNNACNTTGGCNCGNTTGAGNNCNGCNTTGTCNAANACGGGGTGNAGNAGCTCNTCGAGNTTCTGGGGCTCCATGCGCATAAGACAGGTTTTCTCATCGATCATGCCGTCGCGGAGAAGGTCCATGGCGATTTTCACCATAGCAGCGCCGGTGCGCTTGCCGTTACGGGTCTGGAGCATCCAGAGCTTGCCGTCTTGGATAGTGAATTCCATGTCCTGCATGTCGCGGTAGTGGTCTTCGAGCTTGTGGGCTATTGAGATAAGTTCGGCGGCGCATACGGGCATTGATTCTTCAAGCGAAGGATATTTAGAAGCGCGCTCCTCTTCAGAGATGCCCTGGAGGGCTGCCCAACGGCGCGAGCCTTCTACGGTGATCTGCTGAGGTGTGCGGATACCTGCAACCACGTCTTCACCCTGAGCGTTGATAAGATATTCGCCGTTGAAGATGTTTTCGCCGGTAGCGGCGTCGCGAGAGAATGCCACGCCTGTGGCAGAGTTGTTACCCATGTTGCCATATACCATTGCCTGAACGTTAACGGCAGTACCCCATTCTTCAGGTATCTGGTTCATGCGGCGGTAAATGATNGCGCGNTCGTTCATCCAGCTGTCAAACACGGCGCAGATGCCGCCCCAAAGCTGATCCCAGGCTGAATCGGGGAAATCGTTGCCGGTATATTCTTTAACAGCAGCCTTGAAGAGCTTAACGAGGTTTTTGAGGTCCTCAACGTCAAGCTCGTTATCAAATTTCACGCCTTTCTCTTCTTTCACCTTGTCGATGATAGCTTCGAAGGGGTCGATTTCGGTTTTGGTTTTGGGTTTCATGCCGAGCACCACGTCGCCGTACATCTGNACGAAGCGACGATAGCTATCCCATGCGAAGCGGGGGTTGCCGCTCTTTTCGGCGAGTGAAGCCACGGTAGCGTCGTTCATGCCGAGGTTGAGCACGGTGTCCATCATGCCGGGCATGGATGCGCGGGCACCTGAGCGAACTGACACGAGAAGCGGATTAGCGGGATCGTCGAATTTTTTGCCGGTGAGCTCTTCAACGTGGGCGATGGCTTTTTCAACCTCAGGTTTGAGGCGCTTTACGACCTCTTCTTTGCCATATTGGTTGTATTCGGTGCAGACTTCGGTTGTGATAGTGAAACCGGGAGGCACGGGCATGCCGAGGAGGTTCATTTCGGCAAGGTTAGCGCCTTTGCCGCCGAGGAGGTTCCTCATGTCGGCTTTGCCTTCGGCGTGACCGTTGCCAAATGTATAAATTCTCTTCATTTTGAATTTAATTTGGGGTTAAATTATTTAGTCATTTATGTGATTACGCAAATTCCTCTTAAAGGATTTACAAAGGTATGGAAAATATATCACTCACGCAAAATTGATAAGACATTTTTGCGAGATAAAGAGCTTAGTTCGGTTTTTTTTATCCGCTGTGGCACATATCGGATTTTCAATGACTATAATTTAATTGATTTTTCGTAAATTCGCGCAAAATTTTACCATTGCCAATATGAGCAGAAAACGTAAGGAGCAGCCGTTGCTCCAAGATATAGAGATCACAGATGTTGCCGCCGAAGGCAATGCTATCGCTAAGGTCGACAAGCTCGTGGTGTTTGTCCCTTATGGCGCGCCGGGCGACATCGCCGATATTCAGATAACGCGCAAAAAACATAGCTATGCCGAGGGGCATATTGCTGAAATGAAACGCCCCTCCCCTATAAGGGTAGAGCCTAAATGTGAGCATTTCGGTCTTTGCGGTGGTTGCCGCTGGCAGCATTTGCCCTACGACTTTCAAATCTCCGCGAAACAAAAGCAGGTGAAAGATGCGCTTGACCGTATCGCCAAAATAGATTACCCTGAGATTTCTCCGATACTCGGGTCGGAGAATATCTACGGTTATCGCAATAAGATGGAGTACACATTCAGCAATAAATCGTGGCTCACCTACGAGCAAATGCGCTCTGGCGAGGAATTTCCCGACCGCGACGCGGCCGGATTCCATATACCCAGCGCGTTCGACAAAGTGCTTGACATTAAATGCTGTCACCTTCAAGATGATTTGGGCAATCGTATCAGACTATTCGTAAAACAATATTGCAAAGACCACGGATTGCCTTTTTACGACCTGCGAGGACAGCATGGATTCATACGCACGCTTATGATCCGCATAGCCTCAACAGGCGAGGTGATGGTTGTGGTTGTGGTTGGTGACGACAACATGGAAGCGATATCCGGGCTGATGGATGCGTTAGTAGAGAAGTTTCCCGAAATCACGTCATTGCATTATGTCATCAACCTAAAGGTCAATGATTCGATTGCCGATCAGGACGTGATTCTTTACTCCGGAAAACCATATATAGAGGAGGAGATGGAGGGACTTCGTTTTAGAGTAGGTCCTAAATCATTTTATCAGACAAATTCGCGTCAAGCCTACACTTTATATAAGGTAGCGCGTGATTTCGCGGAACTTACAGGGTCGGAACTCGTTTATGACCTTTATACCGGAACAGGCACCATCGCAAACTTCGTCAGCCGAAAAGCCTCGAAAGTAATCGGTATAGAATATGTTGAGGATGCGATACGCGACGCCCGCATCAATTCAGAATCAAACGGCGTGACCAACACCGAATTTTACGCCGGTGACATGAAGGATGTGCTAACCGACGATTTCGTAGCTGAGCACGGTAGACCCGATGTGATGATAGTTGACCCTCCCCGCGCCGGGATGCATGGCGACGTTGTAGAGGTGATACGCAACGCCCGCCCCCGCCGTATAGTGTACGTGAGCTGTAACCCGGCGACGCAGGCGCGCGACCTCCAGCTTCTCGACGACTTATATCGGATTGACGCGGTTCAGCCGGTAGATATGTTCCCTCATACTCATCATGTTGAGAACGTCGTGAAGCTCACTCTGCGCGAGCAAAAATCGCTGAAGTCGTCAAGTTGGAGTTATAGTATGCGGGGTTATCGGTGACTTCTTCGCCTATGAACGGGGGGAGGCTGAAGCTATCCGACGAGTCGGTCAACTCGATTTCGGCTATCGTCAATCCTGTCAAAAATCCGTGAAATTCGTCGATTTCCCAGCGTTTGCCAGAGAAATTCACTATATAACGAGTCTTCTCGATGATTGGCGCTTCGCATAAATTGAGCATTTCTGAAGCGTCGGACAATGGAATCTCATACTCCCATTCGTTGCGCTCGCACCCTGAGTTCTTTCCTTTGACCGTGAGAAAGCCTTTTGCTCCCTTCGTGCGTACCCTGACAGTCGCTTCGGGCTTACGCGAGAGGTATCCTTGCGCTATATTGTAGCTCTCGGCCGACATCGTCTTATACGAATTGTCGGTGACGAGAAATTTTCGTTCAACTTCTTTCGCCATAAATTGTTTAATTAGGTGTGTCGGTATGTAGGCGGCATTTACAACCAAACCTAGTTTTGGTATCAATCGCAAAATTATAAAAAATAATTCAATGGGTTTTACCTCACGTGTAATTTTCTCGCTAACGCTGCTGGTTTCGGTCGCCCTGTCAATTGCGGCTGCCGACTCTCCCCGGCGTCCGAAATCAGCGCAATCAGCGGATGCTCTCCCTGATACGCTTGACAAGCGCGTCGAGCTCGGCGAGGTTACCGTTAAGCCCAAAGGCGAAAAGTATTCGAAGAAAAACAATCCGGCAGTCGACTTCATGCGGCTCCTCAAGGAACAAGGCAGCCTCTCAGACCCTATGAATCGTCCTCATTATAATTATGAGGTGTATGACCGTATCACGATTGCCATAAACGAAATACAAGATAGTGCTGGAAATATAAAGGGGCCTCTGAAGAATTTCCCCCAGCTGATCAATTACGTCGATACGTCGGAAGTTACGGGCAAGCCGATTTTGCCTATTTCGGTGAAAGAGAAAGTCACGGAATTTTACCATTCATCTGATCCCGATAAATCGCGCGAGTATGTTACGGGCATAAAACGCATCGGGCTCGACGCGATTGGCAACGAGGAGAGCGTGCAGGTCTATCTTGAGGATATGCTGCGCGAAGTAGATTTGTATAAGAACGACATTCAGCTTTTGAGTAATAAATTCGTCAGCCCGTTATCATCATTAGGTCCAGATTTCTACAAGTATTATCTCGTTGATACGATTCCTGAAAGCGCAATTGTGTCCGATAAGACGAGGGAACTCTACCCTATCGAGTCCGATAGCCTTATTGTGCTTGAATTTATCCCGAAAAATTCCGCTACATTCGGTTTCGCCGGTCGGCTGTATATCCCGGTCGGCTCTAACAATAGCTATGTAAGAAAGGTTAAAATGCTGCTGCCGAAAAATGCTAACGTCAATTTTATTGAGTCGCTCGGCATTGATCAGGAGTTTTATATCGATTCAATAGGATGTCGTCATAAGATTCTTGATAATCTGACGGTTGAAATGTCGCTCGTGCCAGGTACGCAAGGCATTTTCGCGCAGAAATACACACGTTGCCTTGATCATAATTATAACGAAACCGACCCCCGCGATCTTTTCGGTCGATTGGGCTCGATATATAATGCGGCCGACGCTTATCTTAAAGATGAGCAATTTTGGGATTATCGGCGCGACGAAACGTATAAAATGTCGCATAGGTCGGTAGGCAATCTGGCGTCTTCACTCCGGTCAAATCCTTGGTATTATTGGACCGAGAAAGCTCTCAACATATTAGTCACCGGTTACGTTCCGTTAGGAAAGAAAGATAAAGTGGAATTCGGGCCGGTGAACACACTCGTTAGCTTCAACGACGTGGAAGGAACTCGTTTGCGCTTCGGAGGTCTGACCACCGCCAAATTAAGTAAACACTGGTTTTTCAGGGGATACGGAGCTTACGGGATAAAGGATCATCGCTGGAAATATTATGGCGAAGCCGAGTATGCGTTTAATGAAAAGAAACGTCATTCACGCGAATTCCCGGTAAGGTCGATCAGAGCGTCGTATCGCTACGACACCCACTTCTTGGGTCAGGATTACGCTTTTACCAACCCTGATAATATATTCCTCTCTTTCAAGCGAATGGACGACACGCTGATGGTGTATACGCGCACCGCCCGACTTGAGTACACCACTGAGTTCGACAACCATTTTTCGGTTAATTTGTCGTTGCAGAATCAGCGTCAGGAATCCACTCGATACGTGCGTTTTGAATATGCCGACGGCAGTAGCTCGCCACATCTCGACTTCACAACGGCCACGCTGACTTTTCGTTATGCCCCCGGAGAGAAATTCATCCAGACCAAATCTGAGAGAATCCCTGTCAATATCGATGCCCCGGTTATCCAGATTTCACATACCTACGGCCCCGGGGGTTCACTGGGAAGCAGCAGATACTTTGTCAACCGAACGGAATTAGATGTTCGTAAACGTTTTTGGTTCAGTGCGTTCGGTTACACAGACGTGACTGTCAAAGGTGGCCATGTATGGAGCACATCGCCTTTCACCCAATTATTCATCCCAAACGCAAACATGACATATACGATTCAGCCTGAATCATTCACGTTATTGTCGCCAATGGAATTTATCGCCGATACCTACGCTGCGTGGGATGTGACTTACTGGGCCAACGGAGCACTGTTTAATTACATCCCGTATCTGAAACAGCTGCGTTTGCGCGAATCAATTTCATTTAGAGGCTTTTGGGGGCGTCTAAGCGACAAGAATAATCCAGAATATAATCCATGGTTACCTCAGTTTCCGATTGGCTCTAATCCGGTGACTGTGACCGATACGCCCTATATGGAGCTTGGAGTAGGTATTGACAACATATTCAAGATATTGCGAGTCGAGTATTCATGGCGACTCAGTTACCGAAACACCCCCGGGGTTGACCGCTCGGGTTTGCGAATTGCCCTTCACTTCAATTTTTAGCGCTGTGCGGATAGTGAGTATTTTGCGTTAAGAAATCTTAATTTTGACGATTTATTTAAATTATATATGCAAAATTAACAATAGTTATAATCTACTTACTTTGTAAATCTGTAAATTTGCACTATAATTTGACTAAAAAAGGCATTTATATATCAGTATAATCACACAAAAAACCAAATATAATGAGCGAAACTTTGAATATCAGAGATATCAATGACCTCGTTGCCTCTAAAAGCGATTTTATTAAGCTTATAACCAAGGGCATGGATCAAACCATTGTCGGTCAGAAGCATCTTGTCGAATCGCTTTTGATAGCGCTTCTCAGTAACGGACACGTGCTTCTCGAAGGAGTTCCCGGTCTGGCTAAGACCTTGGCAATTAAAACTCTCTCGCAGCTTATTGATGCGAAATACAGCCGTATTCAGTTCACCCCCGACCTCTTGCCTGCCGATGTTATCGGTACAATGGTATATTCTGTCAAGAAAGAGCAGTTTGAGGTGAAAAAAGGCCCGATTTTTGCTAACTTCGTGCTTGCTGACGAAATCAACCGCGCTCCGGCAAAAGTGCAGTCAGCACTTCTCGAAGCCATGCAGGAGCGTCAGGTCACTATCGGTGGCGACACTTTCAGTCTTAAGGATCCATTCCTTGTTATGGCAACCCAAAACCCTATAGAGCAGGAGGGCACTTATCCTCTTCCCGAAGCACAAGTCGACCGCTTCTTGCTCAAGGTTATTATAGGTTATCCCACCCGCGAGGATGAGAAACTGATCATTCGCCAGAACATAACCAGCGAAAAGCGCGAGATTGTTCCCCTGGTTCGCCCTGAGGAAATCATAGAAGCGCAGAAAGTTGTTGAAAAAATTTATATCGACGAGAAAATAGAGAAGTATATTGTCGATATAGTGTTCGCAACCCGCTTCCCCAAGGAGGCAGGATTGAACGATCTGACTAACATAATCGCGTTTGGAGCCTCTCCCCGCGCCTCAATCAGTTTGGCGAAAGCTTCGCGCGCTTATGCACTTATCAAAGGCCGAGGTTATGTCATTCCCGAGGATGTCAGAGCAATATGTCACGACGTTATGCGTCACAGAATTGGCCTTACCTACGAGGCTGAGGCAAATAATATCACTTCCGACGAGATTATTTCTACAATTCTCGATAAAGTTGAAGTGCCCTGATGAATAGGCAAAGTTATTTAGCGACAAATAATTTTAAATTGAATTACAGTGGATTCTAACGAACTTCTGAAAAAGGTCCGCAAAATCGAGATAAAGACCAAAGGTCTCTCGGCAAATATTTTCGCCGGAGAGTATCATTCGGCCTTTAAAGGTCGCGGTATGATGTTTTCAGAGGTAAGGCAATATCAATACGGCGATGATATCCGCGACATTGACTGGAACGTCACAGCTCGACACAACCAGCCTTATGTAAAGGTCTATGAGGAGGAACGCGAGCTGACGGTAATGCTTCTCGTCGATGTCTCGGGAAGTAGGTTGTTTGGCGCTGTCGGAGAGGAAAAACGCGAGATGATAGCTGAGATAGGCGCGACACTCGCCTTTTCGGCTATTCAGAACAATGATAAAGTAGGCGTGATATTCTTCTCGGATAAGATAGAGAAATTTATCCCTCCGAAGAAGGGTCGCAAGCACATACTGCTTATAATTCGCGAACTTCTCGACTTTAAACCCGAAAGCTCCGGCACTGATATATCGTGCGTGCTAAGATATTTCACCGATGCGCTGAAAAAACGTTGTACCACTTTCCTTATCTCAGATTTTATTGATAAGCATGATTATAAACAAGCTCTGACAATAGCTGCCAACCGCCATGACGTGTANGGTATTCAGGTCNTTGACAAGNGNGACTCTANGCTGCCNGACATAGGTTTGATGAGGGTNGCCGNCCTTGAAACCGGCGAGATGCGTTGGGTCGACACCTCATCTGTCNGCAACCGNAACGCTTATAGCAAGTGGTGGTACAATCGTCAACAANCCATGGCCGACANGCTCAATNGTTGCAGGGTAGATTTCGTTTNGATCCCTACCGACGAGGATTATGTCGTGTCGTTAATNGGATTGTTTAAGAANAGNGCTTTAAGATAGAGATAATGAATAGATTACTCTCAAAATTATTAATTGTTTTATGCGTGGCGGTTTTCTCCAATACCGTCAAAGCCGCGAAAGTAGACTTTAAGGTTCAGCTCGATTCGGCCCATTTGCTGATGGGGAAAACCATGAATATGCAGCTGACTATAAAACAGCCTTCGCCCGATGCCGGTAAAGTGATTGTTCCGGCCGACAGCGTGCCTCAGGTTGAGTTTTGCCAGCTCGACTCGCTTCCTGCTTTAAAGCTTGAGTCTTCGGCCAACGGTCAGAATATTTTCACCGCGCAATATAAAATTCAGGCTTTTGATTCAGGCGATTACCATATCCCTTCGCTGGTTTATATCTGCGGAAACGACACCATATATTCCAATGGCCTTTCGCTCAAAGTGGTTCCGGTCAATGTCTCGAAACTGAAAGACATAAATCCTACGGAAGGCGTAGGCAGATATGAGTCGCGCTGGTACGACGCGTTGCCCGATTGGGTTACGGACTACTGGCTTGTCGGTGTGGTTATATTATTTATCATAGCCGGAGCGATTGCGGCTTACTTCATCTTCGTTAAGAAAGTTTCGGTCAATGTGTTGCCAAAGAAGAAGCCTATTCCCCCATATAATGTGGCAATGATGAAACTTCAAGAGCTACGCTCGCGCAACTTATGGGAGCCGGGTCATGAACGAGCATTTTATACCGAGCTTACAGATATTCTCCGCGATTATCTTGAAAGACGCTTCGGTATCAACGCTATGGAAATGACCTCCACTCAGATTAAGGAGGCTCTGAACGCGAACAGTGAGACCAAGCTGTCAAGCGGCCTTGTTGAGCAGGTGCTTGAGATTGCCGATTTCGTTAAGTTTGCCAAAGAGCAGCCTTCGCGACAGGAAAACATGGCTTCGTTCGACAAGGCTCTTTTGTTTGTCGAAGATACCAAGCCCCAGCCTGTCACTGAGCCATCAAAAGGAGACGGTCAGAACTCAAGCGGCAAAAACTCGGTAAACGACAAGCCCACTGACGACAATGCCACAAAACCTCTCAATCTAAAGTGAATATTAATGTAGATTATGGAGTTTGCTCATCCAAAAATATTATTTCTTCTCATATTAGTTCCTGCGCTAACCGCATGGTATATTTTCCGGCGAAAGNGNNCNAACGCGACAGTGGCCGTATCTTCTTCGGNTCCGTTCGCAGGGATGCGNACATCGCTCCGCGCGACGCTTCGCCACTCCTTGTTCGCGCTAAACATGATTGCCATGAGTTGCATGATAGTGGCTTTAGCCCGCCCTCAGACTTACGATTCGTGGCATAATTCGCGCGTGGAAGGCACCGATATCGTTTTGGCAATGGACATTTCGACCTCAATGCTCGCCAAGGACTTTGACCCGAACCGTCTCACTGCTGCAAAGCAAGTGGCCACTACATTCATCTCTGGCCGTGAAAATGACAATATGGGGCTCGTGATCTTCGCTGGCGAGAGCCTCACGGCCGTGCCACTTACATCTGACCGCGCTACCCTACTCAATTATGTGGCTTCGATCAATACTAATCTTCTTGCCGACGGCACTGCCATAGGCGACGGCTTGGCGACCGCCATTAATCGTATCAAAGGTGGTAAGGCAAAGAGCAAAAGCATCATTCTGCTTACTGACGGCACCAACAACCGCGGCGTCGTTATGCCCCTTACCGCTGCTGATCTTGCCGCAAAAGAGGGCATAAAAGTCTATACGATCGGTATCGGCTCTAACGGAACGGCTGAATTCCCCGTCAGCGACTATTTCGGGCGCATTACATATCAGCGTATGCCGGTAGTTATTGATGAGAATACGCTGAAGTCAATTGCCGACCGCACCGGAGGTAAATACTTCAAAGCTACCAACGAAATGGCGCTCGCCAATATCTTCGATGAAATCGACAAGATGGAAAAGACCACTTTCGACATCCGTCAGTTCTCCCATACCGAGGACAACTATATGATATGGGCTGTCGTCGCTTTTATCTGCCTCGCTGCAAGCGTCGTTTTGAAACAAACCGTTTTTCGTACATTCCCGTAATCAGCGTCAGCTGTTTATGACTATTAATACTATAAGTTAACGATATAAATATTTTTATTTTGGACTTTGCTTATCCTAAAATACTATATTTGCTCTTTTTAGTGCCTGTAGTGGTAGGGCTGTATATGCTTTCCCGCTATAGCAGGCAGAAGAAGATAGCCCTGTATGGTCGTCCTGATCAGGTCGCGAAGCTCATGCCGATGGCCTCGAAATACACTCCAGTAATTAAGATAATACTCCAATCGCTAGCTTTGGCCTCCTTGATAGTCGCCCTCGCCCGCCCGAGAGGGGGAGACCGCGAGGCTACTGATGAGCGACGCGGCATTGAGGTTATGATAGCTTTCGACGTGTCGCGATCGATGCTTGCTTCGTCGACCGATGACCCCTCCGGCATTTCCCGCCTTCAAAGAGCAAAGTTTCTCCTTTCGCATCTGATAGACCATCTTAAAGATGATAAGGTAGGACTTGTGATTTTCGCGGGAGAGAGCTACACTCAGCTCCCGATAACCAATGATTTCATTTCGGCGAAAATGTATATCGACGAGCTTTCGCCAGAAATGATACCCACGCAAGGCACAGACATTGGCACCGCAATCCAGATGTGCCTCAACGGGTTCACTCCCCAAAGCGACGTAAGCAAAGCTATTGTGCTTATAACTGATGCCGAAGATCATATCGCACAAGCGGAGGATATGGCTAAAAACGCATACAAATCGGGCGTTCAGGTAGATGTCATAGGCATTGGCACTCCCGCAGGTGCTCCTATCCCCACAGCTAACGGCTACCTCACGGATTCACAAGGCAATAATGTGATCACAGCGCTTAACCCCGATGCTGCGCAAGCGATAGCTAAAGCCGGCGGGGGCATATATGTCGACGGCAGCTCTTCAGGCGCGGTAAAAGAGATAGAGTCTTATCTTGATAAGCTTGAAAAATCTGATTTAGGCAAAGTGAATTACAAAGCAAGCGCAGAGAAATTCCCGATTTTCATTTGGATAGCTTTCATACTCCTCGTGGCCGATCAATTTATTTTCGACCGCAAAATCAAGTGGTTGTCAAAAATCAACTTCTTCTCACGTTGATATTTAGTCTAAAACAACTTATTATTTGACTTGTATTAAATGTATCGTTTCTCACTACCATTAATAATGTTGCTCAGTCTGGTGTCATGCAATAATAATATGGACGACGCGGCGTTCACTCTCGATAATGTCAACACAACGAAGCGAGAGCGTCGTAACGTCAATGAAGGCAACGCGATGTATTCCGAAAACGAGTATCTCAAATCAATCGAAAACTATAATAAGGCCCTGACATTGAATCCCCATAGCGAGCTTGTGCTGTATAATCTCGCCGACGCGATGTATGCCTACTCCCGACAACTTCAAGTTAAGCAGCCGGAGCAGCCTGCCGCTTCCTCAGGAGTCGATTTGTCGCAGGCCGACGGCAATGCCGCAAGCGCCNATCAGGAGGACAAATCAGCCTTATTGGCAAACTATTCTCAGAAAGCCGACAGTATCTTCAGGATGCTCGCAAGCGGTGCCTACAACNNTCTGATTAAGGAATACGCGTCGTACNACGCCGGAAACATCGCTTACAACGATANGAACTNTACTNNCAGCATCGAGATGTATAAATCGGCATTACGTCTNAACCNCGATAATGAGAATGCTCGTCAGAATCTACGCCTGGCGCAACTCAAACTTCAAGATCAGCAGCAGAATCAAAACAACGACAATCAAGACCAAGACAAGGATCAGGATAAGGAAAAAGATAAAGAAAAGGATAAGCAGCAAGACCAGCCGAATCAGGATCAGCAGCAAAACCAAAATCAGCAGCCCCAACAGCCCCAGCCACCCCAACAAATTTCTGATCAAAACGCCGAGCAGATTCTAAAAGCGATGGAGAATGCCGAGCGCGACACCCGTCAAAGACTTGAAAAGCAGCCGAAGCGGATCAATCCCAAATATATCGAGAAGCCCTGGTAATAGGCATATTCTCGTTAATAATTTCAACTATTATGAACAGGTTAAGTTTGACTTTAGTCTCGCTTATGGCCGTAATGACAGCCTTTGGGCAGTCATTTAAGGTCATTCCGCCGACGGAGGCGTATGCCGGCGAGAATTTCCGCATAGTTTATCGCCTTACCAATGCCGAAGGCGATTCAAAGAATATCCCTCAGGTTAATGGCTGCACACTCATTTACGGGCCGGCCGTGTCAACCTCCTATTCCACCCAGATAATCAATGGTCGTCAAAGCTCCCAATCGACTGTCGATTATTCATACACTTATCAAGCGCCCAAAGCCGGAACATATACGATTCCGGCTGCATCGGTTATGGTGGGAGGAAAGAAACTGTCGACTTCCTCAGTTCAGTTCACCGTTAATGCCGCTCGCGCGAACACATCTTCTTCACAACAATCCTCGCCCCGCGCTCAACAGCCTTCGATGCCTCAGCTTCCGCCCGCGTCTCGCAACAGCATCTCAAAGGATGATATGTTTGTGAAGGTAGTGACGAATAAAACTTCGGTTTATGAGCAAGAAGCAATAGAATGTTCAATAAAGCTCTATACCAGGTATGCTAATATAATCAGTTTCTCGCAAACCTCGCCTCCTAAATACGACGGCTTCCTTATCGAAGAACTCAACATCGAGCCGACATTGAATCGCGAAGAAACCGTCAACGGTAAGGTTTATCATACCGCAACTCTTAAGAAGGTTATTCTTTTCCCTCAGAAATCGGGATCGTTGACCGTGGCAACCGGTACATACGATCTGTTGTTGCAGACTTATCAGACCATCAATACTGGGTTTGCGATATATACCGTGCCAGGCGATCAGTTCCATACCGATTTGCGCGAGTATAAGCAGACCATCCACGTGACGCCTCTCCCCGACCCCAAGCCGACAGGATTTAATGGTGCCGTAGGTACGTTCACCTACAGCAGTTCCCTCTCAAGCGACAAACTTCGTACAGGCGAAGCAGCCTCGCTCACCCTAAATATCAACGGTACGGGCAACATCAAATATCTTAAATTGCCGACAGTTGAGTTTCCCTCAGATTTTGAGCAATACACTCCTACCCAGGATTACGATACCCGCGTGGCCGGAGCGTCTGTAACGGGATCAATGGTTGCCAAATATGTTTTCGTGCCCGCCGAAACAGGTAAATTCACACTCAATGCTCCACAATTCGTTTACTTTGACCCTGAGAAACGGACTTATGTCACGCTTCCAGGCACAGATTACCCTATCGACGTCGCTAAAGGTGTTTCGGTGAAACATAGCGGTGACCAAAAGGATATATCGCTGCGCAATGCCGACATTCTTCATATTCAATTAGGCAATAAGCATCAGAGTCTCACACATTCATATTTCGCGCTTAGCGCGCTTTATTGGCTTGTTTACATATTGTTGATAGTCGCCTTCGTAGCTGTAATCATATATATGCGCAAACGAGCAAAGATGTATGCCGACACTAAGGGCCTCAAATATGCAAAAGCAAACAAGGTGGTGAAAAAACGCCTTGAGCTTGCCGAAAAATACCTGAAGGCTGATAAACGCGACGCCTTCTACGACGCTATCCTGAAGGCCATGTGGGGATATTTCAGCGATAAAATGGGAATTCCCGTATCAGAGCTTAACCGCGAAAACGTGAAGGATGAACTAATTAAACTCGGCGCCGGGGAGGATATATATAATGAAGCGCTCTGGATTCTCGACGAATGTGAAATGGCTCGTTATACTCCCCAGTCGCAGCTTGCACCGCTCAATGAGGTGTATAAAAAGACTTCCTCTACTATCAGAGAGCTCGAATCTATTAAAAAAGCCCAAGCAAAATGAAACGTATAATCTCACTCATATTTTTGGCTATCACGCTTGCGGCCGTCGCCGCTCCGTCTTCTTCACTCGCCGAGCAGGGTGACGAGGCTTATTCTAATCGCGACTATTCAAAAGCGGCTGAGCTTTACGAGCAATCAATCAAGAGCGAAGGCACATCGTCGGATATATATTATAATCNCGGCAACGCTTATTATCGTNTCGNCTCCCTTTCAGGCGCCGTCATCGCTTATGANCGCGCGCTTAAACTCGATCCGACCAATTCCGACGCGCGTTGGAATCTCGAATTTGTGCGTACGAAGCTCGCTGACGCCCAGGGCGACTCATCTTCCTACTCAACGTTATTTATTGAAAAGACCATGCGGTTGATGACCGGAAACGGATGGGCTGTTACCTCTATATTTTTCTTCGCGATTTTTTTAGCGTTTGCAGCACTTTACATCTTATCGCAGAATGAAAAATTAAGAAAAGTGTCGTTTTTCTCCGGATTAGGTGTGTTGGCTATAACAGTCACGTCGGTGGTCATAACAATTATGGTCACAGCTCGCCAAACTGATGAT
>WFLX010120657.1_pt1 | contig 38881 bp, 32 predicted proteins | sample 4967041 | NCBI WGS metagenome assembly WFLX01 (sample SAMN12857096, study PRJNA449069) | gut metagenome | isolation source: stool from male and female vole | host: Microtus ochrogaster | place: USA:Florida | collected 2017
GATATAAAAAACAACGGAACCGACTAGCGCCTCCGGCGGTGGTGTTTTCCATTACATCTTTCTACTTACATCATTTTATATAGCTTCATCCGTAAATTTCAATGTAATATAATTTATCGTTAAGATTCCTATCTTTAGTGATTTCTTATTTAGCCGGACTATTGGTCCGGTAGTAAATGTGTCTTAGTTAAGTTTTGATATTTCAAACAGAAAGTATCTCGATTCCGAATTAACGGTAGTCTTTCAACATTTCCTGAAGGCGCTGGCGTGCGAAGAAGATGCGGCTCTTGATTGTTCCGAGGGGCAGGTTCATCTGCTCAGCGATTTCATTGTACTTGTATCCTGCAACGTGCATCGAGAAGGGGATGCGGTATTCATCGGCGAAAGAGTCGATGGCTGCGGTGATTTCGTTGGCTGCGATTGATCCGTCGGGAGTTTCGAAGCCAGAGTCCTGCGGGAGGTTCAGATGGTAGAGATCCTCAGTCTGGTCGATGACGGTTGCCGAGCGAACGACCTTGCGGTAGTTGTTGATGAAGATGTTGCGCATGATGGTGAAGACCCATCCCTTGAAATTTGTGTTGTCAACATACTTGTCTTCGTTGTCAAGAGCCTTGAGAGTGGTGTCCTGAAGAAGATCGTAAGCGTCGTCGCGGTTAGCAGTCAGGGTATATGCAAAGTTTAAAAGATTGCTTTGAAGATCGAGAAGTCTTGTTTGAAATGTAGAAGAAGCCATGATGAATATTTTTATTAGGTTAATTATGTTTTGCAATCGCTTCACAAACGTGTTACAAATTGATTACGATGCAAAGTTACGAATTAATTTTAATATGCAATAGCTTTCGTAAGTTTTTTTCTTATTACTCATGTTAATTAACCATTGTTAATTTATAATACACTGATTATATGCGTATTATAAAAATTTCAATTTATTACATAGTTGTTACATATTATTACATATTGCGTAACAATCTGTGTAAATTACTCTTTTTAGGCATGTTACAGCGGCGTAGCACTGTCAACGTCGGCAGTAAAAATCGATTTCCCTATATACATAATTATATATAGGTAGCGATTAGGGGGCTTACATTGGTGTTCAGCGATGCGTTAAGCCTTCGGGCAACTTGTCAGCAAAAATATCGCCCCCGAAAGCCGGAAACTGACTTTCGGGGGCGTTTGAATACGTTTAAACACTCAATAATTGAAATAGCGATGGGCTTATCCGAATTTTGAGATTTTACGCAGGGCATTCTCATTGATTATTTTGATGCGCCTGCCGTCAACAACAAGAATTTTTTCAGCAACAAAACCTGACAGCGTTCTGATGGCATTTGATGTTGTCATATTAGAGAGGTTGGCAAGATCCTCACGAGCCATATATATTTTCAATGTCGCATTGTCGTCCTCATATCCATAGCTGTCGCGCAACGCAATCAACGCTTCGGCAAGACGTCCACGAATATGCTTCTGGGTCAAGTTGACAATTTTTGTGTCGCTACCGCCAAGGTTCCTCGACAGCTCATGAATGAAAAACCATGCGAGTTTAATATTGTTCTGAATTAACTCCTCGACAATATTCATNGGGATAGAGCCAAGNACCGACGGCTCGAAGGCTGCAGCCGTAGAGTTATAGGACTCACCGGCAAAAAACGCTCGGTAGCCAAAATATTGCACCGGGCGTATAAGTCTCAGAATCTGCTGACGTCCGCCAATTCCATCTTTATAAAGCTTCACCTTTCCCTTCAACAGACACCACAAACTTTCCGGAACCTCGTCTTCAGCATATATAATCTGGTTTTTCTTAAAGGTGTGGGTCGTGAAATTTTCCACGATACGGCGCTTTTCGTCACCATCAAGCACAGACCAGATATCCGACAGATCTTCCTGAATAATTTTTTCTAACGTACTTTTCTTAATCATCACAAGTTGTGCATAACAATGTTTTGTAACACATTTGCAAAATTAGCAATAAAAGACGATATAACAACATTTAAGTAAAAAAAGTGACTTTTATCATAGCAAAACGGTAAAATTCTGACAAAATCCTGATATAAAAACTCAAATAACAACCCTTAGCAAGACCATTTTTAACCTAAATTATATACCTTTGCGCTTTGAAACATAATTATTCGCCACAATGAACGATACCCGCAAACGCATTTTTGGCATAATCGGCAAGCCACTTACCCATTCATTCTCCCCCGTATATTTCAATCAGAAATTTGANTCGGAGAATATAAATGCCGAATACCTGAAATTTGAGCTTCCCGACATCGGGGATCTTATGGAAGTTGTCGCTGAATATCCCAACCTGTCGGGGTTAAACGTAACTATCCCTTACAAACAGCAGGTCATCCCCTATCTTGACGAGATAGACGATGACGCAAAGGAGATAGGCGCTGTCAATGTCATCAAGATCACACGCGGCAAGGGGAAAGACCTTCGCTTTAAAGGATATAATTCCGACTGTCCGGCGTTTGCCAATTCGTTGCGACCGCTTTTGTTGCCCGACTCGAAGAAAGCCCTTATTCTTGGAACCGGAGGCGCGGCGAAAGCTGTTCGCCAGGGACTGATAAATCTCGGAATAGAACCGGTGTACGTGTCACGCACAGCCCGTGAAGGCGTTTTAACTTATGAGGATCTCGACGAAACCGTCATGAGCGAGCATACGGTGATCGTCAACTGCACTCCGGTGGGGATGTATCCTCACGAAGACAAGTGTCCTGACATTCCGTACAATCTGCTTACCCCCAAACACATCTGCTACGATCTCATTTACAATCCCGACACTACGCTGTTCATGAAAAAAGCGAGCGCCAATGGGGCAATCGTAAAAAACGGACTTGAGATGCTATTGCTTCAAGCATTCGAGTCGTGGCAAATATGGAATTCATAATATAGATATAAGGATAGTTCACATCACAAAAAATCATGCTTAACGATAAAAAAGCCAGCATGTGCCACGGCATTCTGCTCATAGCATTATTTGCCTGCGCCGCATTTTATATAGGAGAAGCCAACATATTCAAGGAGATTTCGCTCAGCCCCATGATCATAGGCATCATTCTTGGAATGCTATATGCCAACAGTTTGCGCAATCATCTTCCTGAAACATGGGTCCCGGGCATTCAATTTTGTTCAAAAAAAATACTGCGCCTCGGAATCATACTATACGGGTTCCGCCTTACTTTGCAAGATATCGCAGCGGTAGGCACCGCAGGCATTTTGGTTGACGCAATAATCGTGACCGTAACTATCTTAGGCGGAGTCCTAATAGGGAAATGGATGAAAATGGACCGCGACATCACCCTGCTCACATCGATAGGAAGCGGGATATGCGGTGCGGCGGCTGTGCTCGGCGCTGAATCGACAATACAGACAAAGCCTTATAAAACCGCAGTGGCAGTAGCAACTGTCGTCATTTTCGGAACAATCTCAATGTTTCTATATCCGATAGCCTATCGCACCGGTATTCTTGGGCTCGACCCGCAAATCATGGGCATATACAGTGGCTCGACACTTCACGAAGTGGCTCATGCCGTCGGTGCCGGAAACGCCATGGGCGGAGAGATCGCCAACGTCGCAATCATCGTAAAGATGATAAGAGTGATGATGCTCGTGCCGGTATTGCTCATCCTCGGATGGTGGGTGGCGACAAAAGCAGAGAAGAATGCCGCCGAAGGCAAAAAGAGCGGAAAAATCGCAATTCCATGGTTTGCATTAGGATTTCTCGCCGTTATAGGGTTCAATTCGCTTGACCTGTTGCCAACCGCTGTGGTCGACGGCATCAATTATTTCGACACATTCCTTCTGACAATGGCAATGGCGGCTCTTGGAGCTGAAACAAGCATTGACAAATTCAAAAAGGCGGGAGCAAAACCGTTCATTCTCGCACTTATTCTCGACTGCTGGCTAATAGGCGGAGGTTTCCTGCTTGCGAAATATCTCGCGCCCATCTGCCTATAATTCTTTTGCCCTCCATCCTCTTCTCATGCGATTCCTGAATAAGGTTCCATTATTGCCGTTGGCGATATTAACCGCCATCTATGCTTTCATATTAACTGAAATTCAGGATGCCAAGCCGGTGTTGCCCAGCGAGGAAAAGCTACATTGCGGCATAGTGGAGAAAGTTCATGAGACATCAACAGGGCAAGCACTAACTATAAAAAAGATGGACGGCAAGCGGGTCAAGCTTACGGTTCCATCCTTTGAGAAAGAGTTCTTCCCCGGCGACACAATCTCATTTCAGGCAACGCTCCAAGTACCGGCAAGGAGCAATCGACACGAGAATGATTTTGCGAAATGGACAAGACGAAACGGAATAGCCTATACGGCATTCGCCTCGCCCGACAGCATCACAGTCTCCTCGCCATCGTTTCATTATTTAAAGGAGTTGAGCCGATTGCGCTCCTCATTAAGCAGCCTCCTCGCAAGAAGCGACCTTAACGACAGGACATACGAGTTCTTAAACGCTACCATCATTGGCGACACATCATCATTGAGCGACGACACCCGCCAAATTTTCTCAACGACAGGAGTCGCCCATATCCTCGCATTAAGCGGACTTCACGTTGGAATAATCTCAGGCATCATCCTGTTGCTGCTATCTCCGCTATGTCTCATNGGCGGGAGGCGCGCAAGAATACTCATCACCTTGATTCTGCTTTGGATTTACGCAATAATAACCGGGGCATCCCCGTCAGTGACAAGAGCGGTGATAATGGCATCGGCAGTAGGTATCGGCTTCATGTTCGGGAAAAGGAATTTCGCTCTCAACGCCCTTTGCCTCGCCGCCATTCTCATACTGCTTTTTAATCCCCGACAAATAATCACTCCCGGATTTCAGATGTCGTTCATAGCAGCTGCCGCAATAATTTCCGTGTCGCCGCTCATTTCCATAAACCGTCAACAGCGAGTCAGATATTACCTCCTCTCATCCTTGGCGGTCACCGTCATCGCCACTATCTGCGCCGGAGCAATAGCGGCTTTCCACTTCCATTCATTTCCGTTATATTTCATCATCGCCAATCTTCCGGCAGCCGCGCTTCTCCCCCTGCTTCTCTCGGGAGGCATACTTATCNTAGCTTTTGAATTTTTCGGAATACCATCAGGATTAATTTGCGAAGCCATGAACCACGTTTACGACATCCTGCTGTCATTTATCACCTTCATTTCAAAACTTCCCGCGCCTTCAATACATGGGCTGCATTTCCCGTCATGGGTCTTCATTCCCTATTTCATCACAATCGTTCTATTTATAATTTTCGGCTATCTCCGAAACAAAAAGCTGCTTTATTCGGGATGCGCCGGAATAGCATTGACTGCGATATGTTTCGGATGTTCAAGAAAAACATCCGAGCCCGAGGACCACTTCANAGCAAAAGCGGCAGGTCACACAGGAATAGTCTACCGCCACAACAATCGAATGGCGATAATTTCGGGAGCCCCAAAAACGATAAGCAAAGATGCCGCTTTTGAAATAGGACGCACTTACAGCGATTACCTGGAGTTTCATGGCGTAGACTCTGTTTTAGCGATAAACTCACCGATATCATTCGGCAACCTAACCTACGACGGCGTAACAGTGGAAATCTCACAGACCCGCTACCTCATAGTAAACGCCAACAAATATCCCATTCCCAGAAAGCCAATAAGCTATTGCGTTATCGCAAAGGGTTATCGGGGAGATATTGTGAAAACGGCAACCGCCCTGCGCCCCGATACAATTTTACTCGGGGCAGATCTCGACATAAGGCGACATAACCNCTATGCCGAGACCCTCATTCAACATNACATTCCGTTCCGATCGCTTCGATAGCTTCTTGCGGCTTTCACCAATAATTCATATTTTTGTCATCGTTATGGAAGAAGAATTATATTACGACGCAATCGATTTGCTGAAACAGCTGATTGCCACCCCGTCGACAAGCCGTGATGAAGCCAAAGCCGCCGATGCAGTTGAAACATTTATGAAAAAATGCGGATACATGCCGTCGCGCTTCGGAAACAATATCGTCGTTANNGCACCCGACTTTGATTCATCGAAACCCACACTGCTGTTAAACTCTCATATCGACACCGTAAAACCGGCTTCCGGCTGGACCCGAGATCCGTTTTCGCCGACGGAAGAGGACGGGCGTCTTTACGGGCTTGGAAGCAATGATGCCGGAGCGTCGTTAGTGTCTCTGATTGCCGCATTCCGCTACCTGTCGACTCTTCCCCGAGAATATAACATAGTGTTTGCCGCCTCAGCCGAGGAGGAGGTGAGCGGCATAAACGGCATCAGCAGCGTGATACCGCATTTGCCCAAAATCGATGTGGCTATTGTTGGCGAACCCACTGAAATGAATCCTGCAATTTCCGAAAAAGGGCTCATGGTACTGGATGTGGAAGTTTACGGAGAGGCGGGACATGCCGCCAGAAACGAGGGGATAAATGCCATCTACAAAGCCGTTCCCGTGATTGAAGGATTCCGCAACATGACATTCGACCGGCAATCTGACACGCTCGGACCAATCAAACTGTCGGTGACCCAAATCGAAGCAGGAACGCAACACAATGTCATTCCGGCACTGTGTAAACTCGTCGTGGACGTGCGTACGACCGACGCATATTCCAACGAAGACACCCTCCGCCTAATCAGAGAGCGCCTGCCGGAGTGCCGCATCACACCGCGATCGACAAGGCTAAATCCATCGTCAATCTCCATTGACCATCCGCTCGTAAAGCGGCTTGTCATCATGAATCGCAAGCCTTTCGGCTCGCCCACTCTCAGCGACCAAGCGCTGATGCCCTGGCAGTCGGTAAAGCTCGGCCCGGGAAAGTCATCGCGCTCCCATACAGCTGACGAATACATCGAGCTTGATGAAATCCGCGAAGCTATCCACTTATATATCACGTTGTTGGCAAACCTGAAACTCTGAGTCATTGCACCCTGAAAAATTCAGCTATCCAACACATATTCATGTTGTTAAGCCTGCCTAAAAAATATTTTTGACTCATTTCAATATTTTTTCGTAAATTTGTAGATTAACCGACGAAAGTCCTTTTTATAGCCGGAATTACACAAGCATGACTGAGCAATACGACGACCTACAGGCTGAAGAAACTTCGACAGCGCCATCCTATAATTATTCAGGAGACGACATAAAAACTCTTGATTGGCGAGAGCATATCAGGCTTCGTCCCGGTATGTACATCGGCAAACTCGGAGACGGATCGCAAAATGACGACGGCATTTACGTACTAATCAAGGAGGTTCTGGATAATGCGATCGATGAATACATGATGGGCTTTGGCAAGCAGATTGATGTCGAAATCACCGAGATATCAGCTTCAGTGCGCGATTATGGGCGAGGAATACCTCTTGACAAAGTTGCCGATGTATCGTCAAAAATGAACACCGGCGCAAAGTATGACTCCAAAGCGTTCAAAAAATCTGTGGGCCTTAACGGAGTGGGCATAAAGGCTGTCAACGCGCTGTCGACCGATTTTTGCATAACGAGCACCCGTGACGGTCAGTCACGCACCATCGAATTCAAGTGCGGAGTAATGGTGAGTGACAGTGGAATTGTGCCAAGCAAGGAGGCTAACGGGACAAAAGTGACCTTCCAACCCGATAATTCCATATTCCGTGATTTCAAATATCACGAAGAGTATGTGGTGCAGCTTATCAAGAACTATACTTTCTTGAACACAGGCTTATCGATTTATCTCAATGGAAAGCGATACTACTCGCGCAACGGACTCCTCGATCTGCTGAAAGAGAATCTGACCACCGAACCGCTTTACCCCATCATACATTTGACAGGCGAAGACATTGAAGCCGTCATCACCCACACAAAGCAATTCGGCGAAGAATATTATTCCTTTGTCAACGGACAGCACACTACTCAAGGCGGCACCCACCTTACCGCATTCCGCGAGTCAGTGTCACGCACAATAAAGGAACATTACGGCAAGAATTTCGAGTATTCCGACATTCGCGGTGGAATGGTCGCCGCAATATCCATAAAGGTCGAAGAACCGGTGTTTGAGTCACAAACCAAGACCAAACTCGGCTCCAGAGACATGGGTCCCGACGGACCGACTGTGGCAAAGTTCATCGGAGATTTCATCAAAAAAGAATTGGACAACTATCTCCACAAAGAGCCAGAGACAGCCGAAATCCTTCTTAAAAAAATTCAGGAAAACGAGAAGGAGCGCAAGGCTATGGCTGGAGTGACCAAGGCTATCAGGGAAAAGAATAAAAAACTTGCCATCAACAATAAGAAGTTGCTTGACTGCCGGACTCACCTCAACGACACAAAAGGCGACGAGGATAAAAAAATGGCATCGTCCATTTTCATCACCGAGGGAGACTCGGCTGCCGGCTCAATCACAAAAATAAGGAATGTCGACACTCAGGCAGTCTTTTCTTTGCGAGGAAAACCGTTGAACACCTACGGAATGCCTCTCATTGAAGTATATAAGAACGACGAGTTTTCATCGCTGCGGCTTGCTCTCAATATTGAAGAGAGCATCGACGATTTGCGCTACAATCAAGTCATCATCGCAACCGATGCCGATGTCGACGGAATGCACATTCGTCTTCTCCTCCTGACCTATTTCCTGCAATTCTGTCCTGATTTGATAAAAAAAGGACACGTCTATGTGTTGCAAACTCCCCTCTTCCGCGTCAGAAACCGCAAAACCACACGCCGTTCAGGCACGCAAAAAAAATCGTCATCGCAACCAACCGAAGACGTTTATTATTGTTATAGTGATGAGGAACGTATTGAAGCGATAAACAAACTGGGCAACAATGCGGAAATAACCCGATTCAAAGGTCTCGGCGAGATTTCACCCGAAGAGTTCCGTGAGTTTATCGGTCCTAATATACGCCTTGACCGTGTAACGCTCAAAAAGGAGGACGCCGTCGATGAGCTGCTTGAATTCTATATGGGCAAAAACACTGTCGAACGTCAAAATTTTATTATCGACAATCTTGTAATCGAAGATGACTCCCAAATCTCTTGAGCGCATAGCTCTATATCCCGGAACATTTGACCCTTTCACCATAGGTCACCTTTCAATCGTTGAACGAGGACTGACACTTTTCGATAAAATTATAATCGCAGTTGGAATAAACGACGCGAAACGCTGCTATAAGCCCACTGAATCACGACTAAACCATATAAAAGAGATTATGCACTCGGAACCGAGAGTAGAGGTGATAGCTTATAATGGGCTTACCGTTGACGTGGCACGGGAATATGGCGCCAATTTTATCCTTAGGGGCGTACGTACTGTTGCCGACTATGAATACGAACGCAATCTCGCATACGCTAATCGCCAGATTTCCGGAATTGAAACAGTGCTGCTCTATACACTGCCGGAACTTCAATACGTAAGCTCCTCAATGGTTCGCGACCTGCACCGCTATGGCTACGACATCAGCCAATTTGTACCTAACTCAGAACTGATAAACGACTAATTCAAATGAAATCACTCGCATCTACAATCATAGCGCTACTATTAATCTCTGCCACAGCAAAAGCTCAGGGACTAAAATTCACTCCCGAGAGAAAATTACAATATGCCGAAGCTATCATCGCCAACTATTATGTCGAGCCGGTAAATCAGGACACTATCGTGGATGAAGCGATNAAAGCGATGTTGCTTACTCTTGATCCACATTCAGCATATTCNACACCAGAGGAGACCAAAGAGCTCAANGANCCGTTAAACGGCAATTTCAGCGGANTAGGAATTCAGTTCAACANGGCTACCGACACTCTATATGTCATCCAAACGATNTCGGGAGGTCCGTCAGAAAAGGCANGAATTCTGCCTGGTGACAGAATCATCGAGGTCAACGACACTCTGATAGCCGGAGTGAAAATGAAGAACAATGACGTGATGAAACGTCTTCGCGGTCCTAAAGGCACGACGGTCGACGTGAAAGTGAAGCGTCCCGGAGTTCAGGAACTTATTGATTTCACACTCACACGCGACGATATTCCCATTTACAGCGTTGATGCCGCCTACATGGCTGACCCCAAAACGGGATATATACGCATAAGCCGCTTTGCGGAACAGACTCCCGACGAATTCAAGGAAGCGCTTAAAAACTTGAAAAAGGAGGGGATGAAGAACCTCATCGTAGACCTTCAGGATAACGGGGGCGGTTACCTTAACGCTGCCAAGGACATCGCTTCCATTTTTTTGAACAAAGGCGACCTAATTGTTTATACGGAAGGACCTAAAACACCCAATTACACTTACATCGCTGACGGCAACGGAGAATTCCGAGACGGCAAACTCGTGATTCTCGTCAACCAGTACTCGGCTTCGGCAAGCGAAATTCTGTCAGGAGCGATACAGGACCATGACCGCGGAGTAATCGTCGGGCGCCGCACTTTCGGCAAAGGACTTGTGCAGAGACCGTTCCCGTTCCCCGACGGCTCCATGATAAGGCTCACCGTTTCAAAATATTACACACCTTCAGGACGGTCAATACAGAAGCCTTATCAAAAAGGCAAAATCGACAATTATCTCGAAGATATAAAACATCGATATGACGCCGGAGAATTAATGCATTCCGACTCAATACATTTCCCCGACTCTCTCCAATACAAGACATTGCACGCAGGAAGAACAGTATATGGCGGCGGAGGAATCATGCCTGACCGGTTCGTGCCCCTCGATACCACCTGGTATACACCCTATTACCGTGACATTCTTGCAAAAGGCGTTCTATACCAATATGTTCTCAGCTATCTCGACAGCCATCGCAATGAAATCAAGGCTCAATATCCTACCGACATTGCATTCGCTGAAAAATTTGAGGTAACACCCGAAATGATGCAGGAACTGATAGACCGTGCCACAAAAGCCAATATCGAATATAATGAAGAGCAATACAGGCAAAGCGAGATTTTCATGAAACGAATGGTAAAAGCATTGCTTGCTCGCGATATATATGACAACAGTTCTTACTTCAGGATTGTTAATCAAGAAAATGAGGCTTTCATCGAAGCTCTCAAAATTATTAATGATTCTGAAACATACTCTAAATTACTCAAAAAATGATTGACAATACCATAAACCTCGAAACCTCGGAGAAAGCCGTTTTGGTGGGGCTCATAACTCCCCAACAAAACGAGACTAAAGACCNANGAATATCTCGACGAACTCGCATTTCTCGCCGANACTGCCGGAGCGGTAACTGAAAAACGATTCCTGCAGCGTGTCGACTCTCCTAACTCGCGTACTTTTGTGGGCAAAGGAAAACTGGAGGAAATAAGGCAATACATCGAAGACAACGGAATAGGGCTGGCTATATTTGACGACGACCTATCATCGAAACAAGTAGTCAACCTTGAAAGGGAGCTCAAAGTCAAAATTCTTGACCGCACAAGCCTCATTCTTGATATATTCGCAAAAAGGGCTCAAACCGCCAATGCAAAGACTCAGGTTGAACTCGCGCAGTATCAGTATCTGCTTCCGCGCCTTACGAGAATGTGGACCCACCTTGAACGTCAGCGCGGAGGTATCGGAATGAGGGGACCCGGTGAAACTCAGATTGAGACTGACCGCCGTATAATCCTCGACAAAATCTCAAGNCTCAAAANCGAGCNTCANAGTATTGACAANCAAAAGTCAATCCAGCGTAAAANCCGAGGAAAATTGACCCGAGTGGCGCTTGTCGGCTATACCAATGTCGGTAAATCGACTCTTATGAATCTTTTGAGCAAAAGCGATGTTTTTGCCGAAAACAAGCTTTTCGCCACGCTTGACACCACAGTAAGAAAGGTCATTATTGACAATCTTCCTTTCCTGCTCACTGACACTGTAGGGTTTATACGCAAATTACCGACCCATCTTGTCAACTCGTTTAAATCAACTCTTGACGAGGTGCGCGACGCCGATGTGTTGGTGCATGTGGTAGACATCAGCCACCCCCAATTCGAGGAGCAGATTGAAGTTGTCAACAAAACCCTTAATGAAATATGCGGCGAAAACAATGATAAAAAAATGATTATTGTTTTCAACAAAATCGACGCATTCACCTATAAGCCCAAAGATGCCGACGATCTCACACCCGCCACAAAAGAGAATATGTCGCTTGAGGACCTGAAAGCTACATGGATGGCTAAGCTCAATGACAACTGCCTGTTCATTTCAGCCAAAGAACAGATNAACATCGACGAGCTTAAACAGAAAATCTACGACAAAGCAAAAGAAGTGCATACAGCCCGATTCCCTTACAACGATTTCTTATTCCAGAAATATGACGAAGAGGAATTGGCTAGTGACGAAAACGCAAGCACCGATAAATAAACTTCACTCATATTATAATATCCACGTCCCATGGACTACCGCAATCTGAGAGCCGAAGAAATAGAGACAATGCGTCAAAACGGATGCACCGCATCCGACTGGAATAAAATAACGGTTAAAAACGGTTTTGATGCGACCCATTATATAAGAGCGCAATTTTCAGGCGACATTAAACTTGGACTTACTAATGAGCAAGTAATCGGCACCGCCGGTATCATCGCTCCTGCCGGAATCTATGACGCTATCATCCAAAACTGTTCCATTGGCGACAATGTCCACATTTCTAAAGTCAATCAGGGTATCATCAATTATGATATAGCAAACTGCGCATATATAGCCGGAGTAGGTTCAATAATATGCACCGGCTCCCGATCATTCGGAAATGGGACAAAGGTACATGTACTTAGTGAACATGGAAACCGCCAGGTTCCGATTTATGACCGCATGTCAGCTCAAATCGGCTATATGATTGCTTTCTATCGGCATGATAACCGCCTGATTGAATGTTTTGAAAAAATGATTGACGAGTATGCTCTCTCAAAAAAATCATCACGCGGAAAAATCGGGACTTACGCCAAGATAACATATCTCGGATCGGCAACTGACGTCAATTTTGGCGACGAGTCTCTGACCAAAGGCGCTTCTTTGCTTTGGGACGGGACAATAAACGCCCGCGCTTTCATAGGTCCGAATGTCACTGCCGAGCATTTTATAGTGATGTCGGGAGGAAAAGTCGACAAGAACTCAATGATAAAGAATGTGTTCGTCGGTGAATCCGCCGAAATCAGCAACGGTTTCGTGGCTGAAAGCTCTCTGTTTTTCAGTAATTGTGTAATGCACGCAGGAGAAGCTGTAGCAATTTTCGCCGGTCCTCATTGTGTTTCAATGCACAAATCAACTCTCCTTATAGGCGGATATTTTTCATTTTTCAATGCCGGCTCGGGCACCAATCAAAGTAACCATCATTATAGAATCGGTCCCGTCCATCAAGGCATAATGGGACGCGGGTGCAAAACCGCCAGCAACACCTATATTATCTGGCCGGCGAGATTCGGACAATTTTCCCTTGTGGGAGGAAATCACTATAATCACCCCGACACAGTTCAACTGCCGTTCTCTTACGTCTTCGAACGTGACGGAAAATCAATGGTCATTCCTGGGGTCAACGTAGTAACTGCCGGAACTATACGCGACATTCTCAAATGGAAACAACGTGACGCCCGCCCCTCTGATCTTCCTAAATATGATTTGGTAAACTATGCTCCACTCAACCCCAAACTCATAATTAGAGTTTATCAGGCTATCCAATTCCTGAATGAATATTCGAAGAATCCTGACATTACTTCAAAAAAGAATTTCACGATTAACCCCAAATATATAACCCGCGGAAAGCAATACTATGCACTTGTGGTTGATTTTTTCTTCGGAATGATCCTTGCCGAACAACTCATAAAAATGCCGCTTTCCAACTCACGTCCCTTAGGCGAACAGCTCATGCACGAATGCAATGAAGATTTCTCAAAGTGGGCTGATATTGCCGGATTAATATTGCCGATGTCGAGAGTGGACAAACTCATTGACAAAATTAAATCGGGAGAGCTTGATAACCTTGACTCGGTACAGAAAACTCTTGAAAGGGAATTTGAAGCTTATCCTAAATATGCCTGGGAATTTATCTCCTGCTATTTCAAAAAATGTTATAGCCGATCAATTGAAAATGTTACCGCCGAGGATTTAATCTCAATTCTTCAACGATGGATTGAAAGCGTCGACGCATTAGCAGCTTTGCGCCGCCAGGACGCACTCAAAGATTATTCTGAAGAGACAAAAATAGGCTACGGAATTGACGGCGACGACGAAGTGAGAGAGGCTGATTATATCGCAGTCAGAGGACTTTCCGACAAAGACAACCAGATATTTGACTTTATAAACCACTATCATTCAATATCCACTAACGGTTACAAAGCCATTGCCCACATTCAAGAACTGATGGATGGAGTATCGTGATTCAATGGGTTTAACATATTTTATTGAATCCGCAATATAAGCCATTTGCAGTTAATGATGTTTTTATCGTAATTTTGCAGCATCTAATTATCGAATATGAGAAAAATTTTAATCGCAGCAGCTGTACTTGGCATGCTTACAGCCTGCAACTCCGAAAAGAAATGGGAGATTAAAGGAAAAATCAATAGTCTATCCGACTCCCAAATGCTCGTACAGGCATCGGAAAACGGACGTTGGTACACTCTTGACACAATAAAAACAAAAGCCGACGGATCGTTTGAATATAAACACGCTCCTGCAGGATATCCCGACATATATCGTCTTACTGTTGACGGAAAGTCAATATATTTCCCTATTGACAGCGTTGAAACAGTGGTCATCGAATCAGATGCAAAAGCATTCGACACCGATTATAACCTTTCTGGTTCTTCAGAAGCTGAAATGCTGATGGCTGTCGACAAACTGATTAAAGAGAAAGCTACAACCGGAAGCGCCAAGTCTGACTCTCTGCTCAAACGCGAACTCGGAGGAATGATCATAGGTGACCCTTCAGGAATCGTAGCTTACTATATCATCAACAAACAGCTTAACGGCAAAAATCTCTTTGATCCCCGCAACAAAAGCGATAACCGCATAATTGGCGCCGTGGCAAACGCATTCAATGAGAAACGCCCCAACGATCCACGCACCGGTTATCTTGCAGGAATATACCTTGCCAACCGCAACAACGGAGCTCCTGCCGACACCATCGTGGCAAACACCATGTCATATTTCGACCTTGAGCTGAGCGACAATAAAGGCGTGGAACACAAGCTGTCGGACATCGTAAACGGCAACAAGGTGGTGATTCTTAACTTCACCTCTTATCTTGCCGAAGGCTCCCCCGCTCTCAACGTGCTTCTCGCCGATACCTATAAGAAATATCACAATCAGGGATTGGAAATATATCAGGTTTCAATGGATAACGATGAATTCCAGTGGAAACAATCAGCTAAGAACCTGCCCTGGGTGACAGTCTACAATCCCCCCACTCAAGGCTTCACTCTTATTAATAAATATAATATCATAGGGTTACCCACAACCTATATTTTCGCGAACGGCGAACTGGTTGACCGCATTACCGACATGTCAAAACTTGACAGCGAAGTCGCCCGACGGATTTAACGCTCCGATCCGTCAGGATTAAAATTACGGNGGGCAAAGGCAACGCCCTGCCACAAATATATAAACGCCTTGCCGGCAAAGCATCGTCCATGCTTCTGTTCGCGCAAGGCGTTAACTATTATTCGTGGAAGCCATGAATGGCGGTGTTTCATGTAAATAACCACACCCTTCGCTCTGACCACTCCTGCCGGTTGATTTTTACGCACTCCTGTGGTGGGTCCGTTATGAACAGTGATAGTTTCCGGGAAAAAACGCCCTTTAAGCCCTCGCTTCATAGCGGCAAAGAAAAACATCTCCCCTTCCCCGGCAAGAACGCGCCCCGAACCAAGACCTAATTTCGGGCTGAATGCAATTTTCCCCTGCACGGATTCCCGTCTGAAAGCCATCTCCACCTCTGTCACGTAGAAAAAACGGGGAGGATTATTCAAGTCATATTCATAGTCAGCATAACGCTTACCGTCGTCCGACTCAAATTTGAAGAGAGCCAGGTCTATTTCAGGGTGGCGTTCAAACGCCCTGATAACCCGCAGTAGCATCTCGGGAGTATATTTCAAATCATCGTCGGCAATAAGGCATATATCTCCGGTCGATTTCGACAATGCGTAATTCCTGTTTACCGACAGCCCTACCGATTCGTGAGGATAAACCGTTATGTCTCCGCGACATTTCAACGACGGCGGCACTACGGCATCGCCGGGCATTTGCCACGATACTACGTATTGCACCCCGTCAACTTTAGGAAGGTCCATCAATGCCACTCGCTCAATCCCCTTCTCATAGATGGTAGATATCAAAACATCAAGAGTCATGTCAATCAGTAGGATTTTAGTACAATATAAACGGCTTTAACGGCGTTTTATTACAAATTCAGTTTCTTCCGATGGGCGACAAAAGACCAAAAATATCAATAATCGTAGCCACATTCAATCAAGAGAGCACGATAGCGCGCACGCTTGATTCCATTCTCATGCAAGAAGGCGACTTCAGCTATGAAATTATTATCGGTGAAGACTGCTCATCGGATAAGACCCCCGAGATATGCAAAGAATATGCCCTCAAGTATCCTGAACGAATAAAGCTAATTCTAAATACGAAAAACAAAGGACTTGTCGACAACTATTTCGACTGCATTCTTACAGCATCGGGCGACTATATCGCCGATTGCGCCGGCGACGACTATTGGATTGACCCACGAAAACTCGACAAGCAATGCCGCATCCTCGATTCCGACAGTTCAATCACGCTTGTACACACAGGGTGGAACAATAACAATGTAGCCACAGGAGAAATCAGCCCCGCCCCGCAAAACAAGTCAGCCTACCATAAACCTGTCATGGCACAAGGCTCGCTGCTGCTGCCGGTATTGAGCCGCAAATCATCGCCCATCGTTCATTTATGCACGGCAATGTATCGCCGAGACGCTCTTCTCAAATTATATAACGAGGATGAGAGCATGTTTCGCGGAAAAGGATTCACTTGCGAAGACCTGCAAATCATCACTTCGCTTTCCTCAGCTGGGAAAATAGCTTATATCCCCGACATCACACTGAATTATACTGTGGGGATGCCGTCGATATCTTCCGGCGAAAATTTCACGAAATTGTTCAAATTCTACCTCGGCGCAATAAAACAAACCCGATATATTCAATTGAAATACCGGATTCCCGACAATGAGCTGAAAGACTATTATCGCACCGATATAGCCTACATAATTGCCTGCGCTTTCAATGCCGGAGATTGGGACCGATGCCTTACCGGGGCTGATTTGGCAAAAGAATATGGAGTAAGACTGCCCCTGAAGAGCCGTATATTGATACAGATAAGCGCGATCAAGCAGCTCCGTGACTTAGCGTTGAAAATAAAAACCGCACTCCGCCGATAAACACACTATCCTCATGCCAACACCCTCGCAACTGCTCACTATAGTAATCCCGGTTCACAATCGCGCCGACTTGATAGAACGGACTCTTGATTCAATCTACAATCAAGACATACGCCCCATTTCACTGATTCTGGTCGACAACAATTCTTCCGACAAATCCATGTCGGTGATGGAGAAATGGAGACGCAATCACCAGGCAACCGACTTCGACATAACCATCACATCAGAAAACACCAAGCAATCGGCATCAGCCGCGCGCAATAAAGGACTGGCACTCGTGAAAACGCCCTACGTGATGTTCTTTGATTCCGACGACACGATGCGTCCGTCCCACGTGAGGCGGGCGGCTCAGGCATTCTACGACGATCCGGAACTCGACATCGCCGGATGGGATATACTGTTTCATTCCGCCGACGGCAAAACAGCCATAAGACCGTTCGCCGATCGCGATGCGCTCTTCCGCCACACGTTCAACGCCACGCTGTCGACATTGCGATATGCAGTTAGCGCCTCGCTTATCCGCGCTGTCGGAGGCTGGAACGAATCAGTCAAGGGCTGGGACGACTACGAACTCGGCATGAGATTGCTTGAACGGAATCCTAAAATGCTGAGGCTCGGGAACGAAATAACGGTTGACGTATTCGAGACAAAAGTGTCGCTCACCGGCGCCGACTACTCGTCGCGCGCAAGTCAATGGGAAAATGTCCTTAACCTGTGCGAGCGATATTTCAAAAGAAATCACTGGAATACTGACTGGATAAATCTGCGCCGCATCGTGTTGTCGGGACTATACGGGCGTGAACAGTCTCAGGAATCAAGCCGCCTGCTCGACGAAACGCTCATGGCTGAGCGTTCGATCTACAAAAAAGCGCTATACCGCTTTGCCTATTTCTACACAAAACATGGCGGGAGAGGAATACATTTGATCCTGAGACATATTTTATAAAAATGTTTAAAAACAAGTTTCCAAATTCTTTTTATCACTAAAATTTCACTATCTTTGTAGTGTAATTAAAACAGGAAATTCGAAGCTAAGGGGTCTCGCCTGACGGTCGGGATTCTTTAATTTTTTAGTCTAACTTTAAAATACTATATAATCATGGCGATCACTTACATGACTCGTGAAGGGTACAAAAAGAAAATGGATGAAATCGCTTATCTTGAAACAGTTAAGCGCCCTGAAATATCACGCGCCATCGGAGAAGCTCGTGACAAAGGGGACTTGTCGGAAAACGCCGAATATGATGCGGCTAAAGAGGCTCAGGGAATGCTGGAAATGAAAATTTCCCAGCTCAAGGATCTTGTGGCAAACGCGCGCATCATAGACGACAGCAAGCTCAACAATGAAGTTGTGCAGATTCTGAACAAAGTCAAGATCAAGAATATTGCCAATGGAATGACCATGGAATATACCATCGTCGCTGACAGCGAAGCCAACCTCAAAGAGAAGAAACTCGCGTCAAGCACTCCTATAGCGCAAGGCTTGCTCGGACATAAACTCGGAGAAGTCGTTGAAATCAAGATTCCGGCAGGAATAGCCAAGTTTGAAATCGTAGAAATATCGTTCTGACAATGGCAACCATCTTCAGTAAAATCGCAGCCGGCGAAATCCCAAGCTACAAAGTGGCTGAGGATGAAAAGCACTATGCTTTTCTCGACATTAATCCCGTCGCGCCCGGACACACTCTTGTAATTCCTAAAAAAGAGGTCGATTATATCTTCGACCTTTCCGATGAGGAATATAGCGAGTTGCAGTTGTTTGCCAAGCGTGTAGCCGCAGCGATGAAACAATCGCTCCCTTGTTCGCGCGTCGGAGTCGCAGTGATGGGACTTGAGGTGCCCCACACCCACATCCATCTTATTCCCATCAACAAAGAGAGTGACATGAATTTCTTCAAAGAGAAGCTCACTCTCGACGATAAGGACATGAGAGATATCGCAGCGTCCATTGCCGAAAAATTCAAATAGCCGGCACCGCCCACGCAACCTTAATCATCTCTGCTGCAAAACGCCTTTTTAAACCAAAAAGCATCAGCAGAGATGATTTTTTATTCTCTTATTAGCGCAATTTACAAAATTTTGACTATATTTGGAGGATGATTATAGATGCCTGCGCATGGCATGTTCCCTGCGCTGCCAATTTAACAGAATAACCTTATGGAACTACATGACCTTTCCCTGCAGGAAGAAAACACCGAAAGGGATATCTTGAACGGTGGTGAGCAATCTCCCACAGAAATTGAAGAAAGTGCAACGGTTGAAGTTATTGATGCCGATGAAAAACTAAGCAATGAGTCAACTGCGAAAAAGTATTTGACAAAAGAAGAAATAATTGCCGCCTTAAAAGAATTGACTACAAAGGACGGCAGCGAAATATCACGAGATGAAATAACTCATCTCAAACAAGCTTTTTTTGCCATCAGGAAAAATGAACTGGCTGCTGAAAAGCAAGCATTCCTTGAAAAAGGAAATGAAGAAGCGGCGTTCGCACCCATGCCTAATGAGGACGAGGAACTTTTCCAGTCGCTCATGAAAGAGTTGAAAGAGAAAAAAGCGGCATATATCGCTGAAGTTGAAGCTCTTCGACAGGCAAATCTGGCTAAAAAACTTGAAATTATTGAAGAACTTGGCAAACTTGCAGAAGACACCGACAATGTGAACCGCACATTCCCGCGATTCCGTGAGCTTACACAAGAGTTCAAAAACACAGGTGAAGTTCCTCCCACCGAAACCACCGATCTTTACCGCAATTATTCAAATGCGGTAGAGCGCTTCTATGACCGCTTGAAAATCAACAAAGATCTTCGCGACTATGACTTCAAGAAAAATCTTGAGCAGAAGCAATTGCTGATTGACGAAGCAGAAAAACTCGCCGAAGAAAACGACGTGATTTTAGCTTTTCGACGCTTGCAGGAGCTGCATGACAAATGGCGTGAAACCGGTCCGGTAGCAAAAGAAATCAGAGAAAGCGTGTGGGAAAAATTCAAAGACGCTTCCGCAACCGTCAATAAACGATATCAAAACTTCTTCGAACAACGCAAAGCTCGTGAACGCGAAAATGAAGAAAAGAAAAATGAAATCTGCGAGCGAGTTGAAGCATTTGATTTTTCTTCATTGAAAAGCTATGCAGCTTGGGAGGAGATGACGAAAAGCATCCTTGAAGCGCAGCAGGACTGGAAAAAACTCGGATTTGCGTCAAAAAAAGTAAATAACACGCTGTTCGCCCGTTTCCGTGAAACGTGTGACAAATTCTTTGCCGCAAAAGCAGAGTTTTTCAAAAATATCCGTGAAAACCATTCTGCTAACCTCGACAAAAAAATCGCTCTCTGCGAAAAAGCCGAGGCACTCAAAGAAAGCACTGACTGGAAAGCGACAGCCGATAAACTCGTGGGACTGCAAAAAGAGTGGAAGACTATAGGAGCGGTTGATAAAAAACACAGCGATGCCGTGTGGGAACGCTTCCAGCAGGCATGTGACTACTTCTTCGACCGTCGCAAGAAAGCCACATCAAGCACGAGAAAGGCTGAGCAGCAAAACTTAAAGGAAAAGAATGCCATAATCGACAGTCTTAAATCGCTTTCGCTTGACACCCCGAGAGAGGATGCGATAAAGACAATTAAGGATGCGATCGCAAAATGGCAGCAGGTAGGGCATGTGCCTTTCAAAGACAAAGATAAAGTCTACAATGCCTACAAGGAAATTGTAGACAAACTCTATGATCACTTCGATGTCAAAGAGACACGCGCCAACATGGCTAATTTCGCCAATGACATCAACGAAATAGCCAACGATGAAAACAAACTGTATCGCGAACGCGAACGCCTTGCCCGAGCATGCGAACAAAAGCGCAGCGAGTTGAAAACCTACGAAAACAATCTTGGCTTCTTCAACATCACGTCAAAAAGCGGAAATTCGCTTCTCAAAGACACTGAGCGCAGAATGCAGCGAATCAAAAACGACATCGCCGAGCTGGAAGAGAAAATTAAATTGATTGACAGCAAACTATAATATTTCAAGACTAATAAAAAGCATTTCAATAGAATAGGAATAATTCTTACGTTTAACCTGAAAAGCTATAAATAAGTGTCCTCGAGTAAAATTGAGGACACTTAAATACATTTATCTAAAATAATACGATTTTGTACAGTAAACGCAGATACGGAAAATATCTTCATGCGGCAGAGACCCTCGTAGGATTTCTGATGGTGAACCTGGCTTTTCTAATAGCGAGTTTATCGGATGAATTCGTAGTGGGATTCCGATGGAAGGTGACCTGGTTGATAGTAAACATATCCTATCTCCCGGTTGTCTATATGCGTTCAAACCTGAATCAAACACGCGCCACCCATCTTGACATCATAGTCAAGCACGCATTTCAAGCGGCATGCGTGCATGCATTGTTTTTCTTCACTATTCTCACATTTCTTAATTCGTGGGTCCACAATATGTCATTCTACCTGTGGTTCTATGGATTATTGTTTTTCCTCTTGCCGGTGGGGTGGGTTACGACTCGACTCTGCATAAAACAGATCAGGCGAAAAGGAATAAACTATACACGAGCCATTATAATTGGCAACGGAAATACGGCATTTCGTCTTCATGAAGAGATGCTCGGCGATCCCGCCTACGGCTACCGTGTGCTCGGCGTATTCGCACAGTCCCAAGGAATCATTCCCGACGATATTTATCGCGGCGGGTTAGATGATCTTGAAACCTTTGTGATTGAAAACCATGTGGACGAGATTTACTATGCCACATCGGGAGAAGATATCGAGACATTTAGCAAAGTTGTAAAGATTGCCGACGATTCGGTAGTGCACTTCTACTACGTGCCTCAAGTAAGCCCCTACGTGACAAGAGTGGGAGAGTTGTCAAATATAGGGCGCGTGCCGATTCTGTCCATCCGGAAAAATCCGCTTAAAAATCCGCTTAACCGCATAATGAAACGCGGATTTGACCTTGTATTCTCCTCCATGTTCCTGATTGTCTCCCCTATAATCTTCCTCCCCATCATTATNGCAGTTAAATTGTCTTCCCCNGGNCCGATANTTTTCAAACAGAAACGNACAGGTTATCTCGGAAGAGAGTTCTATNGNTATAAATTTCGCACNATGAGANTGAACNACAGCAGCGACAGCAAGCAGGCAAGCCGCCACGACTCGCGCATAACCAAAGTGGGCAAATTTCTGCGCCACACGAGCATGGATGAACTGCCCCAATTCATAAATGTTTGGCTGGGCGACATGTCGGTAGTAGGTCCCCGTCCCCACATGATCAAGCACACCGCATACTATACTGAACTGATCGACAAGTATATGGTGAGACATTTCATTAAACCCGGAATAACGGGATGGGCGCAAATCACAGGCTATCGAGGAGAAACCAATGAACTGTGGCAAATGGAAAAACGAGTTGAATGTGACGTGTGGTATATTGAACACTGGAATTTCTTCCTTGACCTCAAAATAATCCTCCTCACTGTAATAAATGCGATTCGCGGCGAAGAAAACGCATTCTAATTTTGCTAAAGTGAACGATAGCACATTCTTATCAAAGGCAAAAGCCCTGTTGCGAAAATTCTACGGCTATGACGAATTTCGAACCGGGCAAGAAGAAATCATTTCAGCGATAGCCTCGGGACGCGACACTCTCGTGCTGATGCCAACAGGCGGAGGGAAATCTATATGCTATCAGCTGCCCGCAATTGTAGCCGACCGATGCTGCGTCGTCATCTCCCCGCTCATTTCCTTGATGAAGGATCAAGTCACAGCACTCGAAGCAAACGGTATCCCGGCAGCCGCAGTACATAGCGGCAATGACGACATAACGAACCGCACGGCGATGGAAGAGGCATTCAAAGGTCACATAAAACTCCTCTACATGTCGCCCGAACGCCTTGTGACTGAAATGAGGCATAACGATTTCAGCCGATGGGTAAGTTTTTTCGCTGTCGACGAAGCCCATTGCATATCTCAATGGGGGCATGACTTCCGCCCTGAATACGCAGAGCTCGGCAGTATCAAAAAGCTATACCCCGATCTCCCCGTAATAGCCCTTACTGCAACTGCCGACAAGCTCACACGCAATGACATTGCCGAAAAACTGTCGCTTAAAAATCCTTTCATCTATATATCATCGTTCGACCGACCTAATATTTCCATTTCCGTAATGCCAAACCCGGGCAAAAAAGATAAGATGAGAATTATCGAACGGATGATCGACAAATATCCCGACGACAGCGGTATAATATATTGCCTTAGCCGGAAAAATGCGGAATCCATGAACGCCGAACTAAGGTTGAGAGGATATGACAGCACTGTATATCATGCCGGACTATCGGCGGTTGAGCGAGACAACGCGCAAAACTCGTTTATTTCAGGCGACACTAAAATAGTGTGCGCCACGGTAGCGTTCGGAATGGGCATTGACAAGAGCAATGTAAGATGGGTAATTCACAACAATATGCCCAAAAACATCGAAAGCTACTATCAGGAAATAGGGCGCGCAGGAAGAGACGGATCTCCCGCTGAAGCCCTGATGTTCTATTCATTCGCCGACGTCGCCGCCATAAGAAAATTCATCGAAGAATCAGGCAAACCGGGCATTGACAACACAAAACTCATCAGAATGAAAGAATTTTGTGAAAGTTCCGTGTGCCGGCGGCGCATATTGCTCAACTACTTCAATGAAACCCTCAATCACGATTGCAAAAACTGCGACGTGTGTCTCAACCCTCCCGAACGTATCGACGGCACTCAGATAGCTCAAATGGCGCTTAGCGCAATGATCCGAATCAACGAAAAGGCTGGAGTGACATTGCTGATAGATATACTTAGAGGATCGACTCGCGCTGAAATTTTCGAGAATGGATTTGACAAAATAAAGACCTACGGAGTAGGTAGAAATCTTTCATTTGCCGAATGGAATTTCTACATGGTCCAATTGCTTCAGTTGGGAATTGTAGATATTGACTACGCCGACAGCAATCATCTGAAAGTGACGCAATATGGCAAGACGGTATTGAGGGGTGAAACTCAGGTGAAACTCGCCAAATATAATCGAGAGGCTGCCACAAAGGTTATTGAGCCCGAGAAAAAGAGCAGGTCAGTCAAGAAGTCCAATCCTGCCGAGCAACTTTTTTCCGTTCTAAAAAATCTCAGGGCCGAAATAGCTCGCGAAGAGAAGATCGCTCCTTATCTTGTGTTTTCCGATAAAACATTGCTGGAAATGGTAAAACACCGTCCAACCACTTTGATGGCTTTCAACTCCATCAACGGCGTCGGCGAAAAGAAAAGTATAAAATACTGGTTCAGGTTCACATCTCTTATTAAGAAATTCATATAAATCCCCAGCCCGATGGCACATCCGANAGAGTATCTGAAAAAAATCTTCAAACTTTCNCCTGAGCAAATAGATCAAGTTGCAACACNCATAGTGGAGAAGCAAATGCCCAAAGGCAGCTTTATCGAGCGCAGCAATCAGTCGACCGAATCATATTATATAAAGAAAGGAGCGGCACGCGCCTTTTATACCAAAGATGGAAAAGAGCACACGGTAGCATTCGCATTTGACGACGAATACCTTCTCACAAAACTTATGTCGGCGAGCGAGTCTATGATTATAACAGTGACTTTTCTTGAAGACACTGAACTGATCTATATTCCTCATTCTCGATTAAGGGAGGCNATCAATAATATAACTACCGAAAAATCNCCTGAAGCGCTNCTGTTTTATCACGCAGGGNTACAACAATATCTCGCCTACCTTGAAGAGAGGCTCTACGTGTTTCAGAGCATGAATGCCAAAGAGCGCTATGACTGGGTTATGACNCGCTATCCTCGACTGCTTGAATACGCAACAGTGACCCAAATATCATCCTTTCTCGGACTGACAAAAGAAACACTATATAGAATACGTTCAGGAAAATACTGATTAAACATAATAAAAAAACGGGCATGCCGCTTGACATGTCCGTTTAAACGTGTAGTGTTCAATTTCGAATTAATCTGCCTGCTGAGCCAACGGAGCAGGAACATTGTAAACTCGAGTTGCAAGTTCACGGTCGAGAGTATAGAGAGCCAGTCCGTCATTGCCTATCNATTTAAGNCGNNCAATCATNNTGCGNGCCNTNTCTTNTNCCNCNACCTGCTCTGAAACAAACCAATCAAGTNTTCCGNGAGTAGCATANTCATNTNNTGACTCAGCGAGCGCATANAGGCTGTTGATCATAGCAGTCACCTTCTCTTCATGAGCAAGGGTAGCTTCAAAAGCTGCCAACGGAGACTCCCAGTTAGTTTCAACAGCTGCAATCGGCTCCAAAACCACTCTGCCTCCGCGAGAATTCAGATAATTGATAAAAATCTCGGCATGAGCCTGCTCTTCTTTAAATTGAATACGGAACCAATTGGCAATACCGGAATTACCCTCAGCTTCAAAGTGCATCGCCATTGACAAATAAAGATAAGCCGACCAGAACTCAGCGTTAATCTGCGCATTCAATGCGTCTTGAATTTTACCATTAATCATAATACTGTTATTTAATTTCCTCTAAATAAAAAATAGTTGTTCCAAGATAAAATGCTTTTTACCCATAATAAGTTCACGAAACAAGCCTAAATAAACCATCATAAAACTTAAAAAAGTTTAAATATGCGAAGAAATATGACATTTATCATATTCTGTCCCATTTACGGTCAGTAACTTTGCACCTTGAAAAAGTAGATAAAAACCAAAATTAGGAAAACAAGAACATTAATGTATAATAAAATTTTTATGGAATTGAACGTAACGAAGTCTGCCGGAATGGTACTGGCATCGGCTTGCTTAATGATTCTTGCCTCATGTGGAGGAGGACAAGGACAAATGATGCAGCAAGCAGCTCCTGAAATTAAAACAATGAATGTAAGTTATGGAGCTTCTGAATTGGAAAGTTCGTTTCCCGCAACAATCAAGGGACGCACTGACATCGATATCCGTCCTCAGGTAACAGGATTCATCACAAAAGTGCATGTCGACGAAGGTCAGCAGGTGAAAAAAGGACAAGTTCTCTTCACTCTTGACCAAGTACAGTTTCAAGCTGCCGTTGAATCAGCCCAAGCTGCCGTAAAAGTTGCCGAAACCGCTGTTTCAAATGCCGCTCTCACTGAAAAAAACAAGCGCCAGCTTCTTGAGAAGAATATTATCAGCGACACTGAATGGCAGCTTGCTGCCAATTCGCTGGCTTCGGCACAGGCTCAGCTCGCTCAAGCTAAAGCTAATCTCGTGAACGCACGCAAGAATCTTGCCTATACAGTTGTCACTTCCCCAAGCGACGGTGTCATCGGTACAATTCCCAACCGCGAAGGCTCGCTTGCGTCACCCTCTTCAGCACAGCCGTTGACCACCGTCAGCGACAACTCGGAGGTATATGCCTATTTCTCTTTGAACGAAAAAGACATCCTCAACCTCACTCAGAATGGGACAAAGTCGCTCAATGCTTCGGTCAATGAAATGCCTGAAGTTTCTTTGCGTCTTGCTACCGGCGAACTTTATCCCGTGAAAGGAAAAGTAGCCACAGTGTCGGGCGTGATCAACAACACTACAGGCGCCGCTACCGTTCGCGCCCTTTTTGACAACAAGAGCGGCATGCTGAGAAGCGGATCAACCGGACAGGTGCTTATCCCCAACGATTTCCAGGATGTGATTATCATACCGCAAGGAGCAACAAGCGAAATCCAGAATATCCGCTTCGCCTATGTGGTGAATGACAGCAACAAAGTGGTGGCAACCCCTATTCAGGTATCATCAATGAGCGATGGTAAAAATTTCATCGTGACCTCAGGTCTTGAACCGGGACAACGCATCGCCATTGAAGGAATCGGAACAGTCGTAAGAGACGGTATCACCGTTAAACCTGTCGACGCAGAACAAGCCGCCGCACAACCGCAGGCTGAAGCTCAACCCGAGACTAAGTAATCAACACAGCTTATTAAACCAACACTACATTTCAAGACAATCAAGCTGACATGAAATTAGATACTTTTATTAACCGCCCGGTACTATCGACGGTTATATCAATCTTCATTGTGCTGCTGGGTTTGATTGGATTAACATCTCTTCCAGTCACCCAGTATCCGGATTTGGCTCCGCCTACAATCCGTGTGTCCACCACTTATACCGGTGCGAATGCGCAGGCTGTGCTGAATTCAGTCATAGCGCCCCTTGAAGAATCAATAAACGGAGCCGAGGGTATGACCCACATGGAATCAACCGCTACCAACACCGGCTCAGCTGACATTACCGTCTACTTCAAGCAGGGCTTCAATGCCGACATGGCTGCGGTAGACGTTCAGAACCGTGTAGCAAAAGCCACCAATCTCCTTCCTTCGGAAGTAACGCAGGTGGGTGTGCTGACACAAAAACGCCAGACCTCAATGCTTATGGGTGTCGCCCTATATTGCGACAATGGCGAATATGACCAGACATTCATCGACAACTATATGAAGATTAATGTCATTCCGCAGTTGCAGCGTGTAAACGGTGTGGGCGACGTGATGTCATTCGGCGCCGACTATTCAATGCGTGTGTGGTTGAAGCCCGACGTGATGGCTCAGTACAAACTGATGCCGTCCGACGTGTCGGCTGCGTTGCGCGAGCAAAACGTCGAAGCAGCTCCGGGTTCATTCGGAGAACGCGGAGATCAGTCATTCCAGTATACTATTAAGTATAAAGGACGCTTGACATCTCCTGAAGAATTCGAAAATATCGTGATAAGCGCCACTCCCGACGGACAGGTGCTTAGACTCAAAGACGTGGCTGACGTGGAACTCGGAAAAGTTACTTACGGCTTCAGCAACGGACTTAACGGATATCCCGCAACCTCTGCGATGATATTCCAAACCGCAGGTTCAAACGCGACACAGATTATCAAGGACTGCGAAAAAGAGGTGAATCTTCTTGCCCAGGATCTTCCTACCGGTCTCCATTTCGCAATCCCGATGAACAACAACGACTTCCTTGAAGCTTCAATCCACGAGGTTATCAAGACTCTTATTGAAGCGTTCATCCTTGTGTTCTTCGTAACCTACGTGTTCCTTCAGGACTTCCGTTCAACTATTATTCCCGCCATCGCAATCCCGGTTGCGCTTATCGGTACATTCTTTATAATGTATCTTATCGGGTTCTCAATCAACCTCATCACCCTTTCAGCTCTCGTGCTTGCAATTGCGATTGTGGTCGACGACGCGATTGTGGTGGTCGAAGCGGTCCACGCTAAACTCGACGTGGGATACAAGAGCTCACGCAAGGCGGCAATCGATGCGATGACCGAAATCGGCGGCGCCATCATATCAATCACCCTGGTCATGATGCTCGTGTTCATCCCTGTGTCATTCATGCCCGGCACTTCGGGAGTGTTCTATCAGCAATTCGGTTTGACAATGGCTATAGCCATCGGTCTTTCGGCATTGAACGCATTGACCCTCTCACCCGCTCTCTGCGCCGTGTTCCTCAAAGCTCACGATGACGACTCTTCGCTGAAAGAGCGCATGGGGACAGCCTACTCAGAAGCAGCAAAAACGATGAAGAAACGCTATGCTTCAGCATGGAAACTCAACCTCCCCCCGCTGGTAACATTCCTGTTCCTTGCCGCAACCATCACATTCATGGTACTTGGATGGTATCAGTTTAATGTTATCTGGAAACTTGCAGTTGCGGCAGTTTGCGCGATTATCGCAATCATGGGTATCTTCAGCGACCGTTTCAAAGCCGGTTTTGAACTTGGCTACAATAGATTGCTGAAAATCTATAATAAAGCTACCGCATTCTTTATCCGCCACAAAATCACGGCATTCGGAACTATCGCCGTTGCTGTAGCGATTCTCGTATGGTTAATGTCTATAACACCGACAACTCTTGTGCCTAATGAAGACACCGGATACTTGTTTGCGATGCTTGACATGCCTCCCGGCACATCACAAGAACGCACCTCAGCCGTGCTCGATGAAATCGATGAAAACATTCTGAAAATACCCGGAGTGAAATACACTCAGAAAATCATGGGTTATAGCTTCCTTGCCGGACAAGGAAACACCTATGGTACAATCATCGTGAAACTGGATGACTGGTCGGAACGCGACGAGTCGAGAACAAATGAAGCGATTCTTGCCCAAATATATGGCATGACTTCCAAAATCAAAGACGGCCGCCTTGTAGCGTTCGCTCCGCCTATGATTACAGGTTATTCGCTTACCAACGGTTTTGACTTGAAGATGCAGGATAAGACCGGAGGTTCGATTGACAAATTCTACGGAATTGTGCAGAACTTCCTGGGGCAATTGATGGCGCAACCTGAAGTGCAGATGGCTTACTCAACATTCAATCCCGCATTCCCCCAGTACATGATTGATATTGACGCGGCAAAAGCAAAACAGGCAGGAATCAGCCCCTCCACCATTCTCTCTACTCTCCAGGGTTATTACGGTGGTATGTACGTCAGCAACTTCAACCGCTTCGGTAAGATTTACCGTGTGATGATGCAGGCATCGCCCGAGTCACGCGTATCGCCCGAGACACTCGGTTCCATCAAAATCAGAAACGGCAACGAAATGGCGTCGCTCTCCAACTTTGTAACTCTTACAAAAGTTTATGGTCCTGACTTGCTGAACCGCTTCAACATGTTCACCTCAATTTCTGTCACCGGACAACCGGCACCGGGATATACCTCGGGAGACTGTCTTGCAGCTGTCGAGCGTGTAGCAGCGCAAACGCTGCCTCAGGGTTACGGATATGAATATTCAGGTATGACACGTGAGGAAGCCAACACCTCGGGCAACGCCACTGCTATGATTTTCGGGCTATGTCTATTGTTTGTCTATCTTCTTCTGTCAGCTCAATATGAAAGCTACATTCTTCCATGGGCGGTTATTCTTTCTATACCGTTCGGTCTTATGGGCTCTTTCATTTTCGCCGACATCGAAGGCATCTCAAACAACATCTATCTGCAGATCGCCCTCATCATGCTTATCGGTCTTCTCGCAAAGAACGCCATCCTCATTGTAGAGTTTGCACTTGAACGCCGACGCATGGGTATGTCGGTGGTGAATGCGGCAATCCAGGGTGCGTCAGCCCGTCTTCGCCCTATACTCATGACCTCGCTCGCCCTCGTCATCGGACTTCTGCCGATGATGTTCGCCCACGGAGTAGGAGCCAACGGTAACCGCGCCCTCGGAACAGGAGCCATCGGCGGTATGTTAATCGGTATGATTCTACAGGTGCTCATCGTTCCTGCCCTGTTCGTGGCATTCCAGTTGATTCAGGAGAAAATATCTCCGCTCAAATGGGAGGATACCGACAACACAGGTCTGCAATCGGAAATCGAACAATATTCCCGTTAATAATCTAATCTTAGAAACGATATGTTCAACAAGATATCTCGTATGGCACTAATAATTGTAAGTGTGGGAGCTCTTTCGAGCTGCCACATTTACAAAAAATTTAGCATGCCCACTGATAATGAAGCGACAGCCCAGTATGCTGAAGCTCTTGACAGCGAATCAAATCCCGACGCTTTCGGAAACCTGAAATGGCAGGACGTGTTTACGGATCCCGCCTTGGCGCAATTGATTCAAACCGCGCTTGACAACAATGTCGATCTGCAAAACGCTAAACTCAATATCGACATCGCTCACGCCCGCCTGAAAGGGGCGAGATTGTCTTACCTGCCGGCAATAGCGTTCAATCCCAACGGAGCCGGAGCGTCATACGACCACTCGACAATCAACTGGACTTACCAGCTCCCCATCGCAGTAAGTTGGGAAGTTGACCTTTTCGGCAAACTGCTTAACTCAAACCGCAGCGCAAAGGCTGCTCTTCTCCAGAGCGAAGCTTATTGTCAGGCAGTGCGCTCACAGCTCATCGCCGGTACCGCTAACTGCTACTACGCAATCGCTATGCTTGAAAAGCAGCTTCAGATAAGCCGCCAGACAGCTGAATACTGGAGCGAAAGCGTTCAGGTGATGAAAAACTTGAAACTGGCAGGACGTGTCAGAGAGACTGCAGTGGTGCAAAGCGAAGCGAACTACTACAGCATCCTTGGCTCAATCACCGATCTCGAAGTGTCGCTTCATGAAGCTCAGAACACCTTGTCATTGTTGCTCAACACCGAACCCCGCACTTGGGATGTTCCGGTAGGCGCCACGTTTGTCGCTCCGACGATAATAAGAGAAGGCGTTCCAATGAGAGAGCTTGCGTCACGCCCTGATGTCCGTGCCGCAGAACAGTCACTTGCCATGGCTTATTATGCTACAAATCAGTCACGCGCCGCATTCTATCCCGGATTAACTCTCACATCCAACGGCGGTTTCACCAACCTTCTCGGTTCAATGATCGTAAATCCAGGAAAATGGTTCATCCAGCTTGCAGGATCGCTGTCAGCTCCACTATTTGCCCGCGGACAGTTAATTTCAAATCTTGAGGCTACAAAGGCTCAGCAGAAACAAGCGATGAACAATTTCGAGCACACTTTGATGAGCGCAAGTTCAGAAGTGAGCAACGCATTGGTGCTTTATGCTAAAAACAGCGAAAAAGCTGAATTGCTCGTACATCAGGTAGAAAAACTGGAAAAAGCAGTGGAATATACCGAAGAATTATTAACTTTAGACGGTTCATCGACCTATCTTGAAGTATTGACCGCCCAACAGAGCCTCCTCGCCGCCCAGATTTCACAGGCTGCATGCGAGAATGCAAAAGCTCGTGCGGCAATCAATCTCTATCAAGCGCTCGGCGGTGGACGTTAATGAATTAAATTTAATACCTGTAAAATTATGATTAGCCCGCTATCTCATGTAGATCCCTCCGCTAANATCGGGAAAANTGTCANGATCCACCCTTTCGNNTACATCGACGCTGATGNAGAGATTGGCGACGATTGCGAAATCATGCCGTATGCAAGCATCATACGAGGCACCACGATGGGTAAACACAACAAGGTGTATCAAGGCGCCATAATCGGCGCCGATCCCCAGGATTTCCGTTGGAAAGGAGAAAAGACCTATTGCCACATAGGCGATAACAACACCATTCGTGAATACGTAATCATCAACCGAGGCATCCATTCGACCGGAGGGACTTTCATCGGCGACGACTGCTTTATCGCGGCAGAGACCCACATAGGTCATGACAGCGTGATTGAAGGCAAGTCGGTACTTGGCAACGGTGTAATGATAGCCGGAGACTGCAAGGTGGGAAAATGTTCCATTTTGTCTTCAGGAGCCATGCTGCACGAACGCAGCGAAATAGGCGACTGGGTGCTCATCAAAGGCGGTTGCCGCATTCTTGGCAATGTACCTCCCTATGTTGTAATCGCTCACAATCCGGCTTCATATTNTGGTATCAACGCNATCANCATGAACAAGCATGGATTCACGCCTGAACAGATTGACGACGTGGCGAAAAGCTATCGTCATCTCTATCAATCAGGCACCTCGGTGTTCAATGCATTGCAGCGCATCGAGGCTGATGTGGAGCCAAGCGATATCCGTTCAAATATCGTTGATTTCATTCGTCAACACGGCATGAAAATTGTAGCGATTCCGACAGAACTCGAATAAACAGCCTGCAAGCTGACGTTTCCAAAAAATGACCTGCGCATTCAATGATTGCACAGGTCATTTGTTTTATTGCTCCATATAGTGTAACTTTGTAACAATCTCGTATATCTCATAGTCCAATGAATACAAAACGTCAACTTCTTTTAATAATAAACCCNNTATCGGGTGTCGGAGACNAAGGCTACATCGAGANCCTTGTAAAAGAGCNTCTTGAACCATTTGGATATAATATTACCACCGCCTATACATGTGCCGGNGGCGACNCAACAAGACTTGCGCGCAAAGCCGTTGCTGAAAATTTTTATGGAGTGCTCGCTGCCGGAGGCGACGGAACTGTCAACGAAACGGCGGCTGCGCTGTGTCACACCGATACCGCTTTGGGAATTATTCCCTGCGGTTCAGGAAACGGACTTGCGCGACATCTTGAAATCCCCATCGATCCGGTGAAGGCTCTTAAAATAATAGCTGAAGGCAACATTGTGAAAAGCGATTACGGAAGCGTGAATGACCGTCCCTTCTTCTGCACTTTCGGCGTAGGGTTTGACGCCGCAGTAAGCGACAGTTTCGCCAAACAGCAGCGGAGAGGAAAATTCGCCTACATCAAAAGCGCCATTTCAGAATACACGAAATACCATCCCCAGGTATATGCAGTCAGCGCAAACGGACATGTGTTGACAGAAAAAGCATTCCTAATCGCATGTTGCAATGCGTCCCAATATGGCAACAACGCATACATCGCTCCTGACGCAAGCATAACCGACGGGCTTCTCGACATCACTATCGTCCACGCCGGCACTCCCCTCGACACGGCTCTCGTGGGCGTTGACCTTTTTACCGGGTACATCAACAGCAACACGATGATCCACACCTTCCGAGCTCCCGCCGCCGTGATCTATCGAAAGGAAGAGGGTCCAGCACATATCGACGGAGAGCCGGTCACGATAACCGACACGATGGAAATAAAGTGCCACGCCCAGTCTCTTAACATTTTCACTCCCACCAAGCAATCGGAATTCCGCCCCATTATCACGCCAATGGAGAACATGTTGAAGGACATAAGCTGCGCTTTTTCACGGCTGTTTTACTCAAAAAAATAAATACGGGAGAATTTATTTAATATTTTTTTGCTAAATTCAAAAAATATCAGTAAAATTGTGATTATAATACCACAGCGAAAATAACAACCTAAGCATTAAAATACAACAACATTATATCCAATGAGTTATCTTAAATTTGATAAAAATCTCATGATTAANCTGGNNCAATCCTTANCAAAGGAAATGCNCCGAACAAACCAAGCCGGCGCATATNACTGCNCTTCAATTNTGGGTNGTAACACCCGCAAGCAACACGGGCTGCTNGTNATTCNAANTCCTGAGNTGNACAACAAGTCTTTCGTCNTGNTGTCGTCACTTGATGAAACNGTGATTCANCACGGAGCGCCTTTCAATCTTGGACTGCACCGTTATTCAGGAGGAGTCTACAGCCCCAACGGGCATAAGTACATTCGCGAATATGACTGCGAAAGTGTTCCCAGAACCACTTATAGGGTCGGCGGTGTGATTCTCACCAAAGAGATGGTATTCAGCTCGGAAGAGAATCGCATCTTGATCCGCTACACCCTCGTCGAAGCCCACTCTCCCACAACACTCCAATTCCGTCCCTTCCTCGCATTCCGCGAAGCGAATCAGTTGGTCGTTCAAAATGACCGCCTCAATCAGGAGGGCAAGGAGATAAACAATGGTATGGGATTCTGCCTCTATCCCGGCTTCCCCACCCTGTTCATGCAATTCAGCCGAAAGCCGACATGGGTTTCAAATCCCAACTGGTATAACGGCATCGAATATGTGAAGGACCTTGAACGCGGACTTCCCTACACCGAGGACCTTTGGGTACCCGGATATTTTGAAATTCCAATCAAAAAAGGAGAATCAATAATATTCTCTGCCGGGATTTCAGAAACATCACCCCGCTCACTTGCTAAAATGTATGAACGAGAAGTCGCAAGCCGCACTAAACGCTCAAGTTTTTACAACTGCTTGAAAAACGCGGCAAAACAGTTCTACATCAAAAATCCCGACGGAGAATATATCGTGTCGGGGTATCCCTGGGGCGAAATCAGAGCGCGCGACATCTTTATCGCTCTGCCGGGAACGACGCTCGCCATCGGGCATGAAGAGGATTTTCACAACATCATGGCTACAGCATCCAAAGCCTATCGCAACTATATGGACAACGAGATGCTTGACAGCCGCATAAAAGCCATTGACCTCCCCGACGTTCCGCTATGGGCGGCGTGGAGCATTCAGCAATATGGCAAAGCAATAAGCATGGATGCCGCTCGTGAAAAATATCTGCCATTCCTTGCCGACACTCTCGACTGGATAATCGCCGGCGGACATCCCAACCTCCAGGTGGACACCAACGGACTTGTCGGAACAACCGGCACTAACACTCCGGTGTCATGGATGAACGCCACCATCAACGGCTGGCCGTTGATTCCCCGTTCAGGCTACTTGGTTGAATTCAACGCGCTTTGGTACAACGCGCTGATGTTTGCCGCCAACCTGGCTGAGGGAGTGGACGCATATAGCCATCGTCGCAAAAACTGGCTCACGATAGCAGAACAGGCTAAACCTTCGTTTGTCAGCACATTCCTTAATGATTACGGCTACCTCCACGACTACGTCAACGGAACATACTCGGAATTGGCTGTGCGCCCCAATATGGCGATAGCTATCGGCTTGGACTACTCTCCGCTTGACCGCCGCCAGCGCAAAGGAGTGCTCGACGTTGTAACACGCGAGTTGCTCACTCCTAAAGGTCTGCGCACTCTGTCGCCGAAGAGCTACGGGTACCATCCCTTCTATGTCGGAAGTCCTGAAGACCGCATAAAGGCATATCACAACGGAACTGCCCGTCCATGGCTCATCGGAATGTATGCCGACGCCTACATCAAAGTGTTCGGCATGAGTGGAATCAGCTACATCGACCGCATGCTTATCGGATTCGAAGACGAAATGAGTAACGGCTGTATCGGTTCGATCTCACAACTCTATGACGGCAATCCGCCATTCACCGGCAGAGGAGCCATATCCCATGCGACATGCGTGGCTGAAGTTCTCCGCACCTTAAGAAATCTCAAAAAACTAAATGCATAACAGCCTGCCATGAAAGCATTAATGTTTGGGTGGGAATTTCCACCCCATATCTTAGGCGGTCTTGGAACCGCCAGCTACGGTCTCACAAAAGGCATGTGGGAATGTGGCGACATGGATATAACTTTTGTAATACCCAAACCTCACGGTGATGAGGATAAAAGTTTCGCCAAAATCATAGGCACATCGCAAACCCCTGTAGCATGGCGCGACGTGAGCCGCGAATATGTTGAAAGCCGCATAGGCAACGTGATGAACCCTGACGAATATTTCCGTCTCCGCGACCACATCTATGCTGACTTCAACTATATGCGTCTGAACGATCTGGGATGTATCGAATTTTCCGGACGCTATCCCGACAACCTGCTTGAGGAAATAAACAATTACTCGATTTGCGCGGGAGTTATCGCAAGAACGGAAGAATTTGACGTTATCCACTCCCATGACTGGCTCACCTACCCCGCCGGCATCCATGCCAAGCAGGTTACAGGCAAGCCCCTCGTGATTCATGTTCACGCAACCGATTTTGACCGCTCGAGAGGCAACGTGAATCCTACCGTCTACAACATTGAGCGCGACGGAATGATTCATGCCGACCACATCATCACCGTCAGCAATCTTACCCGCAATACCGTCATCGAGAAATATGGCATTGACCCCAATAAGGTGACCACCGTCCACAACGCCGTGACTCCGCTAAGCGAGGAGCTTCTTAACGTCAATCCTCCGCGCGCGAAAGAAAAGGTGGTGACATTCCTCGGTCGAATCACCATGCAAAAAGGTCCTGAATACTTCGTCGAGGCAGCCGCGCGCGTTCTCAAGAACAATCACAACGTGAGATTTGTAATGGCAGGAAGCGGCGACATGATGGACAAAATGATAACCCTCGCTGCTGAGAGAGGCATCGCCGACCGCTTCCATTTCCCCGGCTTCCAGAAAGGAAAGCAAGTGTATGAAATGTTGAAAGCAAGTGATGTCTACATCATGCCTTCGGTATCGGAACCCTTCGGTATCTCGCCATTGGAAGCAATGCAGATGGGAGTGCCGTCAATCATCTCCAAGCAGAGCGGATGCGCCGAAATCCTAACCAACGTAATCAAAACCGATTACTGGGACATCGACGCCATGGCTGACGCCATCTACTCGATCGTCACCTATCCGGCCATGTACAATCAGCTTAGAGAAGACGGACTTGCCGAAGTGAATCAGATTACCTGGGACAAAGCCGGACGCAAGGTTATCGACATATACAATAAAGTTCTCCACCGCAATTAACCGAAAATAAAATTACATACCTCAAAACCCCAAAGCTTATGAAAGCTATTTGTTTCTATTTTCAGATCCATCAGCCGTTCAGGCTAAAAAGATATCGTTTCTTTGATATAGGTAACGACCATTACTACTATGACGATTTCGCCAATGACGACATCGTCACCCGCATCGCCCACAAGAGCTACATTCCCGCTGCTGAAACCCTGCTCAGAATGATTGAAGCATCCAATGGCAAATTCCGTTGCGCTTTATCAATCTCAGGCACCGCGTTGGAACAATTCGAACAGTATGTTCCTGAATTCATCGACTTGCTTAAGAAACTTGCCGACACCGGGAAAGTGGAATTCCTTGCCGAGACCTATGCTCACTCACTCTCTTCGCTCATTGACCCCGAAGAATTCGCCCAGCAGGTCAAGAGCCATGACGACAAGATATTCGAGTTGTTTGGACAGCATCCCAAAGTGCTTCGCAACACAGAGTTAATTTATTGCGACGAAATGGCTCCGATGATTTATGACCTCGGCTACAAAGGCTGTCTCACAGAAGGAGCCAAACATATTCTCGGATGGAAGTCGCCCAATTATGTTTACTCGGCTGCCACATGCCCCAAACTCAAATTGCTTCTCAAGAATGACAAGCTCAGCGATGACATCTCATTCCGTTTCAGCAACCATGAATGGGACGCCTATCCATTGACCGCCGACAAGTATATCGACTGGATTGCCAACACCCCTGCCGAAGAGCAGGTCATCAACCTGTTCATGAGCCTTGAGACTTTCGGTGAAATTCAGCCCCGTGAAAGCGGTATCTTCCAGTTCCTTGAAGCGCTCCCACGTTTCGCCGAGCAGAAAGGAATTGATTTCTGGACTCCGTCGGAAGTAGTGTCAAAGTGCAAAGCTGTCGACACCCTCAGCGTGCTTCACCCCATCTCATGGGCCGACGAAGCTCGTGACACAAGCGCATGGCTTGGAAATAAACTTCAGAACGAGGCGTTCAACAAGCTTTATTCAGTAGCAGAAAGAGTGCGTTTGTGTACCGACCGCCGTCTGAAACAGGACTGGACCTATCTTCAGGCAAGCGACCATTTCTTCTACATGTCGACAAAACACATGAACGACGGAGCGGTTCACGCCATGTTCAGCCCCTACGAAACTCCGTTCCAGGCTTTCACCAATTACATGAACGTGCTCGCTGACTTCATTGTGCGCGTTGAAGAGCAGTATCCCCTCTCGATTGAAAATGAGGAATTGAACTCACTTCTCACCACAATACGAAATCAGGCTACTGAAATCGAAGTCCTCAACAAGGAAGTAGCTTCAATGCGAAACAACCTTGAGCACTTCAATGAAGAGCATAAAACCCGCAAGGAATTAGCCGAAAAAGAATCGGAAGAAAAACCAGCGAAAAAAGCTGCTGCCGAAAAGCCCGCTAAGGCTGCAAAGAAAACAGCAAAAAAGACTAAGAAAGCTCTGGAAACAAAAGAATAAAAT
>WFLX011294812.1_pt1 | contig 38866 bp, 34 predicted proteins | sample 4967041 | NCBI WGS metagenome assembly WFLX01 (sample SAMN12857096, study PRJNA449069) | gut metagenome | isolation source: stool from male and female vole | host: Microtus ochrogaster | place: USA:Florida | collected 2017
CTTTCCCTCGTCGCTTTCCTCCGCCAGGCGCCCACCCGATGGAGCCGTCATGACCAGATCGTCGCGGTGCACCATGGCCGCGCGGCCGGCATAGCCGAGAATGACGGCGATCTCAGCCGATTTTTTGCCGGCGATCTGGCGCGCCTCCTCGGCGTCGTAGCCGGCGAGCCCGCGGGCGATCTCGCGCCCTGAGGCGCCGATTATGGCAATGGTATCGCCGCGGCCGAAGCTTCCCGTCACCTGCCGGACACCGGCCGGCAGCAGGCTCTTGCCGGATCTGAGCGCCGTTTCCGCCCCGGCGTCGATCGAGAGCGAACCGGCCGGCAGAAGCTGCCCTGCGATCCAGGTTTTTCGGGCCGTTACTGGAGAGCCGGCGGGGGCGAACCAGGAGGAGCGCCCACCTGCTTCCACCGCTGCCAGCGGATGCTCTGGCTTGCCGGAGGCGATGATCATCGCGCAGCCGGCCGTGGTGGCGATCTTGCCGGCGTCGATCTTGGTGCGCATTCCGCCGCGCGAGAGTTCCGAGGCTGCGCCGCCTGCCATTGCCTCTATGTCGGGCGTGATTTCGGCGACGGTTTCAAGAAGGCGGGCATTCGGATCGAGATGCGGCGGTGCCGTATAGAGCCCGTCTATATCCGAAAGCAGGACCAGAAGATCGGCGCCGACCATGGTCGCGACCCGCGCTGCGAGCCGATCGTTGTCGCCATAGCGGATTTCGGTCGTGGCGACCGTGTCATTCTCGTTGATGATCGGCACGGAGCCAAGCCTCAGAAGCTGGCCGATCGTCGCGCGGGCATTGAGGTAGCGCCGGCGCTCCTCGGTGTCGCCGAGCGTCAGAAGGATCTGGCCGGCGACGATCGCATGGGTGGAGAGGCTCTCCGACCAGGCACGCGCCAGCACGATCTGGCCGACGGCGGCGGCCGCCTGGCTCTCTTCGAGCTTCAAGGCACCCGCGGAAAGGTCGAGCACCGTGCGTCCGAGCGCGATCGCCCCGGAGGAGACGACGAGCACCTCCACGCCCTTGGCCCTGAGGGCCGCGATATCGGCGCACATGGCGTCGAGCCAGCTCTTCTTCAAACCCGTCTTGCGGTCGACGAGCAGCGCCGAGCCTATCTTGATCACGACCCGGCGGTATTTATCGAGCGCTTTGCGGGCCTTGGTCATGCTCAGGCGTCCTCCTCGCCCGCCTTGGCCGCGTCGATGACGCTGCGCAATGCTCTCAGTGTTTCCGTCATGCCCTTGTTGGTGACGGCGGAGATAAGCAGCGGCGGCGTGCCGCAGGCTTTGCCGAGCGCCTTGCTCTTCGCCTTCAACTCGGCTTCGTCGAGCACGTCGATCTGCGACAGAGCCACGATCTGCGGCTTTTCCTCGAGCCCCCCGCCATAGGCCTCGAGCTCGTGCTTCACCGTCTTGTAGGCCTTGGCGACATCCTCCTCCTGCGCGGAGACGAGGTGCAGCAGCACGCGGGTGCGCTCGACATGGCCGAGAAAGCGGTCGCCGATACCCACGCCCTCATGCGCCCCTTCGATCAGCCCGGGAATGTCGGCGATGATGAATTCCTTCTCGTCGACGGTCGCGACGCCGAGATTGGGGTGCAGCGTCGTGAAAGGATAGTTGGCGATTTTCGGCCGGGCGCGGGTGCAGGCGGCGAGAAAAGTCGATTTGCCGGCATTGGGCAGACCGACGAGGCCGGCATCGGCAATCAGCTTCAGCCGCAGCCAGATGGTTTTCTCCTCGCCCTCGAGCCCGGGATTGGCCCAATTGGGTGCCTGGTTGGTCGAGGACTTGAAATGCGCGTTTCCGAAGCCGCCATTGCCGCCGGCGGCAAGCCGGTAGCGCTGCCCTTCCGCCACCATGTCGACGATCAGCGTTTCGCTGTCCTCCTCGAAGATCTGCGTGCCGACCGGCACTTTCAGGGTCACGTCGGCGCCTTTGGCGCCGGTGCGGTTGCGGCCCATGCCGTGCGTGCCGGTCTTGGCCTTGAAATGCTGCTGATACCGGAAGTCGATGAGGGTATTGAGGCCATTGACGGCCTCCACCCAGACATCGCCGCCACGGCCGCCGTCGCCGCCATCCGGGCCACCGAACTCGATGAACTTCTCGCGGCGGAAGGACACGGCGCCCGCGCCGCCGTCTCCGGACCGGATATAGACTTTCGTTTCGTCGAGGAATTTCATCGGATCGCCATCTGTTTTCTTTAGGTCGCCATCGATATAGGCCGTTCCCGCAGAGGTCAAAGATTATCGTATGACAAACCCCGCCCAGGTCGTGCCCGGCGGGGTTCTTTCTGCAAGTCAGCCCGGCCGGCGCAGGTCCTCAGCCGCAAGCCGGGTCTCGATGTGCGCCATCATCGCATTGCGCGCGAGCGCGTAGATCTGGCTGCAGCCGGTGACCCGGAAGCCGAGCTTTTCCTGCACCCTGAGCGAAGCCGGGTTGTCGGCGAAGACGCCCGAATGCAGCACCGTTTCCGGCATGCGGCGGAAGAACCGTTCGATCGCGGCATGAACCGCCTCGCTCATGAGCCCCTTGCCCCAATAGAACCGGTTCAGCCAGTAGCCGACATGCCATTGGCCGTTTCTGAGCTCGATGCCGATGCAGCCGATATGGACGTCGTCACCCTGGGTGGTGATGGCGAGCGTCCAATCCGGCATGACATCGGCCGTCAGCATGTTGGCCGTCTGCCGGTTCAGCCAGTCGAACGCGTCCTGCTGATCGTAGGGCGCGGGCACCCGAGAGAGCATCCGCGCTACCTGGAAGTCGTTGAGCGAGTCGGCGATTGCCGCCGCATCGGAAAGCCGGTGCGGACGGAGCCGCAGCCGCGCCGTTTCGATGACCGGTGCCGGGCCGGGGCCGGGGCGGGCGACCGTTGCCGGCCGCGCTGTGACCAGTGCGTTCATCGGGCACCTCCCCAGCTTCTCAACGAGACCCAGGTCTTCCGGTCGAGCCGGTACCATTCGACGGGGACCATGCCGCCAAGCGCCAGGCTCCCGACCATGCCCGAACCCTGGAACTGAAAGCCGCACTTCTGGATGACCCGGCGGGAAGGGATGTTCATGACCCGGCAGCGCGCATCGATCTGGTCGATGTCGCGGGTACGGAAGGCCATGTCGGTCAAAGCCTGTGCCGCCTCGGTGGCATAGCCCTGATTCCAGTAAGGCTCGCCCAGCCAGTAGCCGAGTTCGACCGTCTTGCCGTCGGCATGCGGCTCCACCCCGCAGCAACCGAGAAATGCGCCATTGTCCGCTTTCGTGATCGCGTAGACGCACTTGCCAATCGTGCCGGGGCCGTTCGTGCCGGCTTTCGCGCGTCGCACGAAGTCGGCCGCATCCGCCGTGGTGTAGGGATGCGGCATGCGCGAGACCATGGTGGCAATGTTGGCATTGTTGGCAAGATGGGCAAGGGCGTCGATATCGTCTTCATGGGGCGCGCGCATAACGAGCCTGGGCGATAACAATATCGGGCAATCGGTCCTTGACCGCTGAGGCCTCAGCCTCTGTTCGGGAGACCGTGATTGGTCTTCCCTGGCGAGCTCGGTTTGCATGGTTCTTCCTCCAGACATGCGAAAAGGGGAGTTGGGTATCGCCCCATCTCCCCTTTGAAGTCTGGCTTTGAACCTTGCGGTGCGTCAGCCGGGTCGATGAGACGCCGGCTGTTTTAGAGCGCTACCGGCTTATTCCGCTGCTTCCGCTTTCGGCATTACAGACACGTACACGCGACCGTTGGCCTTCTTGCGGAAGTCCACATTGCCTGCCGTAAGCGCAAAAATCGTATGGTCCTTGCCGAGGCCGACATTGGCGCCCGGATGCCACTTCGTGCCGCGCTGGCGCACGATGATGTTGCCCGCGATGACGTTCTCGCCACCGAACTTCTTCACGCCAAGGCGCTTGGACTCAGAATCGCGACCGTTACGCGACGAACCGCCAGCTTTTTTGTGTGCCATTGGTGTTCTCCTTTAAACCTTCGATCCCGGAACTCAGTTTGCAGCTTCTTCGGCGGCGGCTTCAGCCTTCTTCGAAGCCTTCTTCGCCTTGCCGCCAGCGGCAGCGATGTCCAGAATACGGACGATCGTGTGATGCTGGCGATGGCCGCGCGTGCGCTTGGAGTTCTGGCGGCGGCGCTTCTTGAAGGCGATGACCTTCTTGGCGCGGCCATGATCCACAACCTCGGCGCTGACGACGGCACCTTCTACGAACGGAGCACCGATGGTGGCGTCGGCCCCGGCGCCGACCATCAGGATCTCGGTGAATTCGATCTTGTCGCCAGCAGCGCCATCCAGCTTTTCGATGGTGATGACGTCATTGGCCGCCACGCGGTACTGCTTACCGCCGGTCTTGATGACTGCGAACATATTTTGTCCTTTCATGTTCGTTCCGGCTCTTCGCCTCAAAGGCAAGGCCGTCTTTTTGTCAGTCGCTAAATGAAGCGAAGCGCCTTGGAAAATCCTTGACCTTCGCCAGTGAACGGGCACAAACACTTACCCGGCGCGGCACAGGCTGAGCCCACACCACCTCACGGCGCGGATTACGGGAACGCCCCTTGCTTGTCAAGGCGAAAGCCACCATATCGCAGATATTCTTCCCGGCAGCCCTTGCCAGCGGCAGAAACTGCCGCTATGAACCGGCCGCGCTTCAAAGCGCCAACCGGCCCCGCGGAGAGGTGGCAGAGTGGTTGAATGCACCGCACTCGAAATGCGGCATGGGTGCAAGCCCATCGGGGGTTCGAATCCCCCCCTCTCCGCCAGTTGCCTTCAAAACCAGCTGAAATTGCTTGGATTTTTGACGAGGTTGGCTGAATACCCACGCCTTGCCCCACATTTTGGTTCGTATTTCATCGGTTCCGTTCGCACACGGCTGGACAACGTCTCTTCGGCATAACTGCCCCGAGCGCACCGCGTCAGGCGAGGTTGCTAAAAAGCTTTAAAGCCCGCTGCAAAGTGACCGGCCACTTCTGACATCGGAATTGGAAGGCTATAGTTGTAAAGCTTTGTTTTTATCGTAACCAGTGATGCACTGCGCTTTGCCTGCGCTATTTCTCGCTGCACGCGTCACCAGACGAATAAATGCCCCATCTTGTCCAACCTTCTTAAACGATCCTCATCGTCCGGCATGATCGTTTCCAACGAGCGCCAAAATCGCCCCGAATGATTGTGCTTAAGGACGTGGCAAGCCTCATGGGCAATAACGTAATCGACCAATGGCATAGGTGCCATGATCAAGCGCCAGTTTAAGCGGATGCGTCCCCGAGCATCACAACTTCCCCAGCGCTTAGATTGGTCAACCACATTGACCGTCGACGTCGGAATTCCAAGCATCTCCGCAACCATGCGTGGAGTGCTCCCCGTTTCACCAGACAGATCGGCTAGGTTGATTTAGCCCTGATGAAATGCCTGGGGGAAGCCATCATGGGCGCGGAATGGGTATGGATTTCGTTGTAGTCCTCGATCCACCCAAGCATATCCCCTGGTCGAACCTCCTCGAGGGCATCGGCGAGTCCAGGCCGATCAATGTTGGATCCAGGCATGCCGTGGTCGATGGAGAGAGGCTTACAGCCGCTGGCCGCCAATGCCTGCTCTCATTTGAGCCAGCCCGGAAAACGAGACAGACGTATTCTCCATCCGCGCTACTTCCGGCCAAGAGGCCGCGCGGTGATACGTTCTTCATTGACGGCGGATACTACACGGTAGAACAGCTTTCAAGTATCGACTATCGTTCCCACGGGACTGCAAGGCGCGCCACGCTCAACCCCATCGCCAGCGCGCTGATCACGAAGATGCCTGCCCCCGAGGCCTGCATGGCCTCGAGCATCTGCCCCCGGTTGAACAGAACAAGCATCTCGAATGCGTAGAGACCCGGAATCATGATGACGACTGGCGGGGTAACAATGGCCATGAGCTCTGCGTCCAACCGCCGGCTCGCAAGAACGGCGATGATTCCTATCGAAAACGCGGCGATGAACGCCGCCGGCGCCAGCAGCATTCCCATGTCGATCAGGACGAGGCGCACGCTATTCGCCGCCAGCGCCACGATGCCCGCGACGACCACCAAAAATGGCGCGCTGTTGAACAGCATGGCGAAGCCGCAGCCAGCGACGAAGCTCGCGACGGCGCGAAGCGAAAGGCGCAACGGATAGGCAAGCTCGGCCGGCGCAGAGCGCGGCAACAGCTCGATGCTCGCAACAGTCATCACGATGCTCAGCCCCGAAGCGACGATGAACAGGATCAACGCGCCATGTGCCAGCCGGCTTAAGGCAGCCACCGTCTGATGCTGCAACAGGTCGAACAATCCTGCAATCAGCGAAACGCCCGGGATGAGAAATAGTATGGTGGAGATGAAGCCCGCGGCATAGTGCGAGAACGCAATCCCTGCACGGTGCGCCAGCGCCGCCACCAGAACGTAAGTTCCGGCAGCGGTTACAGCAGCCAATGCCGCCGTGCCGAAGTCGGTCAATTGGCGGCGGGTCAACCACCAACGCAATCCTTGACCTGTGCCGCCACCGATCGCGGCGGTGGCCATTTCCGGCAGGGCCGCTCCGTTGAGGAACGCAAACCCTCCGCTGGCCAGGCCGATCGCGATCGCCATCTGCCACCCGGAATATCGAGGCGCGCGCGATTCGATTTCAGCAAGTTCTGTCGCGATCCGGTGTGGCGGTGCCGTTGCCTCTGGCGCGTTCGCAAGCCGCTCCAACTCACCGAGGCGCCTGAAGTCGATTCCGGGCGGACCGATCTCGCGTATCGCTACGAACTGTTCGCTGCCGCGATAAACACTGAGGGTGACGGATTCGAGCGTGAGACTCACCGATGGCGTTTCCAGGTTGAGGCGGTGCGCCATCGCCCCCACAAGTTCGCGGGTACGGGTGGCGGTGCCCCCGGAACGAAACATCATAGCGGCAAACCGCAGCAGCATGTCGATCGAGTCGTCCGGCACGCCGGGTTCGGGCCTTTTATTATCGGACTGCGTCACACCTCACCCTTTCAGCTATCCAAACGCCCAGATTTTATTCCATGCGATATTCGAAAATCTGCACATTGTTCTGCGGTTAACCGACACCTCCCGGCCTTGCGTGATGGTCGATGGTCGACGAGGTAAGACGCCGTCTTACCTGGAAGAGCTCTCAAGCCGCGGGATCCAGGCGGAGCATACCATATTGCACTTGGTATACGTCGCCGAAGCGTGGTCGCCTACGCCATCGCGCAAGTCGCAGGCGCGATCCTTGCTGCCGCGGGACCAGCCCCCTCCCGAACTTACGAGAGTCCACCGTTTTTACGCTTTAGGGGGCGACAGGTGCCTTGGCCGCCAGCTCGGCGGCCTTGCTCATGTTCAGCGCTTGCTGCGCGGCGGCGGCGTTGTCGCTTCCTCCAGAAACATGAACGGTTGGAACCGCGATCCTGATGCCGTTCTCATCGAAGGCCTTCTTGATCATCATGAAAGCCCGCCGTTTCATAGTGAACTGCGCGCCCGGTTTGGTCATCAGCTTCATCCTGAGCACGATCGCAAAGTCGCCGAAGCTGTCGACACCCTGCATTTTCAAGGGCTCAATCGTGTCTGCCGCGAACTCCGGATCCGCAGCCAGCTCCTGACCGACCTTCTTGATGAGCTTCCGTGCGAGGTCTACGTCGGCATCGTAAGTGACGTTGAGCGTCATCTTGTCGATCACCCAGTCGCGGCTCATGTTCTGAACGGCTCCCAACTCCCCGAACGGCACCGTGAAGATCGGGCCGCGGTGATGCCGAAGCCTGACCGACCTCAGGCTGAACGATTCGACCGTGCCTTTGTAGCTGCCGCTCTGGATGTATTCACCGACACGGAAGGCATCGTCGAGCATGTAGAAAACGCCGCTGAGTACGTCCTTGACCAGCGTCTGCGATCCGAATCCGATGGCAACGCCGAAAATACCCGCCCCCGCGATCAAGGGTGCTATCTGTACGCCCAGCCCGGACAGGATCGTCAGCACGGTGACGGCGCCGATGAAGACAGCGAGCACGTTGCGGAATATCGGCAAGAGCGTCCGTAAGCGGCCACTGCGGGCGAGTTCATCGGCGTTGGAACCGTCCTTCGGCCCAAGTCCCATGCGATAGGCGATCAATGCCTTTGACATCTGCCAAAGCAGGTCGGCGACCAAGAGGGCGATAATACCGTTGAGCAATCCAGGTATCACGATCGCGCCGGGTTCGCTGCCGGCGAGGGCTGCAGCTCTGATGCGCCAGATGTAGGCGAGCCATGCGACCGCGGCGGCGATCACCGCTGCCCTGGCACCCCTGACGATGAGCACGCCCAGTACGATGCCGGGGGCCCCGGTGCGCTGTGCTCTGGTTGCTAAGGCCTGCGCCACATCGCCAACGCCCCGCACCAGAGCCGGCAACAGCAGCGAATAGATCCCGAGCCACAGCACTCCCAGCAATCCCATGACCCAAGCCGACCAAAGCACGACGAGATAGAGGGTAAGCAGTGACTTGACGACAAGTGAAGCCGGCTTGTCGGGGCGCCGCCAGACGACTTCGACCGCGGTTGCCAGAATGCCCAACCCGACCAGAAACGCGGTGAGCCGAACCACCTCGATGGAAAAACCCAGCTCCGGCATGAGGCTGACGATGGCCCAACCGAACAGCAGAAAGCCGGCAACAAGGCTGATCCGCCAAAGCCAGAAACGAGGTGCCGCATCGCTTGCCAAAGCTGACATCGGCTGATCGGCAATGCCGTTGGAGCCGCTCACGGCAAACAGAAATTTGCTGATCGCCCGAACGGCCCGAAACACGATTAAGGCTACAAGCAGCGTAAGGATGATCTTACGCAGCAAGGGCGGCCATTCGAATACCAGGAACGAACCGATGCTGGCCAAGGCAAACGTCAGCAAGGCAGCGACCTCCGACAGGATCTCCTGTCCGGCTTCCTCTATTGTGCCGGATTTACGTGCCCGGGCAAAGACCCTTCGGATCAGCCACTCGGCGCCCAGGCCAGCGGCGATCAGTACGGCCAATATGCTGACCACAAGCCCGGGCCTTCCCGAGTTCACGTCGCGCGAGACAACAGCGGCGCCGCTTGCCAGCTCCTCCGGTATGCGGGGAACTGCGCCCAAAAGCCCACCGATGCGATCGCGGATGGCTGCCTCCCAGCTCGAAATCGTATCGGCGGGCGACGCGGCAGGGGGTTCCGCCGCAGCTGAAGGAATTTTTCCCTCGAGCCATGTCCTCACCTCGGGATCAGAGAGCAGACCGAGAAACTGTTGGGCCTTTTCGGGCGGCACGCCGACGGGAGCCTGCTGTGCCCAGGAAACGCCAAGCAGCATCCAAAAGAGGATTGGAGCGACGGCCAATAGCAGAAAACCAATTCGAATGGGTAGTGCGTTACTCATGGGGCGCTCCGGACTAGTTTCTGGCAGGCGGCGCGACCAGAAGATCGGAGGTTTCGGCTTGACCGCGCAGCCAACTCTCGCTCTATCCGTCGGCCTTTTCGGACGGCATCATGATGTCGGGGATCGGCCAGGCCGCACACAGCCCGCCCCTTCCTCGATGAGGGCCGCGTCATCCGTTTTCAGTCGCCGTCACGGTCGTCGTCATCGTGGGGGTCATCGTCATCGTCGAATTTGTCATGGGAAGGATCGATGACGGGGACCAGGAAGACATGTCGATTCACATCGGAATCCTCACCTGACTGAGCAGCCGCCGCCCGGCTTGCTTGCCAGATCTCGGTCTCCTCAGGGGTGGCCATCCGCACATGGATCTCCGCGACACCATCCCAGAGTGCGCGACCCTTATTCTGCAAGACAATCAGATCCCGTAGGAGTCCCCTGTTTGCCAACTGTGCTTGCGCTTCAATGTCGTTGGCTGCGTCAAAAGCGGCGATGCCGCGTCCTGAAATCTCGGCGACGTATACGATCATTTCGGACCCCACTTGATCTAGCACCGGCTTCCCACGTGCTCCTGGGTACCTTGAACTCTTTTGTTTGGTGTGATGACGATCGGACCGAACAGTTCCGGGCGCAGCGATACGATGCTCATCGGCGCCCAGCCGGGCTAACGGTTGCTGATCACCAAGGGCCGATCACGCGAGGTCCGATCACGCGAAGCTTGGCGTCGCCGGCGGGCTTCAGCGTGTCGACAACGACGCCCTCGGGCGGGATTATCCCGGCGTATGCTGTATTCCCGGTACTGTTCACCAGCTGGCGCATCACGTCGAGAAAGAGAATGGAACGCTGCCAGGCATCGAGCGAATAGGCGAGTGCGTCTGCGAATGATGGATGGTCGGCTGAGGCATTCGGTCTACTCCTCGGCTTGAACGCAGGGCGTTCCAAGTCTCTGATTGCACATACACCAACACTGCCTGCTGAGCATTGATCTCCATCAAATCCCAAGCGTACCGGGTGCGCTCCGGGCGGACTGAACTAGGCGAGGCCTGATGGTCATACCCGATCCGCGTGCGCTCCCGCATAGCAGCACTCTGCTGTGGCAGACGCCGGGCGAGTTTGTCGGGGAGCATCTGGCGACGCGCCGATATCGACGAAATCAGCGCCGGACGAGCTTCTCGATTCGCCGAGCAAGTGTCGATATATTGACTCCGGTCAATGCCGACCGGTTCCTTTTGCCCTATCGTCACACGAGGAAGTCGGCGTTCGGCATCTTCCGCTGCAATTCGCCTTCCGATGGGCAGCACAGAATGGAGGAGTTCACAATCAGGCGGGATCTCGAGGGGGCCACGCTTGAGATCGTCGCGGAGCTTGCTTGAGTATGACTCGACCCAGCTTCGCAGCGACGCCGTAGTGGCGGGGACGTCTGTACCGGAGTTCGATCGATATGCTTGTCAAGGATGTGATGACGACAAAGGTCGTCAAACTGTCGCCTGACAACAGCGTCAGACAGGCAGCCAAGCTGATGTTCGACTACCACGTAAGCGGCGTCCCGGTCGTTAACGACGATGGGCGCTTGCTCGGCGTCATCAGCGAGGGCGACCTGATCCGGCGGACGGAACTCTGCAGCGGAGCATCCGTGTTGATGGCGGACATGACGATCGATCCCGTTAACAGGGCGAACGCCTTCATCCGGCGATGCTCGTGGCGCGTCGGCGACGTCATGACGGCCGACCCCGTAACCATCGAGGAGGAAGCGCCCCTTGCGCGCGTGGCAGGGCTCATGCAGGAACGCGGCATCAAGCGCATCCCCGTAATGCGCGATGGAGAACTGGTCGGCATCGTCAGCCGCGCCGACCTCCTGCAGGCAATTTTTTCAACGAAGCCAGACGAAACAGCAGCGGGCGACGAAGCCATTCGACGCAGCATCCTTGTTCGCCTCGGGGAAAACACGGGTCTGGAGGAACTGGATGTGACTGTCACGGTCACCGAGGGGATCGTGCACTTTTGGGGCCAAGTCGAGACGGCGGCTTGTCGCAGGGCCGCGCGGATCGTGGCTGAGAGTGTCCACGGGGTCAGGGGCATCGTGGAGCATTTTCCAGATCCCTACACGCAATAGCGCCGCCGTTCACAAAACAACTTCTCGCCAACTTCTGAGAAATGTCTCTGAAGCCGTATGGGATGGATGGGAATGAAAATGGCACAGACGATGAAGGCGGCTGTCGTACGCCAGTTCCGCGCTCCGCTGACCATAGAGGAGATGGAAGTCCCAACGCCTGGCGCCGGGCAGGTCCTCGTAAAATATGAAGCAACGGGCGTGTGCCATACCGATCTGCATGCGGCAAACGGCGATTGGCCCGTTAAGCCGGCTCCGCCCTTTATTCCAGGGCACGAGGGTGTTGGCTTCGTCTCGGCCGTGGGCGCCGGCGTGAGGAGAGTGAAAGAAGGTGACAGGGTTGGGGTGCCATGGCTCCACACCGCTTGCCGTTACTGTACCTATTGCCGGACCGGTTGGGAAACGCTGTGCTCTTCGCAATCGAACACCGGGTACTCGGTGAACGGCACCTTCGCGGAGTTCGGACTGGCAGATCCCGAGTTCGCGGGAAAGATTCCTGATCGGTTGGAATTCGGAGCCGCCGCGCCCGTTCTCTGCGCGGGAGTGACCGTCTACAAGGGGCTGAAGGAAACGGAAGTCCGTCCCGGTGAATGGGTGGCCATCTCGGGCGTCGGCGGTCTCGGCCACATGGCGGTGCAATATGCCAAGGCAATGGGAATGCACGTGGTGGCCGCCGACATATCCGAAGACAAGCTGGCGCTGGCCAAGCAACTTGGCGCCGACATCGCAGTAAACGGCAAGTCGGACGATGCAGTCGAGCAGGTACAGAAGGCCACGAGCGGCGGCGTTCACGGAGTGCTCGTGACCGCTGTCTCTCCCGCCGCCATGGAACAGGCCTTTGGTTTCCTGCGGTCGAAAGGCACGATGGTCTTGGTCGGTCTTCCCCCCGGAATGATGTCCTTGCCGGTTTTCGAGACCGTCCTGAAACGCATAACCGTGCGTGGATCAATCGTGGGTACCCGACAAGACCTCGAGGAATCGCTCGCTTTCGCGGCGGAAGGCAAGGTAAAGCCGTATTTCTCGTGGGAGAGCCTCGAGAACATCAACGACATCTTCCATCGCATGGAAGCGGGCAAGATCGACGGTCGAATAGTGGTGCGATTACAGTAGCTTGCATCAACAGCAAGCCGGAGAGATTTCAGAATTCATTATGATCGGGAGGTGCAGATGACTTCGCTTGAAACGGCAGCGATGAACGAGACGACATCAGGCAAGTCACCTGCAGCAGCCGTGCTGTCATCCGCGGAACTCCGCTTGATGGACGCCTACTGGCGGGCTTCCAACTATCTCTCGGTCGGCCAGATATACCTGCTCGACAATCCGCTATTGCGGGAATCCCTGAAGCGCGAGCACATCAAGCCGCGACTGCTCGGCCACTGGGGGACGTCGCCCGGTCTCAACATGCTCTATGTGCATCTGAACCGGGTCATCAAGCGCGACGATCTCAACATGATCTACGTCATCGGCCCCGGCCACGGCGGACCGTCATTGGTGGCGCACGCTTATCTCGAAGGCACCTACAGCGAGTTCTATCCGAATATCAGCGAGGATACGGAAGGGATGAAGCGACTGTTCAAGCAGTTCAGCTTCCCCGGCGGCATACCGAGCCATGTCGCGCCCGAAACTCCCGGCAGCATCCACGAGGGCGGCGAACTCGGATACGCGCTCAGCCATGCCTATGGCGCGGCATTCGACAATCCCGATCTGATCGTCGCCTGCGTCGTTGGCGATGGGGAAGCTGAGACCGGTCCGCTCGCGACCGGCTGGCAAAGCAACAAATTCCTCAATCCCGCCCGCGACGGCTGTGTGCTGCCGATCCTTCACCTGAACGGCTATAAGATTGCCAACCCCTGCTTCCTCGCCCGCATCCCCGAGGAGGAACTGCGCAAGTTCTTCGAGGGGATGGGATACAGGCCCTATTTCGTCGAGGGCCGTGATCCCGAGGATGTTCACCAGAAGCTCGCAGGCGTGCTCGACACCGCGGTCGGCGAGATCAAGGAAATCTGGGCCGATGCCCGTACGAACGGCAATCTCAAGCGCCCGGCATGGCCGATGATCGTCTTTCGGACGCCAAAGGGCTGGACGTGCCCGCCGGAGATCGATGGCAAGAAATGCGAGGACTATTGGCGATCGCATCAGGTGCCCATGGGCGAGATGGACAAGCCGGAGCATATCCGCATTCTCGAACAATGGATGAAAAGCTATCGGCCCGAGGAGCTTTTCGACGAGACCGGCCGGCTCACGGCTGAAATTGCATCGCTCGCTCCGGCGGGCCACCGCCGGATGAGCGACAACCCCCACGCCAACGGCGGGTTGCTTCTGCGTGATTTGAAGATGCCTGATTTCAGGGAATACGCCGTGGAGGTAACCAGCCCTGGCGCGACTATGGCCGAGTCAGCCCGCGCGATGGGCAAGTTCCTGCGCGACGTGATGAAGGCAAACCTGGAGAGCAAGAACTTCCGGCTGTTCAGTCCGGACGAGAACAACTCCAACCGCTGGCAGGATGTGCTCGAGGTGACCGATCGCTGCTACATGGCGGATATCTATCCGGAGGACGACCATCTCTCGCCGGACGGCCGCATCATGGAAGTATTGAGCGAGCACCAGTGCCAGGGATGGCTGGAGGGCTATCTGCTGACAGGCCGCCACGGCTTCTTCTCCTGCTACGAAGCCTTCATCCACATCATCGACTCGATGTTCAACCAGCATGCCAAGTGGCTCAAGGTGTGTGGCGAAATCCCGTGGCGCAGACCCATCGGCTCACTGAACTATTTCCTCAGTTCGCATGTCTGGCGACAGGATCACAACGGCTTCAGCCATCAGGACCCCGGCTTCATCGACCATGTCGTCAATAAAAAGGCGGACGTGATCCGCGTCTATCTGCCGCCGGACGCCAACACCCTGCTCTGCGTCACGGACCACTGCCTGCGCAGCCGCGACTATGTCAACGTGGTCGTCGCCGGAAAACAGCCTGCGCCGCAATGGCTGACGATGAGCGAGGCCGTCAGGCACTGCGCCATGGGCCTCAGCATCTGGGATTGGGCGAGCAGCGACAAGGGCAGCGAGCCCGATGTCGTCATGGCCTGTTGCGGCGACGTCCCGACCCTCGAAACGCTTGCGGCGGTGCAACTGCTCCGCGAACACCTGCCCGAGCTGAAGGTGCGGGTTGTCAATGTCGTCAACCTGATGAAGCTGCAACCTGCGGAGGAGCATCCGCACGGGCTATCGGACCGTGATTTCGACGCCTTCTTCACAAGAGACAAGCCGATCATCTTCGCCTTCCACGGTTATCCGTGGCTGATCCACCGATTTACCTATCGCAGAAAAAATCACGGCAACCTGCACGTGCGCGGCTACAAGGAGGAAGGCACGACGACCACCCCGTTCGACATGGTGGTCCTGAACGAGCTCGACCGGTTCCACCTCGTCGAGGACGTTATCGATCGGCTGCCGCAACTCGGCGCCCGTGCCGCCTATTTCAAGCAGGCAATTCACGAGAAGCTGATCGAGCATCGCGAATATATCGAGAAGCATGGCGACGACATGCTTGCGATCAGCGGCTGGAAGTGGGGCGTGAAAGACACGACGGCAGCGTCCCGGAAAACCTCTACGGAAGGGGACAACGTCTGAGCCGGGAGGGCTGGACGTGAACGTATTCGTGATCAGGCATGGGGAGACCGAGTGGAGTCTGAGCGGGCAACACACGGGCACAACAGACATCCCCTTGACCGACAGCGGACGACGACAGGCGGAAAGGATGCGGCCTGTTTTGGCTCGGCACACGTTCGCGCTCGTTCTCGTAAGCCCGATGCAGCGGGCACGGGAGACATGTGACTTGGTGGGCCTCGGCGCCGCGGCAATCGGCGACCCAGGCTTGATAGAGTGGAACTACGGCGAATACGAGGGTCATACACCCCAGCAAATCCAGGCGAAGAGGCCGGGCTGGCTGATTTTCCGGGATGGTTGCCCCGGCGGCGAGACGCCGAGTCAGGTGGGGGCTCGTGTGGATCAGGTCGTGACGCGTGTCCGGGCTGCGAAGGGCGACGTCGCGCTATTTGCGCATGGGCACGTGCTGCGCGTGCTTGCAGCGCGATGGATCGGCCTGCCACCACGCGCCGGGCAGCATTTTCTACTGAATACCGGCACGTTAAGCGTCCTTACCTACTACCACGAGGTACCCGCAGTGAGAGTATGGAACGGACACGCCGCTGACTAGAGCGAATCCGGGAAACGTGTGAGGCATTTTACGTCGGGAGTCGCATGATTACAAAGGGTTAGATCATTTCACCGTTTCGGTGCGACATGATCCAGCCTGCGGAGGCTCCGGCGGCGGTTGCCGTCATGGTCCTGCTTCCGAAGTCCATGTCGTCGGTTGAGCCGGGAAACGTCAATGTCGAAATCAAATCAAGGCCGCAGACCGCCCGAGGTGACGAGATACGACAGCACGCCTGAGCTGGCGGATACAGGCCCTGCCATCGCCCTGCTTTCCAACGGCCGTTACAGCGTCATGGTTACTGATGCGGGCGCGGGCTGTGCCATCTGGCGGAGCCTTGACGTCACGCGGTGGCGCGAAGATGTCACGCGCGATTGCTGGGGGCAGTTTTGCTACGTCCGAGAACAGGCGGAAAAAACGGTGTGGTCTATCGGCAAGCAACCCGTTTGCAGGCCCGCAAACAGTTACGCGCACTCTTTTCACGGAGACCGGGCCGAGTTCTCCTGTCGTTCCGAAGACATTGAAATCTCCTGGAAAGTCTGCGTCGCGCAGGATGCCGACGCGGAAGTGCGTGAGCTTACCGTGGTCAACCACGGCGGACGAGAGCGGACTCTCGATCTTACAAGCTATTCCGAGGTCTGCCTGAACGACCGCCGCGCGGACAGGGCGCATCCGGCCTTTGCCAAGCTCTTCGTGGAGACGCATCACGATGACGCGACGGGCGCTTTGTTTGCGCGACGCCGGCCGCGCGATGCGGCAGAGCCACCCGTCTGGGCCGTCCATGTTTCATCATCAGATCAACAGATCCGGGCAGAAGTCGCCCATGAGACCGATCGGCTCAAATTCCTCGGACGGGGCCGCACGACGGCCGACCCCGCGATGCTGGACCCAGGTGCCATGCTTTCCAAGTCGACCGGGCCGGTGCTCGATGCGATCTTCTGCCTGCAAAGGATTGTCCATCTGAAACCCAAAGGCAAGGTGCGCGCGGCCTTTGTCACGGGAGCGACAGACAATCAACAGGCGGCCCAGGAAATCGCTGAACGCTACTCGACAATCGAGGCGGCGGACCGCGCCTTTTCCGAAGCGCTGGAGGCGTATCGAGGCGAGCTGCAAAGCTCGAACTTAACCGCCGATGACGTGTCGCTGTTCAACCAGCTTGCCGGGAGCATCCTGTTTGCAAATCCGGCCATGCGATTGGCCGGGGCACTGAAGAAAAATCCACTGGATAGGGGAGTGCTCTGGTCTCATGGAATTTCGGGTGATCTTCCGATCATGCTGGTTTGCGTAAATGGCGACGGGGATGCCGCTCTCATTCGCGAAGTGAGGATGGCGCACGACTTCGCCCGCCGCCGAGGGCTGCTGTTCGATCTTGCCCTATATGACAGGCGTGGCGCGCGCAGCGCTGAGCGGCTTGCCGAAGTCCTGCGAGCCGGCCCGCAAGCCGGAATGCCGGGCAAGCCAGGCGGAATCTTTGTCCTTTCTGCAGCGACGGCCCCGAGCGATCACCTAAATGCAATCACGGCCGCAGCGCGGATCGTCTTGCCGGATGGCGGCAAGTCTCTCGCAAGCCTGCTCGACCGGCAATCCCCCGCCGCATCACTTCCCGCACGTATTCGGGCCGCTCAAACGGGCGGAGAGCCCCCGGAGCCGGGTTCGACCACATCTACTAAAGACTTGCTGTACTGGAACGGATTCGGGGGGTTCACCCCCGGGGGACGCGAATATGTCGTCATGGTGGACGGCATCAAGTCGCGAGCCCCGGCCTTGCCGCCGGCACCTTGGAGCAATGTCTTGGCAAACCCGGACTTCGGCTGCCTGACGACTGAGGCCGGGCTCGGCTACACCTGGTGGGGCAACAGCCAAATGAACCGGTTGACGCCGTGGTCGAACGACCCCGTTTCGGATACGCCAGGCGAGGTCATCTACTTGAGGGACGAGGAGAGCGGCGATGTCTGGACTCCGACGCCTCTGCCACTCGGACATGAGACGTCCGTGACTGTGCATCACGGCCAGGGCTACAGTCGCTATGTAAGCCGCAGCCGACGCTTGAGCCACGAATTGACGGTGCATGTTCCGCCGGAGGATCCGGTTAAAGTCATGCATCTGAGGCTGAGCAATGACGACGCCCGAACGCGCCATCTGACCGCAACGTACTTCGCTGAATGGGTTCTCGGAACCCAGCGTGACGACACGGCAATGCAAATCGTCTGCGAACGTGATGCGAAATCAAATGCGATCATTGCACGGAACCCATGGGCCGGCGATTTCGCGAAAAGGCTGGCGTTTGCGGCCGCCAGCCAGCCTCCGAGGTCGATGACATCCGACCGCGCGGAATTTCTTGGGAAACACGGTTCAGTGTCCTCGCCAGCGGCCCTGGGGCGAACCGATTTGGCAGAAAGCTTCGGTCCCTTGCAGGACCCCTGTGCCGCGCTGATGGTGGAGATCTCCCTGGCACCCGGCGAGAGCAAGGAAGTTACCCTTGTTCTGGGGCAGGCCCGCACCCGCGAGCAAGTCCGCAGACTCGTGCGCGATTATGCCGACCCGCAACGTGCGATCGAAAGCTTCGCGGCCACATGCTGCCAATGGAATGATATTCTGGATACGATTCAGGTCTCGACACCGGACGTCGGCATGAATCTGATGATGAATCGCTGGCTGCCGTATCAGGTCCTGGCTTGTCGCGTCTGGGGGCGCTCTGGCTTTTATCAGTCGGGGGGCGCATTCGGTTTCAGGGACCAGCTTCAGGATGTGATGGCATTGGTCCACAGCGCGCCGGACGAGACACGCGCACACATTCTTCGAGCAGCCGCGCGTCAATTCGCGGAGGGAGACGTTCAACACTGGTGGCACCCGCCGTCCGGCGTCGGCGTGCGCACCCGGATTACCGACGACCTCTATTTTCTGCCTTTCGTCGTTCACCACTACGTTTCGACGACTGGCGATGTCGACCTTCTTGATGAGCAGGTGTCTTTCATAACGTCACCGGTCCTCAAGGAAGGCCAGGAGGAGGACTTCGGCAAACCTGACGTCGGCGAACGGACCGACACCCTCTACGAACACTGTATCCGTGCATTGGAATACGGCTTCCGGCTCGGCGAGCACGGTTTGCCGCTCATGGGAACGGGCGATTGGAACGACGGCATGAACAAGGTCGGCGCCGAGGGACGAGGTGAAAGTGTTTGGAACGGCTGGTTCTTCCTGACGGTTCTGAAATCATTTGCGACGATCGCGTCATCGCGTGGAGACGAAAGCCGCGAAACCTGGTGCTGCGAACGTGCTGAAGGATTGCGCGCGGCCCTGGAAGCACACGCCTGGGACGGCTCCTGGTATCGCCGCGCCTATTTTGACGACGGCACGCCGCTCGGCTCCTCTTCGAACGACGAGTGCCAGATCGACGCCCTTCCGCAGGCCTGGGCCGTCATCTCTGGCGAAGCCGACGAGGAGCGGGCGTCGAAGGCGATGAGCGCGGCCTATCAAAGACTCGTGCGCCGGCAGGACAAGCTGATCCAGTTGTTCGATCCGCCATTCGACAAGGGTTCGCTGCAGCCGGGCTACATCAAGGGCTATGTTCCCGGCATACGAGAAAATGGCGGGCAATATACCCATGCGGCTGCCTGGGTCGTGCTGGCCACTGCGCTGCAAGGCGACGGCGAACGGGCGCTGGAGCTTTGGAACCTGCTCAATCCGATCAATCACGCGGCGACGAAGCAGGAGGCTCAGCATTACAGGGTAGAGCCATATGTCGTCAGCGCCGATGTCTACGGCGCACCGCCAAATACCGGCCGCGGTGGCTGGACATGGTATACGGGAGCAGCAGGCTGGTTGTATCGCGTCGCGCTGGAGGCGATGCTCGGTTTTCGGCGGCAGGCCCAGTTTCTTTCGATCGAACCATGTGTACCAGCCGACTGGCCAGAGTTCGAAATCAAATACAGGCACGGATCATCGACATACCGCATCCACGTGGACAACCCGGCCGGCGTCTGTCGCGGGGTACGTTCGATTCTCCTCGATGACACACCGCTGGCGGACACAAAGGTACCGTTAACAGATGATGGTCGTTTCCACGACGTCCGAGTGATCCTTGGCTAGAAAACTATGTCACAAATGCTATCGATCGCCCCGAAGCTCACTCGCATGCCGACCGACCAGGACCTCGGCCGGCTCCAGTTCACGACGCTGCTCTATTACCTCCATTGCACCAACCCGGACAACGGGCTCGTTCGCGACAAGACCGAGCCCAACGCTCCGGCGAGCATAGCCGCGATCGGCATGGCGCTCGCGACGCTTCCCGTGGTCGTCGAGCGCGGCGTCATGATCCGCAAGTTTGCCGCCAAGATCGCCCGAAAGAAGCTGGCATTCCTGCTGGCCTGCCCACAGGGACCGGAGCCCGACGCGTCTGGCTATAAGGGTTTCTTCTATCATTTCCTCGACATCGAGACCGGCCGCAGGGTCTGGCAGTGCGAGCTTTCGACGATCGATTCGGCCTTCCTGTTTGCCGGAGCCTTGACCGTAGCCGCCTATTTCGACGGCGACAGCGCCGATGAAGTCGAGGTCAGGCAGCTTGCCAACACGCTCTACGAACGGGCCGACTGGAGCTGGGCCTGTGACCATGGGCCTACCCTGACCCACGGCTGGCGACCGGAAAGCGGCTTCATCCCCTATCGCTGGCGTGGTTACGACGAGGGTCTTCTGCTCTATATTCTCGGATTGGGATCAAGGACCCATCCGCTGCCTCCGAACGCCTATTCCGCCTATACCGAGAGCTACGAATGGAGAAACATCTACGGACGCGAACTGCTTTATTCCGGGCCGCTCTTCACCCACCAGCTCTCGCATATGTGGATCGACTTTCGTGGGATCCGCGATGAATTCATGCGCGATCACAATAGCGACTACTTCCAGAACAGCCGCCATGCGACCTACGTCCAGCAGCAATACGCCATCCGAAACCCATTGAAATTCGCCGGTTACGGCAAGCATTGCTGGGGCTTCACCGCAAGCGACGGTCCCGGCTGGATCAAGAGAACAGTCGATGGCGTGGAAAGAGAATTCTACGACTATACCGCGCGAGGCGCGCCCTTTGGACCGGACGATGGCACCGTGTCCCCCTGGGTGGTTGTGGGGTCCCTGCCGTTCGCTCCGGAGATCGTCATTCCGACTGTTTGGAACTTTGCGCAGATGCAAATGGGGATGACACGCCTATACGGCTTCAAGCCATCCTTCAACCAGACCTTTGCGGTTGAAGGCAGCGAAACGGGATGGTGGGTGACTCCTTATCACTTCGGCATCGACCAGGGTCCCGTTGTTCTCATGATCGAAAACTACAGGACCGGCCTCTTGTGGAACGTTATGCGTCGGTGCGAGCCTTTGGTGGTCGGGTTGAGGCGCGCCGGGTTCACGGGCGGGTGGCTATGACGCAGCTGAAACTCCGGTGGCACGCACGACATGGATTTGCGGCTGTGCCCAGCAAGCCAGGGGAAAGGTGAAGGACGCAGTTAAAGGTGCTGTCGACAAGACTTGAAGCAGAAGCTGCGGTGGCGTCGCAAGCCCTTATGACTGACGGGCCAGCACCGGCACGGGTGCATTCGTCCGGCGGTAGAGCGCCTTCATTCCTGCTCATCGAGGAAGAAGCGCACCATTTGACGAGAGGCATCCGGACCATGCGAATCCGTATACGTCCCCGAGGGATGGCCGCCGGACCAGGCATGGCCGGCGCCTTCCACCAGCCAATATTCGACCGCCGGGCTTCCCCCGGAATCCTCTACGATGGTTCTTGTATAGATCCGCCCGCTCGCGGAGCGGCCGGATTCCTTACGGAGCGCACATCCCGGGCCGGTAGGCGCTGCCGCGGCGACGATCCGATCGGCGTTGGAGGGATGGACCGTCCGATCCTCACTTCCCTGGAAGACGATCGTCCGGAGACGGTGACCATTAGCGAGCCGCTTCGGACGGGATGCAAGACCTCCGTCGCCGCGCATCGCGGAGAAGGCCGACATGACGTCGTTGGCCGATCCGTAGGCCAGGCCGGAATGGATTCCCGCGGCTGAATAGAGATCGGGATAGGTCTCGCCCATGACCGCCGCCATGGCCCCCCCTGCCGATAGGCCTGCCACGAAGACTCGGCTGCGATCGAGGCCGGATTCCGACATGATCTCCTTGGTGATCCCGGCAATGATCGAAGGTTCTCCCGCGTCGCGCATCTGGTCAGCCGGCCTGAACCAGTTCCAGCAGTACGACGCATTGTCAGCACCGCTTTGACGGGGATACGCAACCATGAGACCGTGTGCCTCGGCAACCGCGTTCATGCCGGTTCCTGCAGCAAAATCTTCGGGATCCTGCTTGCAGCCATGGAGCATGACTACAAGGCCGCGCGGCCGATCGGATGCGGACGCCGGAACGTAGAGCCTGTAGCTTCGCGAACCCGCGGGGCAGGTGAAGGATCGTGCCAGGAACTGTGCCCCATCCGGGATGACGGGCTCTTGGGCCTGTCTTGCCGTGCCCGGCAGGCCGACGCCGCGTAGCGATCCAGAAACGCCGCGCGCCAACCGACTCTCGCGCAAGATCCGTACCGTTTCTCGCAAGGGCTTCCGCAACCTTGGCGACGACGTTCCATCGCCAACTTTTTGGGGGGACTCTTCGGCCTCAGACCATGTCGCTGGCTCAACGATCTCGGCAAGCGGATCGACCGGGAAGGGGGCAGAACGCTGAACTGGCGGCGGTGGCGTGATGTCCGGTGACGAGGAGCGAGTAACGGAGACCGATCGCCTGGCGAGCGCATCCTGGATCACCCTTGTCGCCTCGGCAATGTTCAAGGCGCGCGTGGACCGTAACGCACGGCGCATGGCCGTTTCGAAATCGTCATTCATGGAGTTGTCCTTTCTGGTCCGGTTGCAGTTCTATCGGATGCGTTCGGCCAGAGCTGATTTCAGCTCGGTGCTGGCTTGGAGGGCGCCGAGCACGGTGATGGATTCAATCGTTGCCAGAGCAAGCTCAGGTGTGACGTCGGACGCGATCCGGGCAAGCCCGACCACCTTGATGTGAAGTCTTTCGCCGGCCGCCTGAAGCGATTCCAGCTCCACTCTGCTGTATTCGCGCAAGCCCAGTTCCAGCGTGTGCCGGACAATCGACTGCTTGACCGCCTCGGCCTCGGCCGTGAGCTGGTTGCGGATCGCCGTGCGGATGAAGTCGGTGCGATTGGAATAGAATCCTTCCTGCACGAGAACGTCGATGCGACCGAGATCGACATAACCGAGATTGATGGTGATCTTCTCGGATTCACCGCCCTTGTCGCGTACGAGACCGTCTTTCATTCCAGCCACCTGCCATCTACTTGGATGGCATATGGATGTTCTTGCGGCTTATTGCAAGAGCTGGTGCTGGCAGGCAGCGCGGTTTCTGTTGCGTCGCCTAAAGTGAGGACAGCCATTCTTCCGTGTTTATGACCTCCACTTGAACTGAAAACCGATTGCCCAGAAGTTGCAGCGATGCGTCGTGCGTTTGATCAGTCGTACTCCACAGCGCGTCCTTCAGCAGGACGACCTTGTAACCGAGATCGACAGCCCCGAGCGTCGTGGCCAGCACACAGATGTCCGTCTCGCCTCCTGTTACGACCAGCGTTCCAATACCCTGATGAAGCAACGCGGTATGTAATCGACCGCTGGTCCAAGGCGAGTAAGTGGTCTTGTCGAAAAGGCGGGCGGGCGGAACCAACCTTTTCAGGTCCGGAACAAGATCCACCAAAGCGGGGTCCAGTTCGCTGGTCGTCATCATCGGCCACTTTTCGTAGTATGGCCTCCACATGCCCGCCATCTCCTCTGGGGAGGACGGCGGCACGAAACGTGTGAATATAGTGCGATCGGGAAATCGGGTCGCAACCTCGGCAACCTGATCGAACACCTTGGGTATCCAGGCGACTTGCCAGGGGGTGGTTTCGGCGAACATGCGTTGCATATCTATGCACAGGTGAGTCCATTTTCCTGGATTCATTTCGTACCCGGCGCTCCTGATGGCGGCGAACCTCTAGCGAATATCATCGTAAGAACTCGAGGAGAGGAACGGAGTTCCGGCTTCGTACGGAGCAAGGGCGGAGGCTCGCCAAATCATCGGTGCTTTGTACCCGTCACAAGGCACCAGGTTTAGACGAGTCCGGCCACGGTTATGACTATGGTGCGCAGCTTGGGATCCGGAAAGTGAAGGATCGCAACGGCGAGCCATGAGGCCGCGGAAGCCCAGCAGGCGAAGTTCAGCACACGAAGGCGCCGCGCCAATTTGCCGGATATCCCTGCGTTCCGAAGGTCAGTGCCTCCACAGGTACATGGAACCGCTCCGCGGATGACCCATGTGGCGTGATGGGCGTGGCTCGGTTGAACCTTCCGGACTGCTCACTGCCCTGAAGCGATAGTACTCCCAACGCGACGAAGAAGGAGTATTTTAAGTCGATCGTGATGGGGGAGCCACGCTGATGAAGCGCCTTCGCTTACTCGGTGCCGTTGTGGGCCTCTGCGGACTGGCGGCCGCCCTTTTCATCGCCGCCAGTCCGCCCAGTGTTCCCGAGGATGTGATCCGATCCTCGGTGATACGCGTGCCGGAATTGATGGAGCGCGCCTGGACACTGCCCGTTGCCGCGACTTTCCAGTCGAATATCTCATGGCAATCGAACGGATCTCTGTGCGGACCGGCCAGCCTTGCCAACGTGTTCCGTTCGCTGGGCGAAGAGGAGATCACAGAAAGCGAAGTCCTGGAGGGTACCGGAATGTGCTGGACGGGCTTCTGCATCATGGGTCTCACGCTGGATGAGCTTGCAACTGTCGCCCGCAGGCACACGGACCGTACGGTATCGCTGGTGCGCGATATCACGGCGGACGAGTTCCTGGAGCACATGAAACGCAGCAACGACCCTGGCCGCCGCTATATCGTCAACTTCACTCGCGAGATGATATTCGGCTCCGGCGTGGGTCACCACTCGCCCATCGCGGGGTATTTGGAAGCCCAAGACCTCGTGCTCGTGCTGGACGTCAATGAAGACTACAAACCGTGGCTGATCGAGCGTGAGCGCCTGTTTGCCGCCATGGACACGTTCGATGGGAGCAAGAAACGGGGACTACTCTTAATCGAGTGAGAGCGCCATCAATTCACTCTGGTGCTACCTCCGGTGCCGCAATAGCAGTTGGTGCCTCGTGGGCGCCGTCTCGCTGCCGCTCGTTGCGGCTGCCATGATCACTCCCCCGCATTCCTCCTCAGCCAATCCTCCAACCCCGCGATCACCGACAGCCTCAAACTGGCATTGCGCGTCAGCGCGCGGGCAAGCGGGCGCCCGTCCGTTGGGAAGCCCAGTTCGGCCATGACGTCGTCGGGTTTCAGCCCGCGCCGGGCCATGATCGCTCTGATCTCGACGATCGTGGAGGGAAGCAGGTAGCGGCCGCTGGCGATCGGCGTTTTGGCGGGCTGCAGGCCGGCATTGGGCGCGAAGGTGGCGGCGGGCGCGGGCAGCGCGCCTTTGGAGGCGAGCCAGGTGAGGAAGCTTTCCCGTTCGGCATCGCCTGCCTTCGCCCAGGAGTTCTTGAGTTTTTCCAACCGGCTGCGCTCCGGCCTGAGGCCGGCGAGGACGAGCGCCTGGCGCAGCGACGGGATTTTGCCGGCGGCAAGCGCCGCGTGGATTTCCGGGAACTCGGCCTTGAGGCGTTGCAGATAGAGGGCGTCGTCACTCTTGGTTTTCTTCGCCATCTTGACTCCGATAGGACTTTCGCGGCCGGGTGCTAGAGAATTTCCGCTTTTCTCCGGACACTCTCTAAGCCCTTGTTTTGGCGCAGTTCCGGACGGAAAAACCGCTACGCACCTTTCCTGGAATTGCTGTAGCGCGGGAGGAGGGCGAGGGCGAGCGAAATATCCGGTGCCCGCTGGCCCATCCGTAATATGAAAGCCGGTCTTGCTCCAGTTCTGCACAAGTCAGCCTTTCTAACGTCGCCCGACAGCCGTAATGAATGCGGAAGGAAGGACGATTCGATGTCTGACGATGTTGAGCGCCACAGCGACCCGCAGGAAGCGGCCGTGGCCCTGTACCTCATGAACAATGACGGCGGCGAGCTGACCGATGTCCTGGTTGCCGCGCTCGAAGATGCATTTCGTATTCTCAAAGAGGAATGGTCGAGCGCATCGGTGCATTGAGGCGTCAGCCCCTCTGCAACAATCGCTCCACCGAGGCGGCAAGCCGTAGAAGCGCTCCGTCCGTTCCGTTGCGGCCCATGAGCATCAGCCCTGCCGGCAGGCTCATGCCTGGCATCGGCAGGGTTATCGCGGTCAGGTCGAACTGGTTGGCGACCTGCGTGTTGCGCAGCAGCAGGTCTTCCACACGCCGGTATTCGGCCCTGTCCTCTTCGACCGAGGCGATGCTGACGGCGGGGATGGGTGTGGCCGGCATCAGGATGAAATCGAAGGGTCTCAGCCGCTCGTCCATGGCGCGCATGAGCCCTTGCCGCGTCCGCAGCAGGTCGTGGATCGCGCTGTCGGGAATGGCGAGCCGGCGGCGTAGGGGGAATTTCAAGCGGATGTCGACCGGCGCATTCTCGTCCCGGAGCCAGTCGGCGTGTACGCGACTTGCCTCGAGGCCGGCAAGCGAGCCGATCGCGGTTGCCTCGGCGAAGCGGGTGAGGAGATCGTCGATCCCGCATTCGGCGAGTTTAGCACCCGCGCGGGAGAGTGCTTGCAGGCTTCTTTCGAAAGCCGCCGCGATTTCCGTTGCAAGCCCTTCCAGAAGGGCGCCTTTGGGCATGCCGAGCTTCATGCCGGCGAGCGGAACGGGTTCGAGCGGTCTCGGCGTCTCGCCGGCCATGATCGCATCGGCCGCCGCGCAGTCTGCGACCGTGCGCGCGAGCGGGCCGATGGAATCGAGGCTGGGGGAAAGCGGGAAGGCGCCTTCCAGAGGTATGCGGCGGGCGGTCGGCTTGAAGCCGACGAGGCCCTGCAGAGCAGCCGGAATGCGCACCGAGCCGCCGCTGTCCGAGCCGATGGCGATCTCGCTCGTGCCCTCTGCCGCTGAGACTGCAGCGCCCGACGAGGACCCCCCGGGAATGAGGCTGCGATCGGTCGCATTGCCGGGCACCGGATAATGCGGATTGAGGCCCACCGCGGTGAAGGCGAATTCCGTCATATGCGTCTTGCCGATGATGACCGCGCCGGCAGCACGCAGACGCCGGACGATTGCCGCATCCGCCGTTGCGGACGGCGCTGCGCGGCGGATGATCGAGCCTGCGAGCGTCGGTTCGCCGGCTATGTCGAAGAGGTCCTTGACGGAGACGATCCGCCCGTCGAGGAGTCCGAGGCTCCGTTTCTCGCGCCGCCGCCGGTCGGCGGCGTCCGCTTCCGCGCGGGCCGTCTCCGGATAGAGTTTCACGAAGGCGCGCTCTTCGTGCCGGCGAAGGTCGAGGCCGGCAAGAATGGCTTCGAGGCGGTCGCGGGAGGGCATGTCGGGCCGGGGCAAGCAGAAAACCTCGTGAATTGTGGCGATTGCCGCCGGAGCGCGATTGCCGAACCGGCGAGCGGTGCAAGGCCGTCTTCGTCCAAGGCAGCGCGATGATGACAGCTTACCGCGACTTCTTCGAAAGGTCAGAGCATTTCCGCTGTTCTCCGAAAATCTCTTATCCGCGATCGATTCCGGACGGAAAAGCGCTTCGCACTTTTCCTGGAATTGCTCTAACCGCGGTTACGGTTCCCGTTGCCTGCATTCCTCGTCAACGAGGAGAGCGTCCTGTGCAGATAGGATCCGCCGCGTCGGCTATCACACAGATGCCCGTCTTTGGCGACCGTGGTGCCTCGGACCATGACCCGAACCGGCCAGCCGCGAACGGCGAGGCCCTCATAGGGCGTATAATCGGCCCCATGCCGAAGCATCTCGTTCGTCAGCGTGATTTGCATATCCGGATCCCAGAGTGCGATGTCGGCATCGGCTCCGATCGCGATCGTGCCCTTGCGCGGATAGAGTCCGTAGAGCTTTGCGTGGTTGGTCGATGTTACCGCGACGAAGCGATTCAGATCGATCCGTCCCTTCATCACGCCTTCCGAGAAGAGGATAGGCAGCCGCGTAGCGACACCCGGGATGCCGTTGGGTATCCAGCGGAAGTGCCGTCTGCCTTTCTCGTTCAGCTTGCCTGCGGGATCGTCGAAGCGAAACGGGCAGTGATCCGAAGAAAAGAGATCGAACACGCCTTGCTCAATGCCCTCCCAGCATGCCGATTGGCTTTCCTTGTCCCGAGGCGGCGGCGAGCAGACATATTTCGCTCCTTCAAGGGCGTCGGCATCCAGATCCTCGGAAGTCAGCATCAGATATTGCGGGCATGTTTCGCCGGCGATCTTCTGGCCGCGTTGCCGCGCCCGCCTGATCTCTTCCATCGCCTGACGATTGGAAACATGAACGATGACCACAGGCGTGTCGACAATCTCGGCGAGCGACAAAGCCCGGTGCGTTGCCTCGCGCTCGGCGGCAATCGGCCGAGTGGCTGCATGGTATCTGGGTTCGACCTGTCCTTCGGCCTCGTGGCGCCCGATCAGATAGCGGATCGCGTCCTCGTTCTCGCAGTGAACCATGACCAATGCGCCGGTTCGGCGCGCCGCGTCGAGCGTGGCGAGGATTTCGTCGTCGCGCAGCCGCAGACCGTCATAGGTCATGAAGACCTTGATCGAGGTGTAGCCGTCGGCGACGAGCGCCGGCAGTTCCTGCCCGAGCACCTCGGGCGTAGGATCGGTGACGACCAGGTGGAAGGATACGTCGATGTGGCAGCGTCCCTCCGCTTTGGCGTGGTAAAGTCTCAGTGCCTCGCGAAGGCTCTGGCCCTTCTCCTGCATGCAGAAGGTCAGAACCGTGCTGTTTCCGCCGATCGCCGCCGAACGGGTACCGCTTTCGAAGTCGTCGGCCATGACGATGCCCTCACCGGAGGGCTGGTCCAGATGAACATGGCTGTCTATGCCGCCGGGCATGACGTAGAGGCCGGTTGCGTCGATGATCTCGTCCGCCTCCGTCAACGCCCCCGCAAGCGCCGCGATGCGGCCTTCCTTAATGCCGACATCGCTCTTGAATGTATCGCTGGCGGTGACGACCGTTCCATAACGGATGACCTTATCGAAGCGCATGGCCGGCCCTTTCTGGCTCATCCGGCGCGCCTTGCATCGGCTGTGTTTCCGGTGCCGGTCGAAAGAACCCGGTCGAAGGCGGCCGTGAGACGATCCACTTCCTCGATCGTGTTGTAATGCACCATGGAGACGCGCAGCATGCCGTTGTAATCGGTCAGCTCCAGATACTCGGCAAGCCGGCGGGAATGGAAATCGCCGTGGCGAATGGCAATGTTCTCCTCGTCGATCGCCTTGCAGAGTTCTGCAGCATCGCGTCCGTCGAAGCGGAAGGAAATGGTGGGCACGCGCTGGCTGTCGCGATTGACCGATTGTCCGATGATCCGGCAGTCGTTGCGCGAGCGCAGATAGGAGAGGAGCCGCTCGGTCAGGGCGTCCTCCTGGCTGGCCACCGCATCGAAGGCGGCCTCGATCTTTCGCCTGACAGTGCCGGCTTCTCCGGAGCGGGCGCCGAGCTCGCAAAGGTAGTCGACGATCCCGCAGGTCGAATAGGCGAGCTCATAGTTCGGATTGCCTGGCTCGAGCTTTCCTGGAACCTTATCCTTGCCGTAGAAGTAGTGGTAGAGCGTATCCAGCTCGAGCAGCAGATCATATTTGCCGTACATCAGCGCATAGTGCGGCCCATAGGTCTTGTAGAGACTGAAGACATAATAGTCGGCGTCGAAGGCCTGTACGTCGATGGCGCGGTGCGGCGCGTAAGCCACCGCGTCGACGCATAGTTTCGCGTTTCGGGCGTGGACGAAATCGGCAATTTCGCGGACCGGGTTGATCGAGCCGAGAATGTTGGAAGCATGGGGCACGCAGACGAGCTTCGTGCGTGCGCCCATCAAAGGTTCGAGGTCGGCGAGGTCAAGGGTCAGGGTCTTTTTGTCGAGCGGCCAGATCTTGAGAACGATGCCCGCTGCCTGCAACCGGTCCCAAGGACCGATATTGGATTCGTGGTCGCTCACCGTGACGATGATTTCGTCGCCCGGCGCAAGCTGGCTCGCCATGGCGCGAGCCAGGTTCTGGAGAAGCGCCGTCGTCGAACTGCCGAAGACGATTTCTTCCGGCCGGCTCGCATTAACGAGATGCATCCCGGCTGTGCGGGCCTCGTAGAGCGCCTTGGCCGCATGCTGCGACACCGCATAGGAACCGCCGATCTGAACGTTCTTCTCGATAAGGAAGGTGTTTATGCGCTCGAGCGCGCCCTTGAGGATCTGCGATCCGCCGGCATTGTCGAAAAAGGTCCAGCCGAGTTCGAGGCCCGGGAACTGACTGCGCGCGAAATCGATATCTAGCTGTGCGTTGGCGGCCATTCTTGGCGTTCTCCGGAAAAGAGTTTGTTCAATGATTGAGGACTGCGCGCAGGAAGCCGCGTGTCCGTTCCTCGCGAGGGCTGTCGAAAATATCCGACGGCGTGCCCGCTTCGACGATTCGTCCGCCATCCATGAAGATGACGCGGTCGGCAACCTGACGCGCGAAACCCATCTCATGCGTGACGACGATCATCGTCACACCGGTGCCGGCGAGCTTGCGCATTGCATCAAGCACTTCACCGACCATTTCCGGATCGAGCGCCGAAGTCGGCTCGTCGAAAAGAAGCACTTTCGGTTCCATTGCGAGTGCCCTCGCAATGGCGACACGCTGCTGTTGACCGCCTGACAACTGGGAGGGGAATTTGTCCGCCTGCTCCGAGATGCCGACGCGGGCCAAAAGGTCGAGCGCCTTGCGCTTTGCCTCTGCGGGAGGTGTTCCTCGCACCCGCATCGGCGCAAGCATCACATTTCGCAGCACCGTCATATGCGGGAACAGATTGAAAGACTGAAACACCATGCCGACCTCCGCCCGCACTTTGGCGAGGGCGGCACCCTGTTCGACCCGAACACCGTCGACCGTAACGCTGCTTTCCTTCTCGAAGCCTTCCAGATGGTTGATGCAGCGGATCAATGTCGACTTTCCCGATCCCGAAGGGCCGATGACGCAGACGACCTCGCCCTCGGCGATATCGAGATCGATGCCATGCAAGACCATGAAGCGGCCGAACGCCTTCTTCAGTCCGCGAATCGAAATCAGAGCAGCCATCATCGTCTCCCCCGGCTGAAAATCGTCTCGAGCCTGCCAACGACGATCACCATCGGCCAGAGCAGCATCACGTAGATGATGGCGGCTCCGATCAGCGGTGTCGGGTTGGCGGCAAGTGCCTGTGCCTGGGTCGCCTGCTTCAGCAGGTCCGGCATGGCGACGACGGAGGCAAGTGCAGTGTCCTTGAGGACATTGATGCAATTGTTGGTGAGCGGTGGAATGACGATGCGGACCGCCTGAGGAAGGATGACGTCGACCATGGTGTGTCTGTTGGAAAGGCCAAGCGCCGCAGAAGCCTCGAACTGGCCGTGCGGGATCGCCTCGATGCCGGCGCGGAAGATCTCCGCCGTATAGGCGGCCGAGACGAGGCTGAGCGAGGTCACCGCGGAAAGAAACGGCGAGAGCCTGATGCCCACGAAAGGAAGCGCATAATAGACGACGATGAGAAGGACCAGCAGCGGGATCGATCGAAAAACATCGACATAGGTCCGGATCAGGAACTGGCAGAACGGCGGCGAGTAAAGACGGGCGACTGCCAGAAACAGACCGCCGGCGAGCCCGCACAATATACTCGTGATGCCGATCTGAAGCGTCACGGCGAGCCCCCACAACAGCTGTGGCAAGCTGTCCAGCAGCACTTTGACATTGAAGAAGGTATTGATGAGATTCATGCCGGCAAGGCTCCCTTGGCCGAGAAGGCTCCCGAGAGCGGGATGAGGAAGCTATGTGCGGTTTTCCGCCCCCATCCCGCGTCTCGATTCTTTGGAACGGCGGGTTACTCGGCCGCGGGCATGTCCAGTACAGCGACGGTCGAGGTCGTATCCTCAGCCTTGGCACCGAACCAGCTCTCGTGCAGTTTTGCGATAAATCCTTCGCCTTTCAGCGTCGTGATGACGTCGTTCACTTCGGCTGCAAGCGGAGCGCCCTTGTTGAACATGATCGAGTATTTCTCGCCGGTCGGGATGCGCTCGACGACTTTCAGGTCTGGCTTGTCCTTCACATAGTAGAGCAGGGCCGGAATGTCGCTGATATAGCCGTCGACACGGCCGGCGACGAGATCGAGCATGGCCGGAGACAGACCCTCGAAGCGGCGAATCTCCCCGAACTTGTAGTCCGCCTTGTTCCTGTCGGCCCACATGTCGCCCGTCGAGCCGGTGTCGACGCCAACGACCTTCCCCTCCATGTCCTTCAAGCCGGTGGTGCCGGAAGTCGCGGTCACGGTGAGTGACTGGTCGCTGTCGTAATAGGGCTGCGCGAATGAGACGGATTCCAGCCGCTTGTCGGTGATGGTGATCGACGAAATCGCCATGTCGATGCGTCCGGACTGCACGGCCGGGAAAAGGCCGTTGAATGGCGTATTGACGAACTCCACGGATTTGCCGAGCCGCTTCGCGATCTCGTTGACCAGGTCGACCTCGAAGCCGACGATCTTGCCGTCCGCCTCCTGGAATTCCCAAGGAACGTTGCCGATATTGGCGCCGACCGTCAGGTCGGCAGCCTGGGCAGCGAAGGCTCCGGTTGCAGCGAAGGCTGTGGAAACGATGGCGGCTTTGAGCTTGGATGTGCGTGTCATTAAGTTCCCCTTGCTTTTTTTAACTGGCGCGACTTACCTTGACATTGTGGCCTGACCGGTCTGACCAGTTAGACCAGACAATCACGGGTCAAGGCGCTTTGCAAGGTCGACGATAAAAAATAGATTGGGCCGATATGCCCGGGTCCGGGAAGAAGAAGGGTTCGCATGCTCAGCAAGACACTCGTTCCGCAATCGGTCGCACGCGAAATTCAGACCATGATCAACAGCGGAACATTGAAGGCGGGGGAAAAGATTCCCTCCCAGCGGGAGTTCTCGCAGAAGTTCGGCATCAGCCGCGCTTCTCTGCGGGAAGCCCTTCTGACCCTGGAAACGCTTGGTCTGCTGAAGACGGAGCCGGGCCGTGGCACTTTCGTCGCCGAGGCGCAGGGCCGGCCCTCCGGTGACATGGCGCCGTGGCGTTACTCCGACAGCTATTCCGTATTCGATGTATTTCAGACCCGGATCATGCTTGAAGGCGAAATCGCACGGCTTTCCGCCGGACGCCTCACACAAATCCAGCTCGAAAGGATGGAAAGGGCGACCCGTACGATGGAGGAGTGCTGGGCCAATCAGGACCTCCTGGCGAATGTGGAGGCGGACCTGGAGTTCCATGGGGTCATCGTTTCCGCCTGCTCGAACGCGATGCTGCGCGCGCTCTATCAGACCGTACGTGACCAGCTTACCGAGACCCAACGTCAACCAATCCCTCACACGGATCCAGAGCGGATGAAGGCTTCGATTTCAGAGCACCGGCGTATCATCGCCGCGCTTGCGGCCAATGACGGGCTTGGCGCCAGGCATGAAATGGAGACGCATATCCGCAACACCGCGCAGTGTGCGGGGCTCGCGCCCTGACCCGGTGCCGGGCAACGCCGTGAACCTCCCTTCACGGAACTGTCGCCAAACCGTTGAAATAGTTTCATCCGTCTGTAACGTCACTGACATCCGGCTCGCCGATGGTCCGCTCGCGAAAGCTCTACATTCGCGAAACGGAACCGGAGGCAGGTCTTGGCCGCACTTCTGCGCACGCTGACCAGGCGTTCTTTCCTCTTCTCGGCCGGCGCCGCTGGTCTCGTCGCGTCTTCGGGACTTGCAACGCCGTTCTATGCTCGCGGGTATGGGCGGCCGGAATTTGCCCATGGGGTGCAGTCCGGCGATGTCGATACGCGATCCGGCATGATCTGGACGCGCGTCGATCGGCCGGCGCGCGTTTCCGTCGAATATTCGACCACAGAGAGCTTTTCGAACGCCGTAAGGCTTGCCGATATCGATGCGACCCCGCAGACAGATTGCGCCGTCAAGTGCCGGCTCGACGACCTGCTGCCGGACCAGGATGTCTTCTACCGCTTTACCGCGACGGATCTTTATGATGCCAACCGCGTCTCGGACCCGGTCGTCGGGCGCTTTCGCACCGCACCCTTGCGCCGACGCTCGGTGCGCTTCGTATGGTCCGGCGATACGGCGGGGCAGGGCTGGGGCATCGACGAGGTCGGCATGAAGACCTATTCGACGATGCGGCTGCATGAGCCGGACTTCTTCATCCATTCCGGCGACACGATCTATGCCGACAACCCGATCCCCGACGAGATCAAGCTCCGCGACGGCGGCATGTGGAAGAACCGTATCGTCACGCCCGAGAAGCGCGACGTTGCGCGCACGCTCGAGGAATATCGGGGCCAGTGGAAATATAACCTTCTCGACGAGCACGTGCGCGGGCTCAATGCCGAATGTCCTACCTTTTATCAGTGGGACGACCATGAGGTGCTGAACAATTGGTCGGCGTCGACGGATCTCAGCGATGATGCGCGCTATCCCGAGAAAGACGTCGCCGTCTACGCCGCCCGCGCCGCTCGCGCATTCCACGAGATGACGCCGATCCGCACGGTGCCGACGCAGCCGGGGCGTATTTTCCGCAAGGTCGCTTACGGCCCGCTGCTGGACGTCTTCTTCGTGGACCTGCGCTCCTATCGCGGCCCCAATCAGGGAGATGGCGGTGGCGGCCTTTTCGGCTGGCGGCAGATGGACTGGCTGAAGCGCGAGCTCGCGGCATCCAGCGCTACCTGGAAGGTGATAGCCTGCGATATGCCGGTCGGCCTCGTCGTCTGGGACGACTACTCGGCCAGGCGCGGATCGGATGCGATCGCCGATGGCGGCAGCGGCGCGCCGAAAGGGCGCGAGACGGAATTTGCCGACCTCCTGCGCTTCATCCGCGACAATGCGGTCGACAACATCGTCTGGCTCACGGCCGACGTGCATTATACCGCAGCGCATCACTACGATCCGTCGCGCGCCGCCTTCAAGGATTTCCTGCCCTTCTGGGAGTTCGTCTCCGGCCCGCTTCATTCCGGCACCTACGGCCCGAAAGAACTCGACATGACCTTCGGCCCCGAGGTCCGCTTCATCAAGGCTTCGGGCGGAGGCGTCGACAGCAACCTGCCGCCCTCCGCAGGCCTGCAGTTCTTCGGCGTCGTCGATATCAGCGGTCAGACGCAGCAGATGACGGTGCGGCTGATGGACCGGCAGGATCAGGAACTCTGGCGTGTGACGCTGGACCCGGCAGCGGCCGCATGAGCATTGCAGGCGTAAACGCAGGCCTGCTCTGCGCGGCGGCCCCTTTCGCTTTCGTGAAAAAACCTGTATGAGCGCGGCAACTGAAAAGCGGTACCCGCCTTGCTGCGCGTGCCCACGAACTTTCCGAGACAAAAAATGAGCATTCGCAACATCGCGATCATCGCGCACGTCGACCATGGGAAAACCACGCTCGTCGACGAACTCCTGAAGCAGTCGGGCTCCTTCCGCGACAACCAGCGCGTCGCCGAGCGCATGATGGATTCCAACGAGCTGGAAAAGGAACGCGGCATCACCATCCTTGCCAAGGCGACATCGGTGGAATGGAAGGGTACGCGCATCAATATCGTCGACACCCCCGGCCACGCCGACTTCGGCGGCGAGGTCGAGCGCATCCTATCGATGGTGGACGGTGCCATCGTTCTGGTCGACGCCGCCGAGGGCCCCATGCCGCAGACGAAGTTCGTCGTCGGCAAGGCACTCAAGGTCGGTCTTCGCCCGATCGTGGCAATCAACAAGATCGATAGGCCCGATGCGCGCCACGAGGAAGTCATCAACGAGGTATTCGACCTTTTCGCGGCGCTTGATGCGACCGATGAGCAGCTCGACTTCCCGATCCTCTACGGCTCCGGCCGCAACGGCTGGATGAACGTCGCGCCGGAAGGTCCGCAGGATCAAGGCCTGGCACCGCTTCTCGATCTCGTTCTCGACCATGTTCCGGAGCCGAGCGTCGGCGAGGGCCCTTTCCGGATGATCGGCACGATTCTCGAAGCCAATCCCTTCCTCGGCCGCATCATCACCGGGCGTATTCATTCCGGTTCGATCAAGCCGAACCAGCCGGTCAAGGTTCTTGGGCAGGACGGCAAGCTGCTCGAATCCGGACGCATTTCCAAGATCCTCGCTTTCCGTGGCATCGAGCGCCAGCCGATCGAGGAAGCCCATGCGGGCGACATCGTGGCCATTGCCGGCCTTTCCAAGGGCACCGTCGCCGATACCTTCTGTGACCCGGCGATCAGCGAGCCGCTGAAAGCGCAGCCGATCGATCCGCCGACCGTCACCATGTCCTTCCTCGTCAACGATTCTCCGCTCGCCGGCACCGAAGGCGACAAGGTCACTTCGCGCGTCATCCGCGACCGCCTCTTCAAGGAAGCGGAAGGCAATGTCGCGCTGAAAATCGAGGAATCGTCCGAGAAGGACTCGTTCTACGTTTCCGGCCGCGGCGAACTGCAGCTTGCCGTGCTTATCGAAACCATGCGCCGCGAAGGCTTCGAACTCGCCGTTTCGCGTCCGCGCGTGGTCATGCACAAGGACGAGAACGGCCAGCTTCTGGAGCCGATCGAAGAGGTCGTCATCGACGTCGACGAAGAGCATTCGGGCGTGGTCGTTCAGAAAATGTCGGAGCGCAAGGCCGAAATGGCCGAGCTGCGTCCGTCCGGCGGAAACCGCGTCCGGCTCGTCTTCTTCGCGCCGACCCGCGGTCTCATCGGCTATCAGTCGGAGCTTCTGACCGACACGCGCGGCACGGCGATCATGAACCGCCTGTTCCACGACTATCAGCCCTTTAAGGGTGAGATCGGCGGCCGGGTGAACGGTGTTCTGCTCTCGAACGATGCAGGTGAATCCGTGGCCTATGCGATGTTCAATCTGGAAGATCGCGGCCCGATGATCATCGACGCCGGCGAAAAGGTCTATGCCGGTATGATCATCGGCATCCACACGCGCGACAACGATCTGGAAGTGAACGTGCTGAAGGGCAAGAAGCTCACCAACATGCGCGCCTCCGGCAAGGATGAAGCGGTAAAGCTGACGCCTCCGATCCGCATGACGCTCGACCGGGCGCTGTCATGGATCCAGGACGACGAACTGGTCGAAGTGACGCCGAAATCGATCCGGCTTCGCAAGATGTACCTCGATCCCAACGAGCGCAAGCGCTTCGAGAAGACCCGCACCGCGGGCGCCGCCTGAGGGGCAAGTCCAACCTTCTGATTTCGTCGATCTACAGAACCCCGGAGCGATCCGGGGTTTTTGCTGTGTGTGCCTTTCGCGGGCGGCTTGCGGATAAAGTTAAAAAGGCGTTAACCTTGGATCGGATGTCGTTAAACTTGCCTGTGGGTTAACGCCACGCGGCAGCACGGCGGGATTCCGGTTCGCTGTATCGTGTGTTTAGAGTCGCAAGTCATGAAGACTGTTTCGATCGAGGTTCGGCCCGGAGAGCCGCATGAAGCGGCGGCGATTGCCGAGGTGCATCGTGTTGCATGGCTGCAGGCTTATGGCGGCATCATTCCGCACCGCCCGCTCGTCCGGATGGTCAACCGCCGCAACGAGACATGGTGGCGCAAGGCCACGCGCGGGCCGGCGACACTTCTCGTCGTCGACGTCGCCGGGACGATAGCCGGCTATGCGACGTTGGGACTGAGCCGGGCGCGGGCAATGCCCCAGGAAGGCGAGATATACGAGATCTATCTCAGGCCGGAGTTTCAGGGGATCGGTCTCGGGCGCGTTCTCTTCGGCGAAGCCAAGAGCCTGTTGAAGTCGCTCGGCTGCGATGGTCTCGTCGTCTGGTGCCTCGAAGAAAGTGAGCACGCCTACAATTTCTTCCTGTCGGCCGGCGGCCGCGACGTGGCCGAAGGAATGGAAGATTTCGGCGAGAAACATCTGAAGAAAGTCGGCTTCGTCTGGAATTGACCGGCCGCCATTGCCCGGATGATGCCGGGGCGACGCGACCTCAAATCATCTGATCCAGGCCGCGTCATTTCGGGCGAAAGTGGGTGGGTTCGTCCGCCTCCTCGCCCCGTTTTCCGTGATAGCTTGCCCGATCCGTACCGTAGCGGAAGCCCGTCGCCCTTTCATCCGCTACTCGGCCGCCAAAAGGTTCGCCTCGGCATCGGCGAGCGCGTCGACATAGCCGATGACGCATCCGTCCCGGTGGCGTCGGTGTGAACGCTGTCATTGCGAGTGCAGGCGCCGAAATCAGCATGCGGAAACGAAATAGCGAAGTTTCGGGCGCATCTTCTGCTCCCGGAATAAAATATCGGCTCCGCCCCTTTTTGGCCGTGCGGCCTGCCTACAGCAAATCCGCCCGTCCGGAACCAAAGTCATGTTGCATCGCGGCATGTTTCCCTTTATCCGACGGGGCGACTTAGAAACGATCTTGGAGGTGCTCATGCGGATCGACGCGATTTCCATCGGAAAGAATCCACCGGAAGATGTCAACGTGATCGTGGAAGTCCCGGTCGGCGGGCATCCGATCAAATATGAGATGGACAAGGAGGCTGGCACCCTTGTGGTCGATCGCTTCCTCTATACGCCGATGACCTATCCCGGCAATTACGGCTTCGTGCCGCACACCCTTTCCGATGACGGCGATCCGATCGACGTGCTGATCTGCAATACCCGTCCGCTCGTCCCGGGCTGTGTCATCAATGTCCGTCCTATCGGCGTAATGATGATGGAAGACAATTCCGGCCAGGACGAGAAGATCATCGCGGTGCCCTCCGCCCACCTCACCAAGCGATACGACAAGGTGCACAGCTATACCGACCTGCCGGAAATCACGCTCAAGCAGATCGAGCACTTTTTCGAGCACTACAAGGATCTGGAGCCCGGCAAGTGGGTGAAGATCTTCGGCTGGAAGGATGCGGCCATGGCCAAGCAGCTGATCAGTGAAGCGGTCGAGCGCGCCAAGACGAAGAAATAAGAACGGTCCTGTTTCGCTGAGACAGGGAAGAACCTTCATAATCCTCCGGATCGGCCGCGATCCGGAGGGTTTTTTTGTTGGGTTTCACCAGCCGCGACATCGCTCCAGCGTTTTCTAGCTGCAACTCCGGACGGAAAACCCCTGAGCACTTTAAGAGAATGTCTTTAGCTCAGCAGC
>WFLX010007267.1_pt1 | contig 38752 bp, 36 predicted proteins | sample 4967041 | NCBI WGS metagenome assembly WFLX01 (sample SAMN12857096, study PRJNA449069) | gut metagenome | isolation source: stool from male and female vole | host: Microtus ochrogaster | place: USA:Florida | collected 2017
TCTTCTCCTTTATGCAGTTTTGGCATAGGTAAACTCTTTGGAAGCTGTGGATCTATAGGCAAAGAACTTCTCCGAGCAGGCACCCATGGACTGGCAAGCGGACTCGCATCTGCAATGGATGGGGGCAACTTCGGGAGTTTTGCAAGTGGGTTTATAAGTGGAGGCGCATCGGCAATGGTCATGTCAAGCGCAATGAAGGGATTGACACCTGATGACCTGACTGATTACCAAAAGGCAGATATAGTTTTTAAGGCGGCTTTAATTGGTGGAGGCGCAAGCTTGATAACCGGAGGAAACTTTCTAAGGGGAGCATTAACCGGTTACAATATTGCAATGTTCAATTATCTCGAAGGAGAGACTCCTGAAGTATACGTTGATGAATTTGGAAACGCGTATACAGAACTTCCGGATCTAATTGTGTATCCAAGCACACTTAATTCATGGATTACGGCTGCATCACGAATAAACACCTCATTAGACAGTTTTGGAAATAGTCTTAAAAAAAATGGAGCCAACTCAACTTTTGGAAACAATAGGAAACTTTATTGTAAAACATCAGCACAAAGACCATTCTATGGGAACCAATATGTTTCTACGCAAAGACTTACTACTATGGGCAGGAAGATTGTTGGTAAAACCACAACTGCAGGACATGTAATATTAGGAGCTCAACTTGGGTTAGGTGCGTATCAAGATATACAAGATTACCAAGATTACGGATACACAGATGGATATAATACTGTTCGAGCTGGCGGAGCTTTTGCCGGTGCTTATGTGGGTATGAAAGCTGGTCTTTGGCTTGGAGGAACAATTGGATTTAATTTCGGAGGAATCGGCGCAATTCCAGGAAGTATAATCGGTGCAACAGTTTTTGGGATAATTGGTGCTTATTATGGCGGTGAAGTTGGAGAACAAACTGTTGACTGGATTTATGGGAAGTAGCTTAGCCATTTGTGTTATGACAAAAGCGTATGTTAAGGATACTGTTTGTATATTATACAAAAAAACACTAACTTTGTTTTCTACAATAGATTCTCTTATTATTTTATAAGAGGAGAAATAACTTCAAAAAAATATTTAATTATATGCGAAAAATAAATAACACACCATCTTCTTCCACTTACAGGAATAAAATTGATTATATAGTAAATGCCTGCTTATATTGCTGGTATTTAATGATATCGAAGGTTGGATTAGCAATTCAGAACAGTTTATCGCGTATCATTAGATTATTGGTGTCTTTTTTTTTCAAAAAAAGATATCTATATAAATTGTGTCGGAACCAAATAAATGGGAAAAGGGAATTGGATACTATGTTCCGAGATTTGGAATATGGAGAAGACATAAGAACTGCAAAGGATCTAGTTTTTTTTACTTGTAGTGGCTACTTGGCTTTACCCATAGCCGTAGGGCTAGGTATTATTTGCAAATTAATTGGATGGGATATTGTTCTTTATTGGAACAATGGAATAATTGGTTATTCAATAGTAATAATGGTGGCGGTTCTACTTTTTATCGGATTAACAATCTTAACAAAGCCATTAAATGATCCTAATGTCTATCTTGCTTATTTCAAGAAATTTAAAAAGAAGGATGAAGAATGGCTTAAGAAATGGAAAAGATATTCCATCCTACTGTTTTTAGGTAATTTTATATCAGCAGCTTCAGGTATAGGCTTTGTATTCTTTTTGTGCATGCATTCCTGAGTAATAGTTTAAATGTTTTTAATTGATATAGGCGACCTAAACTCATAGTTGAGAATTTGCTACAGAAAAAATGACACAGATAACTGAATACTCTATATATTGATGAGAGAAACAAAAAAGATAATTATATTTACATTCCATAGGGAAAGGATTGATTATATGTTAGTCGCTTGTACATATTGCTGGCTTATATGGATAACAAAAGCAAGGAATGCGTTTCAGAACGGAGTAGCACACCTCATCAGATGGATTATGAAGATTATATTACCCAAAAAGTCTCTGATTAGATTTTATCGGAGACATGTGGAGGCCAAGAANNTTCAGGATCTTTTGTTTGGAGACTTAGAATACNGNCANNACATCACAATCGCAAAGGATCTGGTTTTTCATACTTGCTGCTGTTACCTGGCTCTGCTTGTAGCAATAACAACTTGCATAATCAGTTCCATAATTGGATGGTCTAACGTCATGAGTTGGCTGTACGATAATGGATTAGGCACCATAATGGCTTTAATATTGTGGGGAGTGGTAGTATTCTTTGCATTAAAATTAACAAAGACTTCGCGTTACCCTAATTTGTATCTTTCTTATTTCAGGAAATTTAAAATGAAGGATGAAGTATGGCTTAAAAAATGGAAAATATATACCTTCCTACTTTTTATAGGTAGTTTTGTGGCTTTTATAATGTGCTTATGTGTATTAGTCCTTTGCGATAAGCTCAACCGGAATATAATTTAGGGCAATTAAACTTCATTTAGCAGATTTAGCTTGCATATATCGATTTCAATCTTATCTCTGCAGTCTCAGGATCCATCGGATTCTGTCCCACTGTATTGCTTCTCTTAACGATATCAGGAGAGTTAATGTTTATGATATTTTCAAAACCAGCCTCAGACAAGTCCTTTTCGTCTGCAATTCGGCCAGCCACAAGCCAAACAGGAATTCCTTTCCCTTTTCCTCTTTGGAGAATCTCAAAAGGAATCTTCCCCATGAGAGTCTGACGGTCGGAACTCCCCTCCCCTGTAATAATCAAGTCTGCTCCTTCTATGATGTGATCAAATCCTATCGCATCTAACACGGTTGAAGCCCCATTCACAATCTTACCTCCTGCAAAAACCACCAATCCTCCAGCCAATCCACCGGCAGCTCCGCTTCCAGGCACCTTATTCAAATCAATCCCCCGACTTTCTATCGCCATCTTCCGAATCTCCTCCAATCTCTCCTCAAGCACCTCTACATCCTCAGCCGATGCCCCTTTCTGCGGTCCAAATACACGAGCCGCCCCTCTCTCCCCGGTAAAAGGAGCATCCACATCACAAAGCAACTCCAATTCCACTTCCCCGGCCAATATCTTTCCAACTAAATTATCAAACTCTTCGTGAAAAGTTTGTTGAGAAATGGTTTGTTTTGGTGTGAGAGCTTCCAGCTCGAATCTTCCCATAAATCCCATGGCACAAAGCGCTCCAACTCCCCCATCCACAGTAGCAGATCCACCCAATCCTAACAAGATCTTCTTTGCCCCTTTTGAGAATGCATCCACTATCAACTCTCCGACCCCATATGTAGTAGCAAGCAAAGGATTTCTCCTGCTCTCTTCGACAAGATTCAAACCGGCAGCCTCAGCCATATCAATGACAGCAGTTCCCGTTTCCTCATTAAAATACCATTCTGCCGAAACCTTTTCTCCCATCGGTCCCGTCACCAAAGAAGTCTGCTTAACAAATTTGCTATTTCCATAAGCCATAGCCTCTGCAGTCCCCTCTCCTCCATCGGCAACAGGCACACAAACCACCTCACCCCCAGAATCCCGCTCAACAATTCCGGAAGCCAAAGCCCGAGATGCCGAAAGCGAATCCAAACACCCCTTCATCGAATCCATCGCCACTACTATCTTCTTCATGGTTTAAAATCTATTGATTTGGAACGGCATAGAGTTTTTTCTTTGGAATAGGTCGGAGACGAGAATAAGGCAAAGAATCAATTTTCTTGTATGCTCTATAATCTTCATAACCCTCTTTTAGGACTCGGTTTTTAGTCTCCCTAATGGAATCAACCCATTTATTGCGCTCTATGCCGAACTTTCTTGTATTCAAGACCTTGAAATCCCAAAGATGCTCATAATCCGTCAGGTATACCCTCTGCGTATGATACCTTTCTCCTGTCTTCTTATTGTAGGATGCGGGCATAACCGGAGCTATTGTATCCATAACATGAATTTCTCGATGCGGCATCCTTGAAAAGGTATTAGGAGCATACTTAGCAGTTACAGTGTAGTAATTATATTTGTCTTCTCCTATATAACCATAATTCACTACAACTCTATATATCGTATCCTTAGATTGATTATCAATATAACTGCATCCCGGCTTCAATCCCTTTGCATAAGNGAAAACAAAATAATCCCTCNCTTTATACNCATACCATGCACGTTTCGGACCNTTCTCCACTACTACCACATCAGGCATAACCCATTGCACAAAGAATACGACTCCCATACCTATAGCAACAATAAATAGCAAATATCCGAATAAAAGATTATATACAGGCACATTAAATTTATATCCGGAATACTTAGTCCACTCATCCTGAATCAAGGAAGAGTATTTTTTATGGTATTTACTGTTAAGTGATCGTAAATAAAGTAATAAGATAATACATTCTAATACTCCTCCTATTCCTACTGTCCATTCAATAGATGAATATATAACAAACTTTCGAAGAACATAAAAGATTATTACCGTAAGTGCCGACCCTATTACGTTATCTACAATAAGCTGATTAACGGAATATCTACGCTCATGACTCCAAAACCATTTCAAACTATATTTCCCCAAAAGCATATACAACGGCAGTGATATTACTAATGTCAATACCACACCAATCAAATAAACTTGCTCCTCACTAAACTCCATAGCCCCTATCTAATATTCAATATTTAATATTTAATATTTCAACAAGTTCGTAATGAAGATTAGGAGTCAACTCCGAAGTATTGGCTTTTAGTTCCTCCATTGTCCACCAGCGACCACCATCCAGTTCGTCACTCGGATGCACATCAGCAGGATCCACAACAGTCTTAAAACTACTTACCAGTTCCTTCTCCTTATCAGATTCAAACACATACCCCTTGACAAACTCAGGCACAAAATCAGCCAACCCCAACTCCTCACGAGCTTCCCGTAGAAGCGCATCCCTAACGCACTCCCCAAAATCCACATGCCCTCCTACAGCCGTATCCCACTTATCTGGCTGAATATCCTTCCAAGAAGGACGATGTTGCAAAAAAAGCCTTCCATCTTTATCAAATACATGCAGATGCACCACAGGATGAAGCAACTTGCTACCCCCATGGCACTCCCCTCTCGAAGCCTTCCCTATCACGTTTCCCGCCTCATCCACCACCGGAAACATCTCCTCACTATTATCCATCATTACATTTTTCATAATTATCATTTAATTACTTTCTGATAAGTTCTCTTGATTTGATTTGACGATAATAGCACTTATTCTATTGATATAGTCTTCAACCGGAACAAACATAGGATCTACGTCTGAGCCATTCCAATCATACAAATCTTCATAATCTCCTGTCTGTCTCATAGTGAATAACTTTCCAATCATTCGAGAGTCATCGGGGTTGAGTATTCCTTGTTTAACAAAAAATAGTCCAATCATTTTTACTGTTCCTTTATGACTAGAAGCCTCTATCCCATAATGAATCAGCAGAGCGGCACTCGCATAATATGCAGAATAATATAATCTGTTTGCGGCAAGATTCCAATAGCCAAGTGCCGCTACATCTTTTGCCTCCTTTAATGTATGATAAGCTTTCTCAAGACGATATGCAACAATATCTTGCCTGGGCTGTGATTCTAATGGCATCTGACATTAATTTTGAAAAATTAATATTTTATCTTTTTCCACATTCTCATAAAAAGGAAGGAAACTTCTTTTGACCCAACCAGAAAATGAATAAAGACGAGGATTAACTATTTCATCATAATCTAAACCTATCGCTGCAAATGGCCATGCGTACGTATCCCATTTAGACCATGACACATTTTCCTCATCTGGTATTAATATATGCAAATCCCAGTCGGAATCTTTATGGGCATCCCCTCTCGCTCGAGAACCATATAGAGAGACTTGAGACCCTTTAGGAAGGATTTCCGCGGCTTTATCTTTAAATGCATGAATCAGCACATTATATTTTTCTTTTTCAGACATATGTGTCTAATGTAAAATTATTAGAGCTCATCTCATAAATTTGAGTGGCACTCTTATTCCATATGCAAAAATAATAATTATTTATCAATAAGACAAATCTCGTAGTAAAAATGTTCTCATATCAACAGAATCCCTTAATTGATAATCTTTCATAAAATAATAAAATCATCCCAAATCTCAAAATTTAACCCCGTACAGCATTCGCAGTCCGGGGTTAAACATATTCGAAAGAATCAGATTATCATCTTATCACTACCTTCCTAACTTGATTTCCTTGACGAATCAAATAAATTCCAGGCATAAGACCTCTCAAACTATCACTATCGCAATCCTTCTTTATCAGTATACCATTCATATCAAATACATCCATATTCTCTGAAACTGAGAAGATTGTCTCTACTCCCAATTCACTTGAGATCAAACTTGAGTTATAGTATGAAGAATAACGAGTACTTAAATTTTTTGAGCTATTGATGGAATAATCTACAATCACGTCTATCATATCACTGCTTGAAGCAGGTATTTCATAAAGTCCTTCATTGTTATATTCTATTGCAACATCATTTATTATGATTTTATTAATAGAAACGTTTTCCATTATGTCGCTTATATAAATAAAACCATTTTCAGGTTTATATTTCCACATTTCTTTGACTGGAACATAATATTCCAAATATTTAGACTTTGCAATGCTGTTCTCTCCTATACCTGGAATGGCGACAGCAGAAATGACATCATCAAGATGATATACTTCCTTTATTTCTTTAANATAATNCAATANCTGGATAAATTCATAGAANTNATTNTCNGGATTTTGCATTGTATTTGATATGTAAATATTTACATCTTTATGATCAGCAACTGCAGAATCATGGGGTTTATCATGATCCCAATAATCATAATCAGCTGACCAGCATTGAAGTCCAAGTAAGTTTTGGATTTCATATTTATTGGGACATCTATTATAAAAAATATTATTATAAGGAGATTTAATGAAAGGCATTCCCCATTTGAATGATGGATATGAGTTTTCATTATCAAATGATACGCTTTCCAGTTTATCAATTCCAGCAAAGGAAAAATCATCTAAGTAAATAGAACTACCTACAAAGGTTATCTCTTTAACGGGTGCATGTAAAAATGCGTCAGACTCAACAGATCTAACAAACAATTCACCCTTTGGAGTAGTTACTTTATCAGGAATTATAATAGATTCAGAGACATTGTCATATCCGATGATTTTAGCTTCTTGGTCATCTATCCTATATACGATTCCCTTCTCTTCAAAAACTTCACTAGAGCTGAGGTCAGAAGCTTTTCTTGTATCATTATCAGGCTCATATTTTATGTAGATATCGAAGAAGTCCTGATTCATCGTTAAATTGAAACTATATACATTTGATGTGCCGTCAACTTCATCAGCATTTATTAATAGATCATGAGATTCACCTTCCTTGTCATAACCTTTCATTTCTATAGAATATCCCTTTTTAGGCAAATGCAGATTATCCGCAAAGTTTTCCCATTTTAACTGTTTGAATTTCAATGGTTCAGATGTGGCATACTTTTTATAAGCTTCCATATAAAATGGAAGTTTTTCATCTACGTGTATGGTCACTTCGGAAACTTCCGATTTATTACCTTTTTCATAAAAATAGGATGGATAGGCAATTCCTCCCAAAACTATTTTCCAATTTTTGGGATCATTTGATGGAGGAGTCCATTTCCAAAATCCAGGATTTTCATATCCTTGTGTATCATAATCGGCATCCATGGTGATTAGCTGATAACGTTCCCCATCTTTAAGTTTTGGAAAAAGAATACCATTATCACCTTGATTAGTATTACCAAAGTAAATGCCAGGATAAGGACAATTATAACGTATTCCAGCACTTGGTTTAGTAATGTAAAAAACTTCACTGATTCTGTCTTCCCCATCAACAACTCCCAATCCATAATATCCATTAAAACAATTCTCTGTCATGGTGGGAATCAATACAATGTTTCTCTCTCCAGGCTTAATATCCGGATAAAAAAAATTCCATTCTTGACTTTCATATTGTTTAACATTAGGAATAAACGCTTTAGAATATACTTTTCTTTCTTTATCTGGCTTAAGGTCAATTATCATTGCTTGGTTACTGGGGAAATACGGCCCATCTTCATCTGTAAGACCCAAAGAAAAATATCCGTTAAGCAGGCCATCCCAACCCCAATTGATATGATATTGGCCGGAAGAGTTATAACCATCTATTATAAAACAATGTCCTACATAGCCTGTTCCGCTGTATATTACAGGACCGACATTTTCAAGTTGCAACTTAAGAATATTTTCCCATTCTTCATCAGAATAAAATTCTTTTCCAATAAATTGGCAACCTTTTGCATAGGTGTATAACTCAATCATCTTATTTCCAACAGGCCAAACATATGCCGAACTTTCTTGCGACCCATAAAGCATTGAACTACAAACCCCGGCACTAAACGTCAATTTAGAAACTTCCTGAGCAAATTTTGGATTATTAAGATCGTCTAATACTTCCCAATCAATAGTATAATTGGAGAAATCAAAAGTTAGTTCCTGATTATAATAATCACTTTGAATATCACCCCTTGTATAATCGGGCCAATTATGATATTTCATGGTTATGGCCATTGCAGTTGCCACACAACCGGCCGGTGCTTGCACGCCGTCGATAATCGGACACATTGCATTGTATGGATAGCCTTGGCCCCATTCAGCTGTCTCCATCAGTACTCCTTCGGCTGCACGGGTGGAGGCAGTGGCAGTCCAAGTGGCATGGGAGAATTCTCCTGTCATGCTATTGATTTGCTTTGTCCAAGATTCCATCAGATCTTTGAGCTGAGGAGGGATATTCTCTGCATCAAAGCTTCCTTTATCGGAATAGCCAAGAATTTTCTGCACTCGGTCATCTCCGGATATGATGACAAATCCTTCTTTCTCTCCTCTATTGAAGATATAATAAGGAGTCGCNCCGGCATTGACATCCAATCCAGGTGCTTTCATTGNACGCAACGCAATATTTGCTGACTCCGCAGTACTCAACTCGGAAGAATTCATAAAATCAGAAGCTGCTGTCATTGCCTCCTCAGGCGTGATCTGTCGAGCCCATGTGTAGAAACTCAGACTTGCAAGTAAAAGCGTAAATAGTCTTCTCATAATAGTTAGTGTTAAATTATATCAATCTATTGTACATTCTCCCGGTGAACGATTATCCTTGATTCTTACTCCTTAACACTAATTAATTATCAACTATCTTTGATTTATGATAAAAAAATTAAGCGTGAGTGCCTGTCTCAGTTGCCATCCTACTTGTCGAGGCTTCTCGCATTGCCTTACTATGGTTGGACGGCAACGAAGAAGCCCACGCTTGTATATGCAACGAGTACATCATACCTGCAATCCTCACGGACCACTTGGCTGATGACAGATATAGCATATCCCAATGGGCGCCTACCGTTGCACTATCCTTGACATGAATATGAATTTTGCGAGAATTCCGACAAGTCAAGAATTAGCGTGGATAAACGCTTACAAAATTTATGTAAACCACATCCTTAGACAGTTTTAATATCTACAATGTGGGTTCACACCGCAAAAATAATAAATCTTCACAATACTTCCAAACAATATGTTGTAAAACATAAAAAAAATATGCTCCGACCTGTAAAAGTCAGAGCATATAATAAAAAAGTTAATACATTCCTCACTTCAATCTTTATTACTTGATGAATTCCAAGATCCAATTTATATAGGAGCGAATCTCTGTTGGGATAGTGGTATTCCACTTCCAAATCGGATTTCTTTATCTGTTTGAAGCCGGCTCTTTCATAAAATGAATGGGATTTCGTCGCAACAGACGGAGTATCCAAAATAATATGACGAAATCCTTTTGCTATGGCAAAATCCAAAAGAGCNTTATATAACGCCTTTCACATCCTCTCCGTTTTGTTCTGGGGTGAGATCCTACGGCTCAAAAAGATACCCCATCAACATAATTTGAGAAGATACATAAAACTGTTGAAATTGAAGGTTTAAGAGGAGAAACATTTGTATTTGCCAGTGCCTAATCTTTATTCTGTTAAATTAAACATGTCAAAGAACATGGTTTTTGTGTACTCATTTGGATCACTTGGCATTAATAATTTGAAATCATTTTTTTCATAAAAAGGAATTGCGTTGATATACGCATCAACTGTTATAAATCTAAAGGCTGATACGACATGCTTTTCTTGAAGCAAGAATTTTAAGGATGTCATTAATTCAGTACCAAGACCGGTACCGCGCATTGATTTATCAACAGCAAATCTTCCGATTTTAACTGCCGGATAACTACTAAACTGTTTTTCTATAGGAAATTCCTTTTTTATGCGTTTCCACATGGAATTGGAAGAATCTTGACGAGAAATCTTATCGTTAAGGAGACAAAAATAAGCAAGTATTCTTCCATCATCTTCAAGTATATATGTATAAGCAATCTGCTTCCTTTGGAATGCTTTAGCATCATTCAAAAGAAAGTCGTTTAAGTCTTCGTCTCCACAATCAAAGGAATTAATTGGGAAGGTATCTGTTAGGCGTGTTAATTGAAGCATACTTACAGCTGGATCTTAACTTTTCGCTTGAAATCCTCGTAAGTCTTACGCAACTTATCCTTTTTCTCCTTAGAATAAGGTTGGGTGCTTTGTATTATCGATTCAAACCGAAGCGCATCTGCACCATAAAGCACTGGGGTTTCTGCAATTGGACGTGCCATGACAATAATTTTAATGAGTACTCATTTTGTAAACGAATATTCCATTTAGAATGTTGTGGAAAGGATGGTATTTTTTCCGATAAAAGCTATGAGAAAAGATCCAATTTATATAGGAGCGAATCTCTGTCGGGATAGAGGTATTCCACTTCCAAATCGGATTTCTTTATCTGTTTGAAGCCGGCTCTTTCATAAAATGAATGGGATTTCGTCGCAACAGACGGAGTATCCAAAATAATATGACGAAATCCTTTGGCTATGGCAAAATCCAAAAGAGACTTATATAACGCCAGACCTACCTTCTTAGATCGATAGTCAGACCTAACAAAAAACTTCTTTAGCACACACCAATCATCATCAATCTTCATAAGACCGATTGTACCTATCACCTCTCCATTTTCAACAGCAATCCAAAATCCACCTCCACTATTGATATATGCCCTAAATATATCGTTAAGGTCCGGCTGTTCCTCAAGAGAAAGATTTATCTTGGCCTCATTATTTTGAATTTCAAGTATAAGGCTGATCACTTCAGCCTTATACTTCTCTTCATATTGAATTATTTCCAAAATCGTTTACTACTAACCGTTAATCATTGCTTAAGGCTTCAGCTGCAAATTTCCCCATTACTTCGTAGCCGGCAGGATTCAGATGCAACCAATCATCAGAATATTTCTCCAACAGAACAGACGGATTCTGAGGATCTCTTACAGCCGCATCAAAATCAATAACCCCATCCACATCTTTATTTGCACGAATCCAATCATTAAGCGTCAGACGTGCTGCTTCACTGAAGTGATTTTCATAGAAACTGTTTTTATAGGGAGTGATAGTGGCAAGATACACTTTCTTTCCTGCATCCTTGCTCTTCTTTATAAAGCCTTTATACGCCTCTATGATATTGTTGACAATCTCCTGATGATTAGGACGTTGACCTCCTATATCATTAACCCCCTCAAATATCACTACCGAAGTCACTCCAGTCTGCCCAAGGACATCACGGTCAAAACGAACTACTGCAGGTTCGCTAAGCCCTCCATTCACAACAGCATTTCCTCCAATTCCGAGATTGAGAACGCCTACTTTTCCATCAAAGGCTTTTGCAAGGAAATCCGGCCAACGGTTTTGAAGGTTGGTTGTGCTTCCTCTTCCATCTGTGATAGAGTTGCCTATTATCGCTATACATTCAGTGGGTTGATCAGTCTGAACATCAATACATGAAATATTATACCAATGGTCTAATTTCTCTGAATCTGCAAACTTCGTCTTAGGCTTTGCCTCTCCATTAATGATATAAGAAGTAGTACGTGAACCTCTATGCGAAGAAGCATTCACCGGAGTATTCTCTCCGTAATTCACAGTAATAGCCAACTTCTGAAGTGGCTGCAGATTATATTTGAGTTCATCGCAATAAATGGCCTCTCCTGCCGGTATTGTCACCGACTTCTTGCCATTAAAAGTAAGATATTTAGCCGTCTTCACATCTATATCGCAAGAATCCAATGCATTAGCAATAAATACTGACTTAATCTCCACTGGCTCCGCACTATGGATATTGCTCAATTGCATACGCATGGTCTCTCCGGGAAGAGAAACTTGAACGATCTCTCTCAACGACCGATTCGATAGACTTGACTTCGGCATGTCACCGGGTCCCGTAAACTCCACAGCAGTAGCCCAGGTTCCGGTCCATGATTTATCTGAAGCCTGCGCAAAGACTTCCTGTGCCATCCCAATCATCATGCATCCAATTATCCCTAATCCTAAAACGCTTTTCTTCATGATATATAGATTTAATTACTCTTTTTTCTTTTACACTATGCAAAATTAACAAATTCCCCCCAATTCTCCAAATCAACCACAAATGCAAAAAAAAACTCACCTTCCAAAAAGGAAGATGAGCATATTATATGTTTTGTATTTTTAGTCGTATTTTAAGAATTGTCCTTGAGAATTGAACTTCATGTCTACTCCATTTGTCAGTTCTACTTCATAGCCGTTACGTTTCTTTTCAATCCCAATTACTTTCTGTTTGGGTTGCTCCTTCTTTATAAACTCACTTATTTCTTTGGGAACAAAAAATGAAGGCACACTTGAATTGGCACTTACTTCAATATTTTTCCAATTACCATTACGATCAAATGAGACTTCAGTTCCATCTGATAGGATTGCCTCATATTCTGACACTTTCCCGAAATCCTTTTCAATCTTGACGACAGTAACTTTCGCCTTGAAATTATTCGACAATATGGTTTGAGCTGCTTTTGGCAACACAGACGCATCATGCGCGTACTCATCTGCTGCTGAGACTGTCGCTGTCATACTCACAATAGCAATAAGTGCTAAAAATATTTTCTTAATCATAGTCGTATTATTTAAAGTTTTACCAATTAAACAAATATACAGATATTTAGTTTACTTTTTCTAATAATTAAAACCACATGATTATAATATATGTTACTATTATAGGATATAAACACTTTTCATAAAACAATATTAATTATTATGAACAATAAATTTATGCGAAATCTTTTACTTTCTCTTATTGCATGCCTGACTTTTGGAGTGGCTTCTGCCGAATACCGCTATGTAGGAGGCGACATCTCACTGCTACCGCTTTATGAAGAAGCCGGTGCACAATACAAGACACATGACGGAGAGCCAATTTCAGATGTTCTTTCTTTTTGCAAGGATGAAGGAATGAATGCAATGAGAGTTCGAGTATTCGTAAATCCGGAAGATTACACAGGCAAAGACGCAGACCCCAACGCATGCCAAACCATCGAGTCTGTCCTGCCTCTATGCAAGCGAATTAAGGAAGATGGATTCAATCTGATACTTGACTTNATGTATTCCGANACTTGGGCGGACCCGNCCAAGCAATGGACTCCGAAANAGTGGCAAAATCTGAATGATGNANATCTATGCAAGGCAGTATATGAATACANAAAAAATTCTCTTACTCTGCNAAAAGATGCCGGAGCAACTCCCGATTTTATTCAGACGGGGAATGAAATAAGTTATGGAATGCTTTGGGGAGCAAATACTGATTCTGAAAGCAGTCTGAAAAAGACATTTATGGGAAGCGACAAGAACTGGAAACGTCTTGGCGATTTGCTCAAGAATGCTATCTCTGCTTGCAATGAAGTTTGCCCTGATGCCAAAATCATACTTCACACAGAAAGAGTTGCAACGCCAAACGTACAACGCAATTTCTACAACCAAATGAAATCTTTAGGCGTAGATTATGATATCATTGGCATCAGTTATTATCCTTATTTCCACGGATCATTAAGCAAACTTGAAACAGCCATCAAGGATTTGGAAGCAAACTTTAAGGATAAAGACATAATGGTAGTGGAGACAGGATATTCCTACAAATGGGAGGTTCCGGGCACATCAGAAAAAGTTGATTACCCATATTCTGATGAAGGTCAGAATCAATTTGCAAAAGATCTNGTAGACATGCTTCTTAAGCACGATCAAGTCATAGGACTGTTCTGGTGGTGGATGGAATATAACGCATATGGCACTTCGCTCAGTGGTTGGTATAACGCTCCTCTCTTTGACAGTCTGACAGGAAAAGCCACCTCAGCATTGACTACCATATGCAGCTTTGCAAAAGGGAATTCCAGTNTANATTCAATATCTGGCACCAATAATTATGATGCAAAATGGTATGATCTTNATGGCATCGAAGTCAATGAAAGTTCTATGCANCANGGAATATTTTTCTCTACAGAGGGAAAGAAGATCCTTAAATAATTGGTAGTATCTAAAAAAATAATTGGCAGTATCTAAAAAATAAGAAGGACACTTAGTGACTCAAAATGATAAGATTAGCACAGAATAAAGACATCGATAGCCTGATGAATTTACTTCATCAAGTCAATGACGTTCATGCTGAAGGACGTCCCGACTTGTTTATCAAAGGGCACACTAAATATGACCCCGAAGAAGTATTGGGAATTATTGCAAATCCTGACACACCGGTTTTTGTCTATGAAGANAATAATGGAGTTGTAGAGGGGTATTGCTTCTGCATATCGGAAGATCAAACAAACTCAAAACATCTCATGCCAATAAAAACCCTTTACATTGATGACTTATGCGTCGATAAAGAATGCAGAGGCAAACACATAGGTTCTCAACTTTACGAATTTGTAAAAGAATACGCAAAGAGCAACGGCTACTACAATATCACATTAAATGTTTGGGAGTGCAATCCTTCTGCAATGAAATTTTACGAATCCATNGGCTTAAAGCCTATGAAAGTAGGAATGGAAGAAATATTATGAAGTTTCGAACAGAATATGAAGCCAGGCAAGGAAGTTTGATGCTAAATCCAGAGGAACCTGTTGTTCTTTTAGGATCTTGTTTCACCGACTATATCGGGAAGCGTATGAGATTCAGCCGATGGAGAGCATACCCCAATATAAGTGGCACACTCTTCAACCCAAGTTCTATTGCAAATATTATCCGCATCGTTGCCAAATGGGATCATACTTTAGATATAATTGACGATTCAATAACGCAGCGTGACAGACTTTGGATTTCCTGGTTGTCTGATTCCAGCTGCTCAAGATTCTCTAAGCAAGACACCAAAGACAGTGTATTCCGTTGCTTGCACGATCTTCATACTAAATTGAAAGTTGCCAAGGGACTGATAGTGACTTTTGGCACAGCATGGGTGTATGAATTAAAAGATCATCCGGGATATATCGTCAGCAACTGCCATAAGTTTCCTTCAGAAACCTTCATCAGAAGACGACTATCAATTTCTGAGATTGTAGACGACTGGAAAGATTTGTTGAAAATTCTATCAGAATTCAATCCTGAACTCAAGATTATCTTCACCGTTAGCCCGGTACGCCATCTTAAAGACGGATTTGAGGGCAATAGCACTTCTAAAGCGATCCTACGCATAGCCTGCGAAGAGATTTGTAGTCTTTCAGAGAATACTAATTATTTTCCTTCTTTTGAAATCATGATCGATGACCTGCGTGATTATCGGTTCTATGGTCCGGACATGGTGCATCCTTCTGAAATGGCTGTAGATTATATTTGGGAAAAATTTCAGGATCAATATCTCTCTCCGGCTGCACGAGCACTGCTGGCAGAGGGTGAGAAAGTGACTAAACGGCTGCAACATCGCCCCATAGTATATGGCACCAGTGAATTGGCACAATACATGGCATCACTCCATAAATAGGCAGCAGAGGAATATTACAAGGAGTTCATATCAAAGCATCCCAATATGCTCTACTTAGGTGAATAATACTAAGAGCCCATCTCATAAACTTGANATGGGCTCTTGGNTCATTTTGTGAATATCCAACTATCGAAGTCCATCAGATTCTTACCTTCACCGGTGAATACAAAGTAGAGATCATGAATGCCATCACGTTTCTTAATCTTGGTCTTTGCCTCTTTCCAGTCTTTTGACTCTCCGCATTTGACCACTCCAAGCAGTTCACCATTAGGGGCATCAAGCCTTACCTCGATGGCTGCTGTCGGATTATTGCCACGAGTGCGGGCAGAGAAAGTCTTGGCTCCNTCTCTAAAGTCCACTTCTCTTACCTTTATCCAGTCNCCGGGATCTATGTCGTTGACANAGACACTATGTATATTGTCATAGCCAATGCCAATTCCTTCTTCCCATGCGATAGTTTCACCTTGCTGACGAGTATAGGGATTAAGCGNATTTGCGCTTTTCAGAACCCCTCTTTTGTCATGATGCATGTATGGGAGCGAACCATCTTCGTTGAATTCAAATGGAATTACGCTGGTGGTGCGTCGCTTGCTATGAGAAGTTGGGAGCCCCTCATCCATATAGAAGAAATACCATTGCCCCTTGTATTCGCACATGCCGGTATGATTGCCCATACCCCCATGCTCAAACGCACGCATCAACTGTCCGCCATATTTCCATGGTCCGAGTGGACTGTCTGCCCATGCCCAATCGGTAGCCTCAGGACAAAATGATGCATAAGCAAGATAGTATTTATCGCCTCGTTTTGCAATCCACGGCGCTTCCTCATAATCAGGTCCGAAAGCATCCTTGTCTTTTATCTCAAAAACCTTTATATCACCGTCATAACTGATCATATCTTCATTAAGTTTGACAGCATAAAGAGCGTTATTGCCCCAAAACATGTAAGCCTGTCCGTCATCATCAATAAGAACAGTCGGATCAATATCCTCCCATCCGTGGCCACTGTAGTTCGTATCTTCTGAATTGATCAGAAACTTCTTGCCTCCAAGAGGATTTGTGAATGGTCCGTAAGGGGAATCTGACACAAGGACAGGAATGCCGAAAGTAGAAGTATAGTAATACCACTTTCCATTGCGATATGCCATTTGGGCGGCATATGCGCAATCTTTAGTTCCGAAACCTTCATTGTTGAAAATAGGAGCATGATGTGTCCAGTTCACCATATCTGTGGTGGTGAAACACAAATACTCACGCATTACAAAATTGTCCGGGTCTGCACTTATATCATCACAACCTGTATAGAGATAAAGAGTATCGCCAACTACTACAGGCGCAGGATCGGGAGTGAAATGAGTCTGACAGATAGGATTCTGAGCGTTGGTCAGGAATCCTACTGAAGCAGCACTGACACACATAATGCTGCCAAACAACCTAATAAACGAATTATTCATATCAATGTATTATAATTTTATTCATGTAAGAAAGCATGCTATTCCGCTGAGATTGTAAATGAATAAGAATGAGGCATATTGCCAGGAATTGTGTACTGCTCAAGAGTTGGCTTTCCCCAAGTATCGGCACCTCCCACACCATGCACGTTCTGGTCGATATTCACATTTACAAAATCACCCCTATTCAACTCAAAAGGATGATTTGCCACTATCAGATCTTCTTCTCCATAGTCCCAAGCACGAATACAAAGAGGCTCCCCGTTAGATTCAATTATTACTGATTTGCCACTTTTATTTCCTCTTGTACTAAGAACCATAAAATTCACATCGCAACGGTTTCCATTGTCTTGAGGCTTTATATAATCATGCTGATATTCTGTAATAGGCATAGAGTAATGACCTACAAAGTAACCTCTCTTCCTATCTGGATAGTTTTCCCATGGTCCTCTTCCAAGATAATCAATCTGCGTCATCTCTTTTGGAAGACGCAATCGCATTCCAAACTTGGGCATAAGAGGTATGGTATCGGTCAATGGCAAGTAGTCAGCAGCAACAGTTATTTTACCATCGCTATTAATAGAATATGCAACATCATAATCCGCTCCAATAGGAAGATTCATCTTTGCTGTTACTATTACCTTCCCATCTTTTTTCTCTGTTTTGATCTCTTTTACGGTGCGATTAGATGCCACATTTTCCCATATTNTCATTTTTTCCTTATAATATCCATTTTTANCCTGATTGTCNTTAGTAGGTTTCCAGNAATATGGTNCTAANNCGGCATGAAGCATTTCCTCGCCTCCCTTTTTCCATGAAGAAAGAGCACCTGAACCATCAATAATAATCTCAACATCTTCAGTTGTGACTATAACATTACCGTTCTTTTTTGCTATTTTAGGGGCCTTACCGGAAGAATTTGCATAATTGGGGAGATAAGGGGAAAGTTCAAACTGTTCTGAAGCAACTACATGCCCCTTCTCAGCCCAAGGTTTAGGCTCTCTCAGGCAAGCATATACATTCAACCATACTCCTGAATCATCTTTAACAAATTCAGGAGCTTTTATTTTATTCCCTTCTAAGGCAAGCACACCCTCTGCTGTTTTGTCGCCACCTGTGATTATTTCATATCGATAATCGTATGCATCAAGAGGTGTGAAGCTGTCATGATTCACCAAATTAATGAACTCACCATCATGACTGAACCATATTGGCTGATATACATACCTTACTTCATAAAAATGAGGATTGGGAATGCGATCAGGACCAACAAGACCATTTATGCAGAAATTGGCATCATTAGGACGATCACCAAAATCTCCCCCATATGCCCAAAATTCATCGTCTGCGAGATTCATAGATGATGACAGACGAAGATTTGATCCATCTTGAGGCTTTGCAATTCCTTGGTCTACCCAATCCCATATCGCGGCTCCTGCTATAGAAGGATCAGAATAAATTACGTCCCAATATTCTTTTAAATTACCCATTGAATTGCCCATAGCATGAGCATATTCGCGCGCAATATACGGTTTATCGCTGATGTTTCGAGCATTTTCCCTCATCATATCAGGAGTGGGATATCCCTCGTCATGAAGAGCAGAATATCGAGGATGACAATCATAGAACGGAAGACGACTGGGATCCAAAGCGACAACGGTATCATACATCGCTTGAATATTCGGACCAATACCTCCTTCATTGCCAAGACTCCAGATTATGACAGACGGATGATTCCTATCGCGTGATACAAGAGAAACTGCACGGTCCACGTGGGCCTCCTTCCAGTCTGGATCATGACCCATTTCTTCATTTGCATATCCATATCCATGACTTTCTTGACACGCCTCGTCCATGACATATATGCCATATTTGTCGCAAAGTTCATACAGAATCGGACGGTCAGGATAATGTGAAGTGCGAAGGAAATTGATATTAGCCTGCTTCANCAAACGCAGATCTTTTTCAATGGTTGCATCATCCACCCATCTCCCTGTGCGAGGATGATGGTCATGACGATTTACNCCCCTCAACTTCACATTCTTACCATTNATCTTGAAAATCTCGCCATCAGTCTCAACTNTCCTTACTCNAAGATGCCAATCATAATTTTGAAGCAGANTGTTNTTTTTNTCATTGAGAGAGATGGTATACGGATAAAGATTAGGCGTCTCTGCCGACCAAAGCGCAGGATTCTCGATTTCATAATCAAGACATATTTCGACTGTATCACCAGGTAAGATGTCGGCAGGAGCGCTCCTCAACTTCTTTCCATCAATATCAAATGTCACAGTCACTCCTTTTTCTTTCTTATCGCCAGTGTTGCACACACTTACCAAAGCCTTTGCAAATGCTCGAGAAAAATCGTCGTTAAGTTCTGAGTCAACCTTGAAATCTGATATATGGACATTCGGACGCACCAAGAGACTCACAGGACGGAAAATACCGCTCAGCCTCCACATATCTTGTGCTTCAAGATAACTGCCATCGCTCCAACGATACACCTCCACGGCAAGACGGTTAGCACCAGGCCTGATGAAAGATGTGATATCAAACTCAGCAGGCGACATAGAGTTCTGGCTATAGCCTACTTTCTTGCCATTTATCCAAACATACATTGCAGACTTNACTCCCTCAAAACATAAAGTTATGTTTTTTCCAAGCATTTCGGGAGTCACATCAAATTCCTTGACATAACTTCCTACAGGATTGCGATGATCGTAGGCATACCAATCTTTTGGAGGCTCNGATGTCACACTGGGTCGATCCCGCTGAAATGGATACGCCATATTCACATAGATAGGTTTGCCAAAATTTTGCATTTGCCAGTTACCCGGNACCGCTATATTATTCCATGCGCTGACATCATATTCTTCAGATTCAAATCCGACAGGACGTTGATCCGGATCAGGCGACCAATAGAATTTCCAATCACCATTCAGACTCACCACATCAGAGCGATCAGATATATTTGATGGCTTACCAAGTGTGGCATGATAAGGGAGTTTATTTATACCCAAAACATGTGGATTTTCCCAATCTTTTTGTTCCCCTGCAATACTCACACCAGAAATAACTAAAAGAAGCAGGAAAATATTTTTTCTTGTNATCATATTCNATCTTACAACNTAAGAAATTTATTCATAAAGCACCTCAAAATCAGAATAAGCCATATGCTCTCCCCCTGAAATGCGATCAGCCTCAATCCTAATCACAGAGGCATTTATCGGATCAAACCTGACAGTTTGCCAAATTGGATTATTTACTATATTTGAGAACTCGCCTGATGCCACCTTTGTCCAGTTGTTCCAATCGGTTGTTGCATAAACAGAATAATGGGTGACTGTTCCCTCTTTTGAAATTGTTGGGGGAAGATATCGTATACCTGAAATAATTTTCTGTCCGCCCAACTCTACAGCCATTTGCTTTGGCGACATATAGAAAATCCTAAGATTTGAGCATTTTTTCTCTCCGGAATCAGGAGTATCTGGAGTAATATCTGGTGCATTGAAGATTGATAGAGAAGAAATTAGTGGTGTAGCCTTGCTTTCGGTAACCCTAAACCTAACTTTTTCAGCAGTCACCGTTGGAAAACACACAATTCGCTTTCTTCCGATAGTAGTCAATCTTCCATCTTCTGTCAGTGAATCCTTCANAGGAATCCATTGTCCATCACTTAATGCTTCTATTTCCCATGCCTTGACCCNTTGACCAAAAGGAATATACTCTTCGGCTACAAATCTATTGAAACTTACNGGGGAATCAAATGAGAGAATAACCTCTCCTGCAGCANAAGCATCAGATGGCATCCAATAGCTACTTCTGTCGCCATCGATCACCTCCGGATGCTCAGTTTTTGCTTTTAACGCAAGGTCATCCTTAAACGCCTCCTTCACCATCCGGGCAAAGGCTGCACCTCGAATACTGTCNGTAGGATGNATCCTNCCATTAGGCATNATCGGGAAATTCAGAAGCAANGTNGAGTTNCNNCCTACCGATTTATAATATGTATCCATCAGTTTGGAAAGACTTTTCACATTCTCATCTTCAGTAGTGTGATAAAACCATCCCGGGCGAATACTCGTATTTGTTTCTCCAGGCACCCATGAATCACCATTCTCAAGACCAAAATGAAGCATTCCCCAATCCACTTCTCCATCCTTATTGAGTAAACTCCAATTTGTGGCTCCCACTTCACCTGCCTCAGTTCCTACCCAGCGTAGATCTCCTCGGTCACTCCCATCGTTCCAGATAAGGCATTCCGGCTGAATTTTCCTTATCATTTNATAAGTNTCGGGCCAACGATAATNAGTAGTGCGGTCAATAGTTCGGATTTCATTAGCACCTCCATACCATCCGTCGCCTCCATTGGCCCCGTCAAACCAAACTTCAAATACATCCCCATAATTAGTAAGGAGTTCCTCAAGTTGATTTTTGAAATATGTGACATACTCATCCNTTCCATATTCAGGATGATTACGATCCCANGGAGAAAGATACACTGCGAATTTCAGTCCTTCTTCCCNACATGCCTCTGCGAGTTCTTTCACCACATCACCTTTACCATCTTTCCATGGAGAATTCTTTAAGGAGTATTCCGTGTATGCCGAAGGCCACATGCAAAATCCGCAATGATGCTTTGCAGTGAATATTATTCCCTTCATTCCTGAATCTTTGCAAACCTTCACCCANTGCTTCACATCAAGATCTGAAGGATTGAANAGAGCNGGACTNTCATCACCAAATCCCCATTCTTGATCGGTATAGGTGTTCAGTGAATAATGNATGAAGGCATANGTCTCCATATCTTGCCATTTTAGCTGATTCTCAGANGGAACAGGACCGCAAGTCTCTTGTGCGATTCCTGTTAATGAAGACCATCCTCCTATTCCAAGTGCTAAGCATAATGGAATCAAAAACCTTTTCATTCTCACAAAATTANTTTTCAAAAATCCAACTGTCAAAATCCATCAGATTGTTGCCCTCTCCTGTGAATACGAANTAAAGGTCGTGNATNCCATCACGTTTCTTAATCTTAGTCTTAGTCTCTTTCCAATCTTTTGAAGCTCCACATTTAACGACACCAAGGAGTTCTCCGTTGGGAGCATCAAGTCTAACTTCAATTGCAGCAGTCGGATTATTTCCACGAGTGCGCGCTGAGAAGGTCTTAGCGCCATCCTTGAAATTCACTTCTCTCACCTTGATCCAATCGCCGGGATCCACATCGTTCACGTATACGGAATAGATATCATCATATCCAATACCAACGCCCTCTTCCCATGCGATAGTCTCACCTTGCTGACGCACATATGGATTCAAAGGCGAGACGCTTTTCAACACTCCTCTTTTGTCATGGTGAATATATGGTATAGATCCATCTTCATTGAAATTGAAAGGCACTACACTGGCAGTGCGACGACGGCTATGTGCCTCCGGAAGTCCTTCGTCCATGTAGAAGAAATACCATTGACCTTTATACTCGCACATACCGGTGTGATTGCCCATTCCCCCATGCTCAAACGCACGCATTATCTGACCACCATATTTCCATGGTCCAAGCGGACTGTCAGCCCACGCCCAGTCCGTAGCCTCCGGGCAGAATGAAGCATAAGCAAGATAATACTTATCTCCTCTTTTCGTGATCCATGGAGCCTCTTCATAGTCTGGACCAAATGCGTCCTTATCCTTGATTTCAAATACTTGGATATCGCCATCTCTGCTAATCATATCCTCATTAAGTTTTACAGCGTAAAGTGCATTATTGCCCCAATAGAGATAGGCTTGACCATCGTCGTCGATTAATACTGTAGGATCTATATCCTCCCAGCCATGACCTCCATAATTGGTCTCTTCCGGATAAGTCAACTGATTCTTTCCTCCAAGAGGATTGATGAAGGGTCCATAGGGAGAGTCAGATACGAGTACTGGCACACCACTCGTCGATGGATAAAAGTAAAACTTTCCGTTGCGGTAAGCCATCTGCGAAGCATTGGCATTTTCATGCTCACCAAACATTTCCTTGGCGTTAAAGATGGGAGCATGATGCGTCCAGTTGACCATATCTGTTGTAGTGAAGCAAAGATAGTCTTTCATTACAAACTGTTCCGGAGTAGCCTCCCATTCATCATGACCGGTGATTAGATATAAGGTGTCTCCCACTACAAGTGGAGCAGGATCTGCAGTAAACTCAGTTTGTGATATTGGATTTTGAGCATGGCTCAATATTGATGTGCCGCAAAGCAAAAGTGCAGATAGCACAAATTTAATTTTTCCCATTTTATGTNTGTTTATTTAATGTTATTATTCAATGTTGTTTATTCAATCGAAATTCCTTTTTCAGTAAGATTTATTGNCACTATATGTCCCTCTTCATCANAATACAATNGTTCCACNNATACTTGTCTTNTNCAATCTCCTCCTGNCTCACCATCATGCANATAAGATCCATCGTGATAGNAGAGATANCATNTGCNATTGAATTCATTNACTGAGGGATNGNTNGNAAACNCGAACNTNGCAGNNCNTGTAATAAGCCCNNCATATGTCCAAGNTNCTGNTANCTTGTCTGNCATNGAATAGGCAAGTTGCTCAGGTTGCACTCCGGGGGCATCTGCTGCATATACATTATAATATTTACCATTACGTTTGAAGAGCCAAGGTCCTTCAGACACGTTGCGTATACCCAGGTGCTTGACATCTCCGTCGAGTTCGATCATATTCTCTTTTAATGGAGCAATATAAAAGTCTCCGTTGCCCCAGACAATCCATGCCTGACCATCATCATCGATTAATACGGTTGGATCAATATCAGAANTCCACCTATGTGAATCGGGGGTCATGTCGNCTGTTATGNGCGGATCATCNGTCAAGCNTTGNCGNGNCATATGGGCCAAGNGGATTATNCGANAGAGCCACATCGANTGCGTGNCTTCCATTACGTGTATCGTCGAGAGTGACGTAATNGTAAANCTTGCCATTTCGTTCCACTNCTTGACCAGCCCATGCTCCATTGGGATTAGCATAAGGGAAATCGGACGCCTTCAGCACGACCCCATGGCACTCCCAATTTTTCATATCTTTCGTGGAATATGCCACCCAATGAGGCATTGTGAACCATCCACCGGGTGCAGCACAATCCTCGCCTACAAATGCATAAAGACGGTCACCAATCACGGTGCATGCAGGATCGGCTGTAAGCCTATCAGTGAAAATTGGATTCTCTCCTTTGTGATGCTGACGACCAACCCCTGATATTGATAAATTCCTTAACGCACCTTTTCTGACCTGAAGAGAATTTGGATATCCTCCGGGATAACCTCTTCCTATCACCCATCGGCTTGCCATAGATGGCATCACGGGTCCGGCATAATCCAAAGTGGATTCATCCCATTTCTCGCCATCTGCTGACACAGATAAATTTAGTGAGGAAGTCTGAAAATCATCTTGCGCAATTCCCTTAATTTTAATTTTTATCCATTCTCCCGGAAGTATTCTTTCTCCAGCCCAGATTCTATGCTCCTTGCCAGAGGAATCTGTAATTTCTGCAAATATACGTTCTACTGTAGGATCAAAGCCAACCATTATTCCAGCCGACTCATTATAGTGAGTACCTTCTTTGCAGATAAATACCTGTTCTGTGAGATTTGTGTTGATTTGAGCCTCGAAAGTTATTTCTAACGTATTCCTGAAATCTGCATAAAATAGGCTTGTCTTTGGATCTGTNGAAAACTCTTGACAATCTAATGTAAGCACCGTATCTTTATTTTGAATTCCAAAATCNACAAAATTTCCTGAAATGAGACGNGGCATTCCTGTNTCNCTNTGATTNACAAGATTTACTNCATNGCTACATAGGGAAATTGAAGCCATCAGCAGGGCAGAAAGCAAATATGAGGTTTTTTCCATAAGATATTAGATTCGTTTAAGGCACAAAATTAACAAAAAGAATCTAATCTTATGTTTATTTTTATCCCATATCCGTATGATTTCGTATCATGTGAGCATACATCATAAAAAAATTGAGCCATCCTTGGGGTCGCTCAATTTTCTGATATGGTCTCTTGCTGATGTAATATTGTAGGTCTGGTTATTGATGAGCCCTGTGTTACTTTTGAATAAGGGGGAATCGAATGAGTGAGCCAGACATTGCCGCCTACCACACTGTCGTGTCCCACCGTGATTCTACCAAGGACTGAAGCATTCGAATATACAGTCACATTATCTTCCAAAATGGGATGACGCTCTACCGCCATTGGCTCTCCATAATCATCAAATGTGAACGCTTTTGCTCCAAGCGTCACTCCTTGATAGAGGGTGACATGATCCCCGATAATACACGTCTCNCCTATCACGATTCCAGTGCCATGGTCTATTGCGAAGNATTTTCCGATTGTGGCTCCTGGGTGGATGTCAATGCCGGTAACGGAATGAGCCAGTTCTGTGATCATGCGTGGCAATACAGGTATGTCNAATTCATACAGNCAGTGGGCTATNCTATAATAAAGGATCGCTTTTATTGCCGGATATGAGGCTATGACTTCCAGTGCGCAAGGAGCTGCAGGGTCTTTCCGTAATATAGCATCTACATCAGTAAGCATCAGTTCCTTAATGGAATGCATTTGAGAAATAAAACCCTTTGCTTTGCTTCGGCTATCTACGTTATCTATTTTTTTTGACCCTATTATAATATCAATCTGAAGAGTAAGTTGGGTGAAAATGGAGAGCAGACCAAGGCGTAACTCATCCACTTCATGATGGTAAGGGTGAAAATCAGTGTAGAAGATTGTCTCCCAAATAAGATCCATCAATTCCTGAAGTTTATGTCTTGATGGCAATGACANGCTTGNAAACTCATTGCTTTTATGCAATAGGCATGCCTCTTTCTCTATAAGCTCTAATATGCTTGCGTCCATAGTTAACTATTACTTACTCTTAAAAGGATAAACACAAACCAATGATAAATGTTTTAATTTAAATTGTTATTCTTTATATATAACAGTGGAAATTCTTACTAATTTACAAGAAGCAATCTTTTTTCACCATTGCTTATTGATCTACAAACAAATGGCAAAAAAACTAAAAGTAGAACAACCTAAAGATTATATTTCATTCATTGGTGGCGAGTCTTGTCATCCGCTTGTAGGTGTCATTGATTTTGAAAAAGTTTCTCCCATTCATTCCAGTCTTAATGACTACGGAGTATATGGCATTTTCATGCATAGTAAAGTGCTTGATGATCTGACCTATGGACTTGGTGGTTACGGTGGTGCTTCCGGAAGTTTAATATGTGTTGCTCCTGGACAGATTGGCGGACGTGAAGACAATGGCGACCTTATAGATATTGATGGTTGGGCTATTCTGTTTCATCCTGATTTATTAATCGGGACTCAGCTTGAAAAAGACATCCGCCGGTTTTCCTTTTTCGACTATAGTGCAAACGAAGCCGTTTTCCTTGAAGAAGAGGAAAAAAGCGCTGTAGCCACATTGATGAAATGCATTCAGGAAGAAATCAAACTTCCTCAAGACAGCGATCAAAATAATATTATTGTAAGTTATATCTCTGCTTTGCTTCATCTCTGCAACAGAGCATACACACGGCAATTTCACAAAATCCGCCAGACCAGTGATGATTTATTAGTAAAACTCAGTGTTTTGCTTAATGAGTATTATGATAATGGGATGCAATTCACATTGGGGGTACCGGAAGTAAAATATTTTGCCGACAAACTCTTCATGTCGCCCAACTACTTCAGCGATATGATGAAAAAGACAACTGGAGAAAATGCCAGCAATTTCATTCGCAATCATATCGTAAGATTAGCAAAAAATCGTCTTGTTTCTACAGGAAGTGTCTCCACTGTGGCTTACGACTTAGGGTTTGAGTATCCGCAGCATTTTAGCCGCATGTTTAAGCGACACACAGGAATGAGCCCAATGCAGTATCTTTCTAAAATACAGAAATAAAAGATTANAGCCCATCTCATAAATTTGAGATGGGCTCTTAGTTTCAGATGTGACTCAGTGAATTAGAGCCCATATCAAAAATATGATACGGGCTCTTATGCTATTCATTTAGATCATCAATGATAGTGTCGTTGGTGTTTTGGGCCTTGCGATAGATTATCAAGACTGTTATTCCGCCGATAACTCCTCCTATGATTCCCCCAATGATTCCGCTATACCCCACTGGATCCGAGCCTTCTGATAATAATTGACTATTGAACACTGCATTTGCAAAAAGCACAAGCCAGATTATTGCCAGTGGGAATGCTATGCAGAGATGAATAAACCGTTCTTTCTTTTGCTTAGTCAAAAGGTTTCTCACTTCCATCATGCTGCATTCACTGAATATTTTCGGTGAAATCCTAAATGTACGGAGATCTGCAATGGCATCTATCAAGCCTATAATCAAAAATGCAATGGCATACCATTGTGAAATCTTAAAAAATGCGCACGCTATCACAAAAATTATGAATGTAATAGGAAGGACTATAAATTCAGCCTTCACTAATATATCCATCCATGACACTCGCTGGCACATTACGGTACGCATCAATTTCTCATTTATTATCTGCTCTTTGTCAAGGCTTTGCTTCAGAGCAGCCATTTCTTCTTTCAATATATTAAGTTCGTCCATAATCTCAAAAAAACGTATTATTCATCTTCACGACTCTTAAAGTCATCGATTGTTGTCTACAAAATTGAATTAAAGGCTCTTAAGCTTCTCCTTAATCCTGACAAGCCTCACGCCCACCGCTTTTGACGATATGCCTACGATGGCTGCAATCTCTTCATATGGCATATCTTCAAGCCAGAGAAGAACTATAGCGCGATCAAAAGGTTCCAATTTGGAAATTCTCTCATGCAGTAAGCGAGCCTGCTTTGTGCCCGGAGAATCAGGCGCCATTGCATCAGCCGAGAATTCCAGAGGAACTGTCTTCACGCGTTTTTTCCTTTTATATGAAATACAAGTGTTCATGCTAACTCGGTAGACCCATGAACGAAGGCTTGAATCGCCACGATATGAATCTTTTCCTTGCCAAAGACTTATGAGCACTTCCTGAAAGAGATCGTCGGCTTCTGTTTTGGTTTCGGTAAACATATAGCATACCGAGTAGATGGTGCTTTTATGCTCCTTCACAAGCCGCTCGAAATCCAAAGGTTGAATCTTTTCCATTTAATTTTGCATTTTTAAGAGCCCATCTCATAAATTTGAGATGGACTCTAATAATAAGACGCAAAATCAAGTAAAATTGCTACAAGTTTCCTAAGAAAAATTATTGAGATGAAATATTTACACTTATTTACACAAGAAATCAAGGAATTTTTGTAATTTTGCCCTTAGAAACAAAAGACCCTCACCATGAAATTAACTAAAAAACTGACCACATTCGCTATTTCTCTCGCTGCGCTGTCTTCATCTGCAGTTACTCCTATATTATATTTCGACCGCCCTGCCGAATTCTTTGAAGAAACTTTCGTCATCGGAAACGGTACGCAAGGAGGTATTATCTACGGTAATCCATCCAAAGAAAGAATCTCTCTCAACGACATTACTTTTTGGAGTGGCGAACCCGATTCCACTGTCTACACTCCAGGAGCATACAAAGCAATCCCGGAAATCCGTGCGGCTCTCGATGCCGGAGACTTTCAACTTGCACAAAAACTTCAAAAAAAGGTGCAAGGACACTATACCAACAACTACCAGCCAATNGGAAATCTATTNATCGATTTCGCAGACAAAACGGAAGCTACAAATTACTCCCGCAAATTAAATCTCGCTGATGCCACNGCCAAAGTNACATATACAAAAGGCGACAATGAAATAACNACNGAATACATTGCTTCNGCACCAGATAGTATCCTGGCTATCAAGATTTCCGCACAATATCCTATCGATTTCACTNTCTCATTCCACTCCCCTATCAAGAATTATAAAGTGGAATCTGCCCAAAACACNATCACTGCTGAAGCAAGTGCNTCATATTCTTCTCTCCCAAGTTATGTTGACATGCCTGCCGATCAAAAATTCCTCTACGATGACAAACGTGGCATACGGTTTCGCACCGATATCCGCACTATTGCACCGGGAGCATCCATAAAGGCCAATAATGACGGCTCTTTATCTGTAGAAAATGCATCTGAAACTCTGATTATCGTTGCAATTGCCACCAATTTCAACGGTTCTGACAAAAATCCATCTACAGAAGGAAAGGATTATCGTGCTATTGCTTCCCGAAAGGCTGATCGCGCTGAGAAGAAAACTTTCAAAGAGCTCTTAAATCGTCATATTTCTGATTATTCCAGCCTCTTCTCTCGTGTAAATCTCGATTTAGGGGAATCTCCGGCAATTCTAAACGAAATGCCCATCGACAAACGCCTAAAATATTATACTGATAATTCTGCTTACGATCCCGACTTGGAAGAACTTTACTTCGACTTTGGACGCTATCTTCTCATAAGTTGCTCACGCACTGTCGGTGTGCCGGCAAATCTTCAAGGACTCTGGAATGAATACCTACTCCCACCATGGAGTTCCAACTATACCACTAATATCAACGTAGAGGAAAACTATTGGCCTGCTGAAGTCACAAATCTCAGCGAACTTCATATGCCACTACTATCTTTCATCAAGCAACTTCCTATCACCGGACGTGACACTGCACGTGAATATTATGGCGTAAACCGAGGTTGGTGTCTCGGTCACAACTCTGACATTTGGGCTATTACCAATCCCGTTGGCCTCAACTCCGGCGACCCCCAATGGGCAAACTGGAACATGGGTGGGGCATGGATTGCGTCACATATCTGGGAGCACTATCTTTTCACTCGCGACAAAGAATTCCTTAAGGAATATTATCCAACACTAAAGGGGGCTGCGGAATTCTGTCTCGACTGGATGATTGAGGATCAAGATGGAAATCTTATCACATCTCCTTCTACTTCGCCCGAAAATAATTTCATTGCCCCCGACGGCACTCCCGCTGNAACATCAGCCGGTGCTTTCGCTGACCTCGCAATGATACGCCAATGCCTTATGGATACCNNAGATGCTGCAATTACACTCAATATAGATAAAGANCTTATTAATGAANTTGATGNAGCCCTTCCTAAAATTGCTCCTTATAAAATNGGGAAAGCGGGACAACTTCAAGAATGGGCTCAAGATTTCAAGGAGCAGGATCCACAACACCGACACCAGTCACACCTTTACGGTCTATATCCAGGCAATCACATCTCAATATCAGAAACCCCGGAACTTGCTAAGGCTGCTGCCAAGACACTCGAAATAAAAGGGGAAAACACAACCGGATGGAGCACCGGCTGGCGTGTCAACTTGCTCGCACGACTCGCTGATGCTGACAAAGCTTACTCCATGTATCGACGACTCCTTAGATATGTAAGTCCTGATAAATACCAGGGACCTGACAAACGCCATGGTGGTGGCACATATCCTAATCTTCTCGATGCTCACGCTCCTTTCCAAATTGATGGAAATTTTGGTGGCACCGCTGGAGTCGCAGAGATGTTGCTCCAATCCACACCAAATGATATTGTTTTGCTCCCGGCTCTCCCGGAGCAATGGAAAGATGGGGCAGTTTCAGGTCTTCGCTCACGCACCGGTGCCACTATTGACCTAACATGGAAAGATGGCAAAGTCACTTCAGCAAGAATCCTTCCAAATGCCGATGGGAAGATTACTTTGAAAGCCAACGGAAATTCTTTGCCGCTGAATCTCTATTCAGGAACGCCTGAATACATTACATTTTGACGCAAAATAGTTCGTTTTTCGTTAGAGCCCATCTCACAAAAATTTGAGATGGGCTCTTAGTCAATATATAATCCCGAATATTCTTATTGTAATTTTTTTCAAAATAATTGGATTTTTTCAATAATTTTTATTAATTTTGCATTTGTAGGGAGAGGATATTCTTTTTTATCCTCTGCCTTCATGCAATAACTAACCAATTACCAACGAATAACTCATCAGAAACACCATGAAAAGATTTGCATTCAAAATGTTTCTTAAGCCCGGTTTCGAAGCTGAGTATGAAAAGCGTCATGCTCAACTTTGGCCCGAACTAAAAAAACAAATTGCTGATTCTGGAGTACGCAATTACTCCATTTACTGGGATAAAGACACCAATATTCTTTTTGGCTACCAAGAGGTGGTAGGCGACACCAACTCCCAAGATGCTGAAGCTGCCGATGAAATCACTCGCAAATGGTGGGACTTTATGGCTGACATTATGGAAGTCAACCCAGACAATTCCCCTGTCACTATTCCTATTAAAGAAGTGTTCCATCTTGATTGATACCCGAAATGACTAAGACTTATCATCTCGCCGTCGACCTCGGTGCCACTTCAGGACGCACTATTCTTGCCTCTTTCGACGGTGAAAAGGTAGACATGCAAGAAATAGCACGCTATCATTATCCCATGCTCCCTATCGGAGACCACCAATATTGGAATCTCCCCTTAATTTACCAGCATATTATCGAATCGATGAAGAAGTGTGACGGCATTTTATCTGAAATGCCGGAAAAGCCGACACTTAAAAGCATTGGCATTGACACTTGGGGATGCGATGTGGCATATTTCCTTAAAGATGGCAGCATAGCAAGTTTGCCATATTGCTATCGCGACACTCATACAGTAGGCGCTGTAGAACGCTTCTGCAAGGAGATGCCTAAAGAGGATGTCTATGCCAAGACTGGCATCCAATTTATGGACTTCAACACCCTCTTCCAACTCGATACTATACGTCGCAACAATCCAGAAGTTCTTGACAATGCTGACAAGATTCTCTTTATTCCTGATGCTCTATCCTATATGCTTACAGGAAAAGCTGTCACAGAACGCACCGTTGCATCTACTTCACAGATACTCAATCCAAATACAGGTGATCTCGATGATGTGCTCCTCAATAAAGTTGGGCTATCGCGCGACAAATTTGGCCCTATGATTGAGCCTGGACAAGAAATTGGCACCCTTTTACCAAGACTTGCTGAATTGACTGGTCTCGGTGAAGTTCCTGTAGTTGCTGTTGCAGGCCATGATACAGCTTCTGCTGTTGCAGCCGTCCCAACTCCAGACAAGGATTATGCTTACCTGAGCTGCGGCACATGGTCGCTTCTCGGAATCGAAAACGAAGGACCAATCATCACTGAAAAGAGCCTTGAATACAACTTCACAAATGAAGGTGGAGTAGACGGAACCATCCGCGTTCTGAAAAACATTACAGGCCTTTGGCTATTCGAGCGTTGTCGTGAGGAATTTAAGGATGCTCCTACAGATATTGCTGAATTAGCGGCTCTATATCTTGAAAGTGACTGCCAAAGTATNGTAAATCCCGACGACCCCTCTTTTGCTAATCCAAAGAGCATGACGAAAGCTATTGATGATTTTTGCGAAAAGACCGGTCANCCGAAACCGCAGACTCCNGCTGATTATGTGAGGGTAGTGTATAGAAGTCTCGCTAATCGTTATGGAGAGATTACTGAATGGCTTCGCCATCTTTCTCCCGTAGAAATCAAACGTCTCCACGTAATTGGAGGTGGCTCACGCAACAAGCATCTGATGCAGATGGCTGCAGACACTCTCGGCATCCCGGTCATAGCAGGTCCGGCTGAATGCACAGCCCTTGGAAACGTGCTTATGCAGCTACGCGCTTGCAAGTCGCTCTCTTCTCTCAAAGAAATGCGCGATGTAGCCATCAACTCTACTGAGACCATCACCTACCTCCCCAAAAATTAACTTCCACAAAGTCCGACAAGTCCGACCCGTCCGACTGGTCTGACCCATCCGAAAAAAGAAAACTAATAACTAAAATAACTAATAACCTCATTATGAAAGAAGAACTTATCAAAAAGGCTTATGAAGTAGCCAAAGAAAGATATGCCGCTATTGGCATCGACACTGACAAAGTGCTCCANCAAATGCANGANTTCCATCTCAGCATGCACTGCTGGCAGGCTGACGACGTAAATGGTTTTGAACCTCNCGAAGGGNGACTNNCNGGTGGTATTCAGGTCAACGGCAACTATCCTGGTGCCGCTCGCAACATCGATGAACTTCGCAATGACGTGCTTTACGCCATGAGCCTTATCCCTGGCAAACATCGCCTTAACCTTCACGAAATCTACGGCGACTTCAATGGTAAATACGTTGACCGCAACGAAGTAACTGTGGAACATTTCCAAAGCTGGATCGATTGGGCAAAAACTAACGATATCAAACTCGACTTCAACTCCACTTCATTCTCTCACTCTAAGAGTGGCGACCTCTCTCTTTCTAACCCGGACAAGAGCATCCGCGACTTCTGGATTGAACACTCAAAGCGTTGCCGTGCGATTTCTCAGGCTATTGGAGAGGCACAGAATGATCCTTGTATCATGAATACTTGGGTTCACGACGGCAGCAAGGACATCACACTCAACCGTTCTCTCTATCGTGANCTCCTTAAGGATTCTCTNGATCAGATCTTCGAACATCGCTATGATATGATGAAAGACTGTGTAGAGTCTAAGGTATTNGGAATTGGCCTTGAAAGCTATACNGTAGGAAGCAACGACTTCTATACNGCCTACGCTGCNCAGCGCAACATGATGATCACTCTCGACACAGGTCACTTCCATCCAACCGAAAGCGTAGCCGACAAAGTAAGCGCAATGCTTCTTTTCGTGCCTGAGCTTATGCTTCATGTTTCTCGTCCGGTTCGTTGGGACTCTGACCACGTAACTATTATGGACGATCCGACTATGGATCTCTTCAGCGAAATAGTTAGAGCCGGTGCACTCAACCGTGTACACTACGGTCTTGACTACTTCGACGGCACTCTCAACCGCATTGGTGCTTACGTAATCGGTAGCCGTGCTGCTCAGAAATGTATGCTTCGCGCGCTTCTCGAGCCTGTCACCACTCTTCGCAACTATGAGCTCGAAGGCAAATACTTCCAGCGTCTTGCTCTCCTTGAAGAGTGCAAAAACCTTCCCTGGAATGCTGTTTACGACATGTTCTGCCTCAACAACAATGTTCCTGTAGGAGAATCATACATTAAGGAAATCGAAAAATACGAAGAAGACGTGACTTCAAAGCGCTAATCTTTGATATTTAATCTATATAAGGCATGGGCTTTATCCCCATGCCTTATTCAAATAATAATCCATCAATTCAATCTAAAATGATTTTTATAGGATTACTGATTATTGCCATAGGCTCTTTCTTCCAATCAAGTTGCTATGTGCCAATCAATAAAATTAAAGATTGGAGTTGGGAAAGTTATTGGTTGGTCCAGGCAGTATTTGCTTTTCTTATTCTGCCATTCCTTGGCATGATGCTTGCCATTCCGGAAAACCATACCATTGGAGAACTTTTTGAATCTGCTGATGCTTTCAACATCTGGATGACCATATTGTTTGGTATGCTGTGGGGCATCGGAGGTCTTACCTTCGGTCTTTCAATGAGATATCTCGGTGTTGCACTTGGACAGTCAATTGCTTTAGGCACTTGTGCAGGCCTTGGCACTATCATGGGGCCGGTAATGCTTCAGATTTTCTTCCCGGAGCAGGACCCATTATCTCAACTCACTTATTCCGTGATTATCGGTGTTATCGTAACTCTGCTTGGTATCAACATTATTGGCATCGCCGGAGCAATGAAAGCAAAATCTCTTAGCGAGGATGAGTCAAAATCTACTGTAAAGGATTTCAACTTCCCCAAAGGAATTTTGATTGCTTTGCTTTGCGGTTTCATGAGCGGATGTTTTAATATTGGTCTCGTCTTTGGTGCTGATATTAATTTCGGGCCTCTTACTCCTGCGGCATACAAGACTCTTCCTGCCACTTTCCTCGTCACCCTCGGAGGATTTTTCACTAACGCTGCCTACTGCTTCTATCAGAACCATAAAAANGGCACATGGACAGACTACGGCAAATCTGGCGTGTTGCTCAACAACGTGCTTTTCTGCCTTCTTGCCGGTGCTCTCTGGTATAGCCAGTTCTTTGGCCTATCAATTGGAAAGGGATACCTCGTCGATTCTCCGACACTCATGACTTTGTCATTCTGTATCCTTATGGCTTTCAATGTGATTTTCTCAAATGTATGGGGTATCATTCTCAAGGAATGGAAAGGATGTCCTCCAAAGACTATTGCCGTTCTAATAGTAGGAATTATTGTGCTAATAATTTCATGCTTCCTTCCCCAACTTATTTGACATCCACATTACATTCTAATTAAAAAATCAGAATTCAGAATAAATAATTCTAAATTCTAAATTCAAAATTCTAAATTCTAAATTAGTAAATATGTCATCAGTTTTAGATAATAATCCAGGTCTTGCCTATCAAGTAAATCAAGTTGCTGAAGCAGCAGGATATCTTTGGCAAAAGGGCTGGGCTGAACGTAATGGCGGAAATATTACCGTCAATGTCACCGAACATATATCAGATGAAATAAAGGCAATGCCTGCAATTGCAGGACCATTCCCAATTGGTTTTACGCTTCCTAATCTTAAGGGTTGCTGGTTTTATTGCAAGGGCACTCAGATGCGTATGCGCGACCTCGCACGCTGGCCTATGGACAACGGTTCGATTATCCGCATTTGCGACGACTGCGCAAGCTATGAGATAGTTGCTGACAAACCTGTAAAACCAACTTCTGAACTACCCTCTCACTTAGCAGTGCACAATTATCTGATAGGAAAAGGATCTAACTATAAGGCAAGCCTTCATACACATCCCATTGAGCTTGTTGCCATGAGCCACAATCCGGAATATCTTAAGAAAGACGTTCTTACCAAAATTCTTTGGTCGATGATTCCCGAAACTAAGGCATTTGCTCCGCGCGGTCTTGGCATCGTTCCTTATATGCTTCCATCTTCCAATGAACTCGCTGACGCCACTATCAAAGCTATCGACGACAACTATGACGTCGTAATGTGGGAAAAGCACGGTGTATTCGCTGTCGAAACCGATATCATGTCCGCTTTCGATCAAGTTGATGTTCTTAACAAAAGTGCAAACATTTATATGTGTGCTTGCAACATGGGATTCGAACCTGAAGGAATGTCAGATGCTCAGATGACTGAAATTTCTACTGTTTTCAATCTCCCTAAGTAATCGTCTATCGACTACGATATTGAAATTGACCGGAAGCGCTATCAACGCTTCCGGTTTTACTTTATACCATCACATTTGGCGAATCCAACTTTTTTTCTTAATTTTGTAGTGAAAAAGGAATAATTATGAGAATACTTAGGTTTTCACTTGCAATATTAATGTCAGTCATGTCATTTTTTTCCGTCATGGCTTACGACAGTATTAATTTCCATTGCGATTCTGACACTACCGATATCAATGCTCTTTTAAAGTCTCCAGAACTAAAAGACATGCAACCAAATAGCAGAGTTGCTTTCTTTGCAAAGAAATTGGTGGGAGCCCCTTCAGCATTAAGATCTGAAATACTTGATGCCGACACTATGCAATTTACACTCAACATTCATTCTTTCACTCCATTAAGTTTGATTTCTACTTGCATAGCGTTAGCACAGGCATACGAGACTTCTTCTTCTCCTAATTGGAGAGACTTTGCTGATAAATATGAATCTGTAATGTTTAAAGGAGGAAATGCAACAGATTTCGTGTCAAGATTCTTGTATCCATCAGATTGGATTGCCGACAATATTTTCAGGGGAAATATCTCTGACCCTACTCAGCATCTCGACGGCATTGAGGCAAGAAGAAAAGAAAAATCTATCGATTACATCTCCAGCCATAAAGATTCATTCAAAGCATTTGCCAACCAAAAGAATTATGACAGGCTAAAGATGCTTGAGATGGGATTTAGAAATCATCAGATTCCATATATTTCAAATGGGAATATCACTAATCCTACTCGATATAAGAAAGAGGCTAAAGACGGCGATATCGTTTTTCTACTTACTCCCGACTTTAACCTTGACAGTAGAGAAATGGGAATTCTTATTTGGGAAGGCGATAATCTGATGTTGATTCAAATGTCGCCTTCGAAAGACAGCGTGACTTTAGAAGAATTGCCATTTGATAGTTATGTAAAAAGAAATATAAAGCGCATCCAAGGAGCAAGAATAATCAGAATAGCAAACTAATCCCAACCAAGATCCCAACCCCCCGACACCCCGACACCTCGAAACCCCGACACCTCGAAACCCCGAAACCTCGACACCTCGAAACCCCGAAACCACTCAAGGTATTCCAAGATAGCGATGAGTCTGCAGACTCAGTGTCCACCTTGGATCTTGAAGCACTCGCCTGACAGTCCGCATCATATTTGACTCACGGAGTTTCTTGTCTGCCACATAGCATGGCTGAAGATACATGAGAGTCTTCTCCCCTATGCATGGCAATTCAAAATACGGATTCAAGTCTTGACCTACATCAACCACTTTTATTTCGTCAGCGCTCTCAACTTTTATTTCTGGATTCCCAATCATTTCCTCAATTCCAACCTTTGGCGAAACCGTAACCCAATCAATACCCGCTGGTAAAGGATTAGTGCCGTTGGTCTCGATCGCTATTTTTTTCCCAGTGGCCTGATGAAGAAGTTTGATGAAGGCTTCATCTATCCAAAGAGACGGCTCTCCCCCAGTCAATATCACCCAATCTGCCTTATACAAGTTGACTGCATGTATGATATCTGTATCATTCATCAAGACCCCGTCGTTATGGTGAGTGTCGCAAAATGGACATTGAAGATTGCACCCTGAAAATCTTATAAACACCGAGGGATAACCGGTATGATGACCTTCACCCTGCAATGAATAGAATATTTCATTAATCTTTCTCATATCAATCCTCCTCATATGCAGCAGTGTTTCCCTCCGATTCCTGCACTTCACAGCGATAACATTCCGGAATTGAATCTACAATCCAGCGAGCAATATTCTCAGCTGTTGGATTGAATGGAACCACATCGTTCAAGATAGCATGGTCAAGCTTGCCCATAACAAGCTCCTTGATTTTAGTAAAATCTACNACCATCCCGGATTCATTCAAGTTCTTTGCCTTGCATTCAACCGTTATCACCCAATTATGTCCGTGCAGCCTCTTACACTTACTTTCATATGGCAATGAAAGCCTATGAGCTGCCGAAATCTCAAGCCTCTTTTTAACGTAATACATATCTTTATCCTTGATCGCTAATCGTTAATCGTTAATCCCTTCCGAGTCTCTGTTTGTTTTGNTGTCCGAGCCTCCGGCTCAGGATTGTCTCCCGGTGTTAATCATTAGAGCCCATCTCATAAATTTGAGAGCCCCTGGGGTCGCTGGATTGGAGCGATTTTCGGCTTTTGAGCGATTGAGCATAGCGGGCTATGTGATTGAGCCAAAAGTCGAAAAGCGCCCAAG